>JAABUW010000130.1_pt1 | contig 157115 bp, 131 predicted proteins | sample 5560081 | NCBI WGS metagenome assembly JAABUW01 (sample SAMN10711882, study PRJNA513363) | rock metagenome | isolation source: Antarctica rocks | place: Antarctica: Victoria Land, Knobhead sud
TATAACCGGATAAAGATTAATATAAATAATATACCTTAAGATTATATCTTTTATAATACGAAAACCCTTTATATATATATACGCGAAGACGGTATTTATTATAATAATCGATTTTAGCGCGGAGTAACTTAAATATTATAATTTAATATCCTTTAATAATATTATAGGCCGATTAGTCCCCGGATTTTACCTATAAATTAAATAAGACTTAAATATTATAAGCCTCGGTTTACTTTTTACTTTCACTTTAAATGTTATAGATTTCGTCCTAATCTAATTATTAATATACTTTAAAAATATAATTACTAATATTTAAAGAGCTATCGATATCCTTTAACGATTATTTATCGACCTAATCTATATCTTTATTATTATTAATTATTATTTCTTTAATTAACGAAACCCCGTTTACCTAGATAATAACCTACCTATATTTATTTATAATAATCTTATTGAATATTAACGGTATCCGCTTTAAATAAGATATATTAATATAAAGATTAATATAAATCTTTTATTAATCGTTTAAATTTTAACCTACTTTAATAATCTCTATTATTTTTATTCTAAAAGAATATTTTATTTTTATTAATCTTTTACTTTCTTTTAGGCTCGCTGAACTACTTTCGTATTTATAATTTTTACGCGTTTAATAACGGCGTCTATCTTTAATAATAACGAAAGGCGTTTTCTTAATTTTATTATATTAAGGTTCTTAGAAAGTTATTTTTCGGCTTTTCTCTTCGATTATAAACCTAATATACGCCCTCTCTAACCTCTTCGTAATATAGAATTTCCAAGAGGATTTATTCTATTAACTATTAATATTAGCCATTTATATTAAGTATATAAGATTAATATTTTCGACGATTTATAATTTAATATTAAGCCGAAGTCGTATCTAGATATTAATTAATCTCGCGTTTCTTCTTTTTTAATTATAATTTATTATTTATTTAGGCTTTAGATTATTCTTCTCTATAATATATTAATCGTTATTATAAAGAGCTTTACTATAAAGAAAGGCCGTAGATACTAGTCTAATTACTTATATTAATCGTTATATTATTTAGATTAGAACTTCGATCTAAAATCTTATTTAAGAATTATTAATAATAGGAGTTATATAATCTAGTAATAAATAAATAGGGTTTACTACCGAATTAAATATAATAATATAAGAACCGATAATTAAATAGTTAAATAGTAAAGGAGTTAAATAATTTAACGAAGTTATTTATAAAATAGGTAGTTCGTTAAATCTAAAAATAAAGGAAAAACGGAGGCGTTTTAAAGAGCCGTTATTAACGCGGCGTTAATAATAAATCTAACGGGTAATAATATTATTAAATATAAATAACCTTAACGATCTTTATATATAAATACTACGCAGCTAGCGTATAATAAATTCTATATTAAATTCTATAATCTACTTGAATTAAGTAGTATACTTTTATTCGAAAAATTTAACGTATATTAACTAATATTAATTAAATTTATAAGTATATATCCTTCCTTATAAAGCGCTCGTTTTACTACGGTAGTATTAAAATAGACCCTCTTTTTATTAATTTAAAACGTATTTTAAAGATTTAAAATATATTAATATCTATTATTAATCGCGATATGAATAAAGATTAATATAACTAATAAACGTATTAAATAAATATTTAGATTTATTTATATTATCAGCCCTACCCGGGAAGGGAGGAAAGGAATAATAAATAATCTCTTTTCTTCTTTAATAATCTTTATTTCTTCCCTTCCGCTCTCTTCCCTATTAGAAGGGAAGGGAGCGAGGGTTATTCCCTTCCCTTCCCTTCCCTATTCCGTAGCGTAGTAACGATTATATTCGATATTAATTAATTATCGAATAATTTTAAGAGTTACTCTATTAGTCCTTCCCTTCCGTATTTCGCCGTTATTATTTTTAATTATTAAGGTAGTAGCCCTTAGATCCGAGATATATTAAAGTATATTAACTTTGATTTCGCCGTCTTTTATTTATACCTCGACGAACCCTAGTCTATTTAGGTTTATTAAAATAAATAGTACTTCTACGTAAATAACCCTACTAGTAATTTTATAGAATCGATATTATTAGTTTTTATTATTAAGCTAGCTTTTTACCTTCCCTATTTAATTAATAAATATATTCTATTTACTTTCTAGATTTTTAACTTCGTTGATACTACTAGCCGAATATATATTAACGAAGTTCCGGAATTTATAGGTTATTTAATTAATTATATTATTAAGTATTATTATCGTTTAGTCTCTAGTAGAGCCCTAGCTCCTAGACGAACGAATTAAGTAACTTCGGTAGATTTATTTATATATTCTTATTAGTAGTCTATAGATTTATTTATATTTAGAAGAGTTATTAATATATTTATAAATTAAATTTAAGAGTTTCGAGAAGGCTTAAAGATTAACTAGTAGATTTAATACTACCTTCTATCGTTTATAAATAATACTCTATTGAGAAGTTATATACTTAAACCGACCCCGTCGGATTCTTTAGGTTTATATACTCGATAATCTTTATATATATTAATTATATCTACCGAGGAAAGTATTTTTATCTAGTTAATTCGACTTAGTAATATAGTATTTAACTTTTAAAATATAACCGTAGATTAATTCTAGTAGTATTTTACGAGAGTTATTTAAGTAGCGGTATAGGGGTTATTATAATAAATTTAGTAAAATTCTTTAAATCCGCTAGGTCTTTAAAGTTAATTAGATACTAATAGTAAAATCACTCTTAATAGTAGTAGATAGAATTTTAGCGACCTCGGTTATTTTAATCTATACCTAGATAAATCTTATAGCGAAGGCGACGTTATTATAATCGGTCGAGATATATACTACCGAAGCGTTATCCTTTTTATCGAGTGTATTCGTAATCTCTCGACGCTTAAGGGTACTTCTATAGTTTATATAAATCTTAATATTTTATTTAGAGGAGTAGTATTAGTTTAGTATTTTATTAAACTATTAAATCTTAAAAGAGTCGGCCTCCGTGTAGATAAGAATAGTATTAAAGAATAATATATTATTTTAATTAATTATTTTAAGGAAGTTATAGATATAACCTTAATATACTTTATAAACGAGAAGTATACGTTATACGATATTTATACTCGATAAGAGCTAGCTAGTTATATTTAGGTAGTTATTCGATATATTAAAATTATTAAAATTAATAATATCGAAAACTAGTTTACTTTCGTTTATTAAGATATCGTTATTAAATTTCGTACTTTCGTAGATCCACCTAGTACGAATACTATTATATTATTATTTATTTAGACTCTAGAATTAAAGAAGAATATTTAGTTTAAAATAAATTCTCGATAACTCTTTAGTAGCCGGCCTAATTAAAGTTAACTATAATAATAATAGTAATATAGTAGGTATAGATTTAACTTTTCTAACTCTTATTTATTTTAGAGTTAATAGTCTTTCGGTATTATTTAATTTTCTTATAGTAGTTAGTAAATTTACGGCTCGCCGATATTTCCTTATTATTAGTAATCTAATAATTTATATATTTATTAATTATAGTAGTAGCGGCCCTACGTTTAGTAATTAAATATTTAGTTACCTCGTTAGCCTCTTTAGTTTACCGCCTCTTTCAACGTATTAAGTTCGATATTATCGAATATATTAAGGCCGTAAAGTAACTTCTAGCGCTTTCCGAGAAGAGATAATCGAGGGTATTAAAGTTATCGAAGTAACCCTAGGATTTTCTAGTAATAGTAAAGTAGTAGTTATTAACTTAGAATAACTATTTATTAAACCGCTATTAACGAGAATTAAAATTAATTTTAGTAATTTTATTAGGACTATAGAGCTAAGAACCCCGTTTATAAATAGGATTAATATAACGCTAGCTATTAATACGCTAGCTAGGATAATTAAGATAATGAGTTTTATTATAATAATATTATCGACCCCGTTAACGAGTCTAGACTAGAGTTATTTACTAGTTTCGTTAGTGTCGAAACCTATTATTATAATTATAACGAATCTTTCCTATTAAAATCGAAGCTTTATAAATATATCCGTATTAATTATTTAGTAAAATTAGTAGACCTAGTAAAGCTAACTAAATTACGAGAGTTAGTAGATCTAGTTTTTTAGATTATTAACTAGACTTTATTATCTAAATCGATAACCTCGGAATTTAAATTAATTCTTAATTCTTAAATACCCCTAAATAAAGTTGGTTTAAGATATATTTTTCGAAGTTTTAATTACGCCGAGGCTAAAGTTTTATTAGACCCCGCCGGCGATATTACCGGTATTTATTTAAATACCGGTTACGATATTAATTTAAGTAACTGAGTCTAAACTAAATTATAGTTACCTCCCGATATAGAGATCTCGAAGATAACTTCGCCTCTACGAGTCCGTAGTGTCGGTACTTTAAAGTATAAAATTAATAAATTCGTTATTATTTTAATTTACCTTCCCGGGGTAGATAACTAGAGAAATAAAATACTAATATATATTAAATATAAGATATATTTAGTCGACGACCTTAAAATTAAGATATTTATCGGTAACGATATTATTTTATTAGAAAAAATCGTAATCGATATTACTAGGAAATTAGTTTATATTAATAACTATAATATTACTATTAATATTAACTTAGGTTAGCGAGGTAAATATATCCGCCGATATATTTATTCTAAATACGCCGTAGTAGTATTATTTTATAACGAGGTAATAGTATCTATATCCCCGACGTACCTCCTAGATAATCGCGACTTTCTATTCGAATTAATTAGGTAAGTAAATCTTACTTTATTTATATACCTCGTCGATTATAAAATAACTAGTATATTTATTAGGAATGAATTAGATTACGCTATTTAAATCCCGTGTAAATTTCGTCTTAGTTCTATAGTAGAAATTAATTATAATAATTACTTTTATATAGTTATAGAGCCCGACCTCGTTAAGCTTCCTTTAAAGAATAAAAACTAGTTTAAGAAATTTATTACTATCGTAATTATTATTATTATTTTAGTAGTAACTTTAGTATTTCCCTAGTCTACTTTAATAGTAATATTAATCCTAGTATTAATAGCCTCGATTACTAGTATATTTATATTTTTAATTAATATACTAGTTCCTATACTATTATAAAAGTAAGATCTATCGAATCTTATAGTTATAAATACTATATCTTCGAGTTCTACTATAGTTATAATAGAAACGAAACTCTTTAACGGTGTTATAGTCTATAGTAATAAGTTTATTATTAAAGTATTATTTAATTTTATAAACGATTTCTTTAATCTTTAGATTAATTAAGGTTTCGTTAACCTCTTTAAGAATAAATAGATAAAGTTTCCGCTATAGGATAATTAGTAAAGCCGCGTTACCGGAAAAGTTAAAGTATATCTACTCGGTCTCCGCGATAAGGACGTTATCGACCGTACCTTTAATAAACTATATTAGTAGGGTTGTTTTAAATAAATTATTTAATTAACCCCTTTTAATTACCTAGTATTGATATCTATCCGGTATCTTTATAGGTAGATATTATAGCCCGTTTATTAAAATATACCCATATTTTACTATTTGATACTGCGTCTTTTTTCTATTAGTGGCGCGTATATCTAGCCTACTAGTATATATTAACTATAGTAACCTACCGCGGCCAAGAGACTTTCAATATACTAATTATAAAATATATAAATTTAATAATATATATATAGCGATAAATCGATAGAATTCTCTAGCTAATTAAAGATAAAGTATATATTTACGTCGACGATATCGTTTATAGTTTAAGATCTTTATTAAAATACTTTATTAGTTTACATAAACTCTTTACCCTCCTCGTCGAAATAAATATCTTTATTAACTTTACTAAAACGTTCCTCGGGTACCTAGATATATTGTTATTAAAGTAAAAAATCGATTCGTTTAACCTATCTATATTAGAAGATAAACTATAAGCGATTATATAACTATAGTACCCTCGTATCGTTAGTAACCTAAAGTATTACCTAGGATTAATAGGATATCTTCGTAGTTATATCTATTTTTATATTTAGATCGCTAAGTTACTTTAGGACCTTAAGATATAACTTTTTAAAGAGACTCCTATTAAGGGTAACCCTTGGAAGGTTTACTCTTTATATATTAAACTTACCGAAATAACCCTAATAGAGCTCGAGTTATTTAATTTATTATAAGAAATATTATCGATACCCTTTTTTCTATTTTATTTTAATTTTAATAGAGTTTTATAGATCGACCTAGATACTTTAAAGAAGTTCGGTTTCGGAGTTATAGTCTTCTATATTAAAGAAGGTACTATAATTCTAGAGGGTAGATAATCTTCGCGGATAACTATCGAACTTATTATATTCTTATTATATATACTAACCTCCGCCGAAGTAAACTACTAGTTTATTAAACTAGAAATAATAGGCTTTATATAAATAATTAAGAAAATATATTATTTAATAGAGTTCTTTAAGTACCCTATAGTAATCTAAATTAATTACTCCGTAATTCTTAATATTATATATTAGAAATCGATAGTGTCGACTATATTAATAATATATATAAATATTAAATTAATAAGAGTATTTTAGTACCTAAAGTAGTTCTAGTTTAATATCCGTTATAAATTTAATAAAGAGTATATCGTCCCTAATATACTATTAAGGCTAGTAAGCCTTAACTATAATTAATTACTTAATTTAAATTATTCCGAGCTTGATACTTTATTAGTATATACAGGTTTATTCGTTGAAATATCTCTAGAGTTCCGTAAATATATAGTGGCTGGATATACTTCGGAAGATTACTAGGCTAGGATCGCGAAGTAAATTAATAATAATAATAAACTCGGCGATAACGCCGTTTCTTTATTTTTTATTCGTGGTAGATATCTCTTTATTATAGATATAGACCCGTACTTTATACCACGCCTAGAATATACTATAAAAGTAAACCGAAGTAATATTATCGGAATACCCTAGTAATTTAATAACGACGCTATCGATTATAATTTAATTTATTATATCGATAAAGTTACCGGGCTCTACCGGCTTTATATTCCGTCGAAAATCGTTAAAGATATCCTAACTCTAATATATAGTAATAATTACCTAGGATTTTAATACTACTACGAGATTATTATTTCTTCCTAGTATATTTACGGCTTTACTCGCCTTTTACGCGAATATATTAAATACTACCCTAAATACCTAATTTTATAGACCCGTCGATATTAATTCTATAAAATACTATAGCTTATCTAAATACTATTAATACTATTCTATACTTTAATTATTAACTTTATATTAATATTACTAAAGTCTATTCCCCTACTCCTTAATACTATAATATTAGTTATTTATAAATTTATAAAGTGTGTGACTTTTATACCTAGGAAGTCTATTTATACTACGGTAGACTAGGCGAAGGTATTATTAAACTACCTCGATATCGCCGATTAGGGTTTACTAAAAGTCTTAATATTTAATAGAGACCCTAAGTTCTTATTAGAGCTATGGACTACCTTATTTAAATAGTTTAATATAAACTTATTATACTTTATAACGTACTACCCGTAGATAGACGGTAGTAGTAAATATATTAACTAAACTACGGAGATCGCGCTTCGCTTCTATATTTATAAATTTAATAAACTAGAGATATAGCCTAAAATACTCGGTAGACTTTAAGTAATATTTAATAATTTAATCTTTATAGTGAACTAGCCTACGCTTAATAAAATAATTTATAACTTTACTCCTAATAGACCTTTAGATTTTATACTAGCTAAATCGACGCGGTTTATTAATTATTTTACTGCGCGTACCTTAACTAGAGACGTTATAATATTTATTTAAATATCTAATAAATTCTATTATAACCGCTACTATTAACCGATATTTTTAAAAATTAGGAACTGGGCGTTACTACGTCTTTATAAAGATTATAGTATACCGTCTACGACTAGCGTCACGAAGAAGTTAATATAATAGTACGTCGGGCCTTTTAAAGTCCTTGATAGGGTCGGCCGACTTATATACCGACTAAAACTATTAGGATACTAACGAATTTATCCCGTTTTTATTATAATATAGCTCGAGCTATATTTATTATCGAGCTAGGATTTATTTTATTATCCCCGGCCATTAGAACCTCCCTCTATCTTCGTCGAGGGGGATATAAAGTACTATAAATTCTTTAAGATCGAGAGGCTATTTAATAAATACGTTATATATAAAGACCGTAGTTTAATAATAAAGTATCTAATTCGGTAGAAAGGATATAGGCCGGAATAGGATAAATAAAGGAATATTAAATAATTTAATAACACCGTTAAGTTCGTTAAGAGTTATAATATAGAGATAGAATTTATTTAATAAGTTAAAAAACCTCGCCGACGTTAGCGGCGTAATTAATAACGGTTATTAAATTTCGACGTTATCGTTCCGCCTCTCGATAGGTTTTATTAGTATATTATACAATACCTAATTTATTATCTATTTAAATATAGACGTCTACTTTTCTTCTATTTAAGCGGATATTATTATAATATATTAATATAATAGTTATTATTTCTTAGTTAACTAGTTTATATATAGTTAATACTAGTACCTTAAGTATATAGGGCTCGTATATAGAATAGTAAACTTTTACCACTTTATAAATAACTAGTTCATACTATAATATATAATATCTTTAATATTAAATAATAACGTAAACTTTATAAATCTACCGAAGATATAATATCTTTAATACTAAATAATAAAGTCGTTATAAATATATATATTTAAATTAAAGACCGCGCGGAGTATATATTATTAATATAAAACGGAAATTTACTAATTATTATTATTTTAATTTAGGGAATAATACTAAATTTATAAATTTACCTAAAATATACTATTTATAACCCGATATTATTAATTCCTAATAAAATTACACGTTTAATTTAAAATCCGCACGGAGAGTATATAAATAATATTTATTTTAATTCTTTTTTATATATAAAAATTAAATATTAACTACCGACCCGAGCTATATTAATTAAATTAAATTTCGAAACATATTATATAGAATTATCGAGTTCTAGATATAATACTCGTTAAATTAAGTTTTAAACTAATTATAATTCTATTATAATAATATTATAAAGAGATTTTTATTTTATATATTAACTTTATACTCTAGCGCTATCTCTATAACTATAATATAACGAATACGTTTCGAGTATATATTATAAGATTTCTTTTTATTAATATATATTAGAGTTTTTATTGATTTTAGACTTATTCTAGTAGTTTAAATTAATAATTTATAATTATATAATTTAGTTATATATTTAGTATCGAAGTTATAGACTATGATATAATATTTTTTTAATCTCAGATAATAAATTTATTAAAATAGTATTTATAATATTGAAATCTTTTCCTCTTTTTCTTTTTTTTAATAATATTTAGTTCTAATTCTTTATTTATATATAATACCGAGTTAAAATATACGGCGCTAATATTATAAAAATAATATAGTTATAAATATCTTAATAATTTATCTTTAATCTATATTTATAGCGCGCGAAGAATTTTAGAGTATTTTATTAATTATAATAAAAACGTTTATATATAATAATCTTAATTTATTTAAATTTCAATTAATTATTTCTATATTAATACTAAATAGTAAAGTAAATTAATAAGATAAAATCTTTAATATAATATTATATAATTCTCGAAAAATAGCGCGTAGAGTTTTAGTTTCTTGTGATTAATCGCTCGTCGGCGCTATTAATATATAGCGATTTTTTTTTTAAATATATTCTTTTTAGATTAACGTCGTCTAATGAATAATAATTTAATTATATAAATTTTTCGGTACGGTATTATATAACTTAAAGAGGTAGCGCGCTAAATATTAAAGTTTTATTATTACTCGCTCCTCGGCGCTATTAATATTTAACGAAAACTAGATTCTTTTTTAAATAAATTTATTTTAGATTACTATTACTCGATAAATAATAATCTAATTATATAAACTCTCTAATAGCGTAGTATTATATAATTTCAAAGAAAGAATATATTAAATTTTAGAATTTTATTATTACTCGCTCTCCGGCGCTATTAATATTTAACGAAATTTAAATATATATTTTTAAATAAATTCTTTTTAGATTAATATCGCTCGATAAATAATAGTCTAATTATAGAACCTCTTTAACGGCGCGGTATTATACGATTCTATAAAAATAATACGTAAAATTCTAACTCCTTAAAATAAATCTTTTTTAAATATATTCTTTTTAGATTAACGTCGCTCGATAAATAATAATTTAATTATATGAATTCTTCGGCGCGATATTATACGACTTTAAAAAAGTAACGCGTAATATTCTAAATCTTCATTATTACTCGCTCGCCGGCGTTATTAATATCGAGCGAAGAATTTTTTTTTAAATATATTCTTTTTCGATTAACCTCGCTCGATAAATAATAATTTAATTATATAAATTCTTCGGCGCTATATTATATAAAACTCAAAAGAATAACGCGTAGAATTCTAAATCTTTATTATTACTCGCTGGCCGGCGCTATTATTATTTAACAAAACTTTAATATATATTATTTAACTATATTCTTATTAAATTAATAATTATTATAATTGAAATTCGTTTATTACTCGGTGTATCTTAAGGTATATAAATAAATAGGCGCGCGCCTAATTTATAGCGAGAAGTCAATAATTAATAAAGCGAGTAAATTCAATTATAATAAATAATACTATTTTTTTTTTATATAAATAGGAGCTTTGTATTCAACTTCCCTTAAAATATTTAATTATAAATTCTAAATATAAACGTTTATTAAATTCTTAATTAAATTTATTAAATTTATCTAGTTATATTTATCTATTTATACGAAGACTATTATTTATTAATCTTTAATACTCTTCTTTAAAATTATTAATCTAGGCCCTATCGACGTTATATTAAAATAGAAGACGGAGAGCCTTAATAATAATACTCGATAAATAAAAATCTAGTTATATAAACTTTTTAACGAGTTAATATTATACGATTTTAAAGAGATAATATATTGAATATTAAATCTTCACTATCGCTCGCTCGACGGCGCTATCGATATCTAACGATTTTTTTTTAATTTTTTTAAATATATTCTTTTTAGATTAATGTCGCTCGATAAATAATAATCTATTTATAGAAACTCTTTAACGGCGCGGTATTATATAATTTTAAAGAAGTAACGCGTTAATTTTTAAAATTTTATTATTACTCGCTCGCTAGCGCTATTAATATTTAACGAAGTTTGAATTAATTCTTTTTAAATTAATATCGCTTGATAAATAATAATTTAATTATATAATTTCTTCGACGTACTATTATATTAAATTTAAAGAGATAGCGCGTTAAATATTAAAACTTTATTACTCGCTCGCCGGCGCTATTAATATTTAGCGAAGTTTAATTTTTTTTAAATATATTCTCTCTCGATTAACGTTACTCGATAAATAATAATCTAATTATATAAACTTTTTAACGGCGTAATATTATACGATTTTGAAAAAATAATACGTTAAATATTAGAATTTTATTATTATTTACTCGCTGGCGCTATTAATATTTAACGAAATATAAATATATATTTTTTAATATATTTTTATCAAATTAATAATACTCGATAAATAATAATCTAATTATATATATTTTTTAATAAGTTAGTATTATACGACTTTAAAGAGATAATATATTGAATATTAAAATCTTATTATAATTTATTTATTAATATTATCGATATTTAACGAAGTTTAAATATATTCTTATTTAATTAATAATACTCTAAAAATAATAATCTAATTATATAAATTTATCTTCCGTAGTATTATATTAATTCTAAGGAAATAGCGCGTTAAATATTAAAATTTTATTATTACTCGCTCCCTAGCGCTATCGATATTTAATAAAGAATATATTTATTATTTTTAAATATATATTATCTTTAGATTAATATCGCTCGATAAATAATAATCTAATTATAGAAACTCTTTAACGACGCGGTATTATATTATTTTAAAAAAATAACGCGTTAAATTTTAAATTTTTTTATTACTCGATGACCGGCGTTATCGATATTTAACGAAGTTTGAATTAATTCTTTTTAAATTAATATCGCTCGATAGAGAATAATTTAATTATATAATTTCTTCGATATAATATTATATTAATTCTAAATAGATAGCGTAGTAAATATTAAAATGTTATTATTACTCGCTCGCCGGCGCTATTAATACTTAGCGAAGTTTAATTTTTTTTTAAATATAATCTTTCGGTTAATATCACTCGATAAATAATAATTTAATAATATAAACTCTTTAATAACGCGGTTTTATACGATTTTAAAAAGACATCGGGCTAAATATTAAAATCTTATTATTACTCGCTCGCTAGCGCTATCGATATTTAATAAAATTTGAATATATTCTTTTTAAATTAGCGTCGCTCGATAAATAATAACCTAATAATATAAACTCTTTAATAACGCGGTTTTATACGATTTTAAAAAGACATCGGGCTAAATATTAAAATCTTATTATTACTCGCTCGCCGGCGCTATCGATATTTAATAATTTTTAAATATAGACTTTTTATATATATTCTTTTTAGATTAACGTCGCCTAATAAATAATAAATTAATTATATAAATAACCTAATATAATATTAAATTAAATTTAAAGAGGTAGCGCGTTAAATATTAAATTTTTTTCAATATAAACTCGCCGGCGCTATCGATATTTAATAAAATCTAAATATTTTCTTTTTAAATTAACGTCGCCCGATAAATAATAATCTAAAGATATAAATTCTTCGATATAGTATTATATTAACTTTAAAGAGGTAGCGCGTTAAATATTAAAACTTTATTATTACTCGCTCGCTGGCGCTATCGATATCTAGCGATTTTAAATATATATTTTTTAAATATATTCTTTCTAAATTAATATCGTCCGATAAATAATAATTAATTATATAAATATTTTAATAACGCGGTATTATACGATTTAAACGAGATCGGGGATTAAATATTAAAATTTTATTATTACTCGCTCGCCGACGCTATCAATATTTAATAAAATTTAAATTTAATTTTTTAAAATTAATATCCTTCGATAAATAATAACTTTATTATATAAATTCTTCGATATAATACTATATTAACTTTAAAGAGGTAGCGCGTTAAATATTAAAATTTTCTTATTACTCGCTCGCCGGCGCTATCGATATTTAATAAAGAATAAATATATAGTTTTTAAATAAATTCTTTTTAGATTAACGTCGCCTAATAAATAGTAATTTAATTATATAAATTTTTTAGCGCGTTATTATATAATTTTAAAGAAGTACCGGGTAGAGTTTTAAAATATTATTATTACTCGCTCGCTGACGCTATTAATATTTAACGAAGATTAAATTTTTTCTTTAGTAGATAAATTCTTTTCAGATTAATATCGCTCGATAAATAATAATCTAATTATATAACCTCTTTAACGGCGCTATATTATACGATTTTAAAAAGATAACGCGTTAATTATTAAAATCTTATTATTAGTCGCTCGCTGGCGCTATCGATATTTAACGATATTTATTTTAATTTTTTTAAGTTAATATCGCTCGATAGATAATAATTTAATTATATAAGTTTTTCGGCGCGGTATTATACGACTTTAAAGAGATAATACGGAGAATTTTAATTTAACTTTTATTATTACTCGCTCGCCGGCGCTATCGATATATAATAAAAAAAAAAAAAAATTTAAATTAACGTCGCTCGATAAACAAAAATCTAATTATATAAACTCTTTAATAACGCGGTATTATACGATTTTAAAAAGATAATATATTAAATATTAATATCTTTTTATTATTCGCTCGCCGGCGCTATCGATATTTAACGAAATATAAATATTATTTTTTTAAATTAACGTCGCTCGATAAATAATAACTTAATTATATAAATTTTTCGGCGCGGTATTATATTAATTTTAAAGAGATAATATATTAAATATTATAATTCGATCGCTAGCGTTATCGATATTTAATAAAATTTAAATAAACTCTTTTTTAATAAATTCTTTTTAAGTTAGCGTTATTTAATAAATAATAATTTAATTTAATTATATATACTTTTCGGCGCGATATTATATAACTTTAAATAAATAACGCGTAGAATTCTAAATCTTTATTATTATTTACTCGCCGGTGTTATTAATATCGAGCGAAGTTTCTTTTTTTTAAATATATTCTTTTTAGATTAACGTCGCCTAATAAATAATAATCTAATTATATAGATTTTTCGGCGCGGTATTATATAACTTAAAGAAATAACGCGTTAAATATTAAAATAATATTATTATTTAATCGCCGGCGTTATCGATATTTAATAAAATTAAAACAAAATTAACGTCGTCTAATAAATAATAATTTAATTACGTAAATTCTTCGATATAGTTTTATAGTAACTTTAAAGAGGTAGCGCGTTAAATTTTAATATTTTATTATTATTTAATCGTCGGCGCTATCGATATTTAATAAAATTTTAATTTTTTTTTAAATTAGCGTCGCTCGATAAATAATAATCTAATTATATAAATTCTTCGGCGCGATACTATATAACTTTAAATAAATAACGCGTAGAATTCTAAATCTTTATTATTATTTACTCGCCGGCGTTATTAATATTTAATAAAGTTTTTATTTTCTTTAAATATATTCTTTTTAGATTAATATTACTCGATAATAATCTAATTATATAAACTCTTTAACGGCGCGGTATTATATATTTTTAAAAAAATAGCGCGTAAAATTCTAAATTCTTATTATTATTCGCTCGCCGGCGCTATCTATATCTAGTAATTTTTAATTATATACTTTTTAAATATATTCTTTTTAAATTAATATCGCTCGATAAATAATAACTAATTATATATACTCTTTAACGGCGCGGTATTATACGATTTTAAAGAGATAATAAATTAAATATTATAATTTTATTATTACTCGCTCGCCGGCGCTATTAATATTTAATAAAGATATTCTTTTTAAATTAATACTACTCGATAAATAAAAATCTAATTATATAAACTCTTCGGCGCGGTATTATACGACTTTAAAAAGATAATATATAAAATTTTAAAAATAAATTATTACTCGCTCGCCGGCGTTATTAATATTTAATAAAGATTAAATATATATTTTATAAATATATTCTTTTTAGGTTAGCGTCGCTCGATAGATAATATTCTAATTATATAAATTTATCGGCGTAATATTATACGACTCTAAAGAGATAATACGTAAAATTATAAATCTTTATTTTAATTTAAATATTATTTAATTTTAACGAAGTTTTTTTTATTAAATATATTCTTTTTAGATTAATATCGCTCGGTAAATAATAATATAATTATATAAATTCTTCGGCGCGATATTATATAACTTTAAAGAAATAGCGCGCTAAATCCTAAAGCCTTACTATCGCTCGCTCGCCGGCGCTATCGATATTTAGCGAAATTTGAATATATATTTTATAAATATATTCTTTTTAGATTAGCGTCGCTCGATAGATAATATTCTAATTATATAAATTTATCGGCGTAATATTATACGACTCTAAAGAGATAACGCGTAAAATTACAAGAGTGCGCGTATCTATGAGGGTAGTAGTAGCCATGAGTGCGTATATCTATAGGGGTAGTAGTAGCTATAAGTACGTATATCTATAGAGGCAGTAATAGTAGTAGCTATAAATACGCGTATCTATAGAGGTAGTAGTAGCCATGAGTGTGTATATCTATAGAGGTAGTAGTAGCCATGAGTGCGCGCATCTATAGAAATAGTAGTAGGTATGAGTGCGTATATCTATAGAGGTAGTAGTAGTAGTAGCTATAAATACGCGTATCTATAGAGGCAGTAACGTTATTAGAATAATTATTAGAAATCCGCCTTGGCGTAGTAGAGATTCTTAAGGGATTTTTACTCTACTTTACCCTACCTTAAACTCTACGTTAATAGATCTCTATACTAGGCTAGAGTAGAGATTATACCTCGATCTCTACCCTACTCTACACTAATCCGAAGCGTAGAAATAACGCGTTAAATATTGAAGTATTATTATTATTTACTCGCTAGCGCTATTAATACTTAACGAAATTTAAATATATATTTTTAAATAAATTCTTTTTAAATTAATTTTACTCGATAAATAATAATCTAATTTAATTATATAAACTCTTCGGCGCGATATTATATAACTTTAAAGAAATAATATATAGAATTCTAAATCCTCGAAATAATTTTTTTTTTAAATATAGTCTTTTTAAATTAGCGTCGTTTAATAAATAATAATATAATTATATAAAGTCTTCGGCGCGGTAATATATAATTTTAAAGAAATAGCGCGCTAAATCTTAAAGCCTCGCTATCGCTCGCTCGCCGGCGTTATCGATATTTAACGAAATTTAAATAAATTCTTTTTAAATATATTCTTTTTGGATTAGCGTCGCCCGATAAATAGTAATTATATAAACTCTTCGACGCGGTATTATATAACTTTAAAGAGATAGCGCGCTAATTTCTAAAGCCTCGCTATTACTCGCTCGCCGGCGCTATCGATATATAACGAAATTTAGATAAATTCTTTTCAATTATTATTACTCGATAAATAATAACTTGATTATATAAATTTTTCGGCGCGGTATTAATATATAGAGTTTAAAGAGGTAACGCGTAGAGTTTTAAATTCTCGTTATTATTTACTCGTTAGCGCTATCGATATTTAACGAAGTTTAAATAAATTCTTTATAAATATTATTACTCGATAAATAATAATCTAATTATATAATTTCTTTAATACGATATTATATAAACTCTAAAAAAGTAGCGCCTAGAATTTTAATTCCTTATTATAATTTACTCGCCGGCGCTATCGAGATTTAACGAAATTTAAATAAATTCTTTTTAACTATTATTACTCGATAGAAAATTAATTTAATTATATAAACTTTTCGGCGCGATATTATATATATTTTAAAGAGATAGCGCGTAGAATTTTTAATATTTTAATATTATTTACTCGCCTATACTATCGATATTTAACGAAGTTTAAATAAATTATTCTTAAATTATTCTTATTTAAATTAACGTCGCTCGATAAATAATAACCTAATTATATAAACTTTTCGGCGCGGTATTATACCGACTTTTAAGAAATAATATATAGAATTTTAAATCTTTATTATTACTCGCTCGCCGGCGCTATCGATATTTAACGAAATTTAAATAATCTTTTTTTAATTTCTTTTTAAGATAGCGTCGCTTAATAAATAATAATATAATTATATAAATTCTTCGATACGGTAATATATAACTCTAAATATATAACGCGTTAAATTTTAAAGCCTCGTTATCGCTCGCTCGCCGGCGCTATCGATATTTAATGAAATTCAAATAAATTCTTTTTAAATTTTTCTTTTTTAAATTAATATCGCTCGATAAATAATAATTTAATTATATAAACTTTTCGGCGCGGTATTATATAAATTCTAAAGAAGTAGCGCGTAGAATTTTAAATCCTCGCTATTATCCGCTCCTTAATATTATAAATATTTAACGAAGTTTAAATTAATCCTTTTTAAATATAATTGCTCGATAAATAGTAATTTAACTATATAAATTTTTCGGCGCGGTATTATATAGACTTTAAAGAAGTAGCGCGTAGAATTTTAAATCCTCGCTATTATTCGCTCGCCGGCGCTATCGATATTTAACGATATTTAAATAAATTCTTTTTAAATATAATCGCCCGATAAATAATAATTTAACTACGTAAATTCTACGGCGCGGTACTATAGACTCTAAAGAAGTAACGCGTAGAATTTTAAATTCTTTTTAATATTCGCTCGCCGGCGCTATCGATACCTAGTAAAGTTGAAATAAATTCTTTTAAAAAAAATCTTTTTCAAGTTAACGTCGCCCGATAAATAATAACCTAACTACGTGAATTCTTCGGCGCGGTACTATATCGACTCTAAAGAAATAGCGCGTAGAATTCTAGGTCTTCGCTATTACTCGCTCGTCGGCGCTATCGATATTTAGCGAAATTTAAAGAAATTCTTTATAGATTAGCGCCGCCTAATAAGGTAAAATTACCCCGCGAACTATTTAGCGCTATATCGTATATTACTAAAAATGAAGCGCGTAGGATACTAGGTCCTCGTTATTATTTAATTATTAATACTTTCGATAACTAGCTCTATATTCTAATCTTCGATATTATTAAAACTACCGTTTATTATACGTTTCTTAATAGAATTTAAATATATTAATTCTCGGTCTAATTCTCTAAAGATACCGATTTAATTATTACTTTAATTAAGAATCTTTTAATTAGAAGTATAATCTCTAATTTCGCGTTAATATTTAAGAATACAAAGTATTTAATAATATTTAATAATAGTTTTACGAACTATAATAATCGAGAATATTAAATTAAGTATAAGTTTTTTATTTATTATTAAGATTATATACTAGACTTTATATCGGGCGTTAAAGATAATAGAGTAATAAAAGTATATTATAAAAAATTACAACTTTAATTCTTGAGTTAGAGCGCTACCTTTAGAGTTTCCGCGCCGCTTTTCGAGTTAATTAAGACTTTATATTAAAGTAGTTGAGTTACTATATTATTTAAATCTATAGCGTTTATCTAAAACCGGCTCTAGCGGCGAAATATAGTAAAATTTATAGCGCCGCTAAATAGATTACAGCGCTACTATAAAGACTTTAGCGCGGTTTCTTAAATACTACCCGAAACTATATTAAAGTAATCTAGGCCGTCTATATATCTAGATCCGCTACGTTAATTAATAACCTAGTTTTCGCTAAGAAAGTAGCGAAAGCTATAGCGCCGACTATCGGTTTATAGCGCTATATATATATTTCTAATATAAGTTTCTTATTATATAAAGAGGCTCGATTAAAACCTCGAGTTATTAAAGTATCTCGAGGCGTCGCGTTTACTAATTACTAAATTAATATAAATCTACGCGAAATTACTAGCGCCGATTACTAGTTGATAGCGTAGCCTTTATAATTTTAATTTAGTTTTCCTATATATTTATTAAACTTCGCTGAAGATTTTGAGTTATCGGGATAACTAGATCCGTAGCGCTCCTATATATTCTTTTTTATTAAGAGGTACTATAGAGACACCCCCTTTACTTATATAAATACCCCCCCGATCGCTATATAGACACCCCCTCATATTGGGCTAGTAGCGGCGGTTATCGTAATAAAGAATAATAGAATTGTTTAGGCGACGCGGGCGTATAATAGTAAAACTACTACTTTATCCCTAATACCGTTAGCGACGACGACGTTATATATATTAATATTCTAAAAAGATAGATCTTCAAATATAGTATATAACTAGGTATTATAGTAAGTATTTAATAATAGAATCGCTATAAAGTAAATATAAAGAGGATTTTCGTTATTTTCGTCTTTATCCTAGCCGAAAAACGCGCCCATAGTAGAAACGCCTTAAATCGTTCAAATCCAACGTCTTTCTTTTAAAAAAAAACTGTTTTAACGTCGCTAAGTCAGCCTAGCTACTAGACTAACTTATTAATACTTATTCTCGATATTGACGTACTATATTCACGGCCCTAAGGGCCTAGTAACACTATCGCCCTAGCTATACTTATTTTAAGAGAAGTGGCGACGCGGCGGTACCTCTTACCAGCGGTAGACACACTAATGATTACGGTAACCGCCGCTACTAGCCCAATATAGGGGGGGGGTGTCTATGTAGTAATCGGGGGGGTATTTATATAGGTAAAGGGGGTATCTTTATAATACCTCTCTTTTTATTAAAAGAAGAGTAAAGTCCCTAACGGCGACTAATAACTTCTAGCGCCGTATTTATAATATTAGTATATTATTCCTAAGAGCCTATTTATCTACGCTAAAGATCTGGAGTTATTGGGATAACTAGATCGGTGGCGCTCCCGTATATCCTCCTCTACTAGGAGAAGGGCAAAGTCCCTAGCGGCGACTAAGGACTTCCAGCGCCGTGTTCATAATATTAGTATATTGTTCCCAAGCGCCTACTTATCTGCGCTGAAGATCTTGAGTTATTAGGATAACTAGATCGGTGGCGCTCCCGTATATCCTTCTCTACTAGGAGAAGGGCAAAGTCCCTAGCGGCGACTAATGACTCCCAGCGCCATATTCATAATATTAGTATATTGTTCCCAAGTACCTACTTGTCTACGCTGAAGTTCTCTAGTCGTTAGGATATCTGAATCCGTAGCGCTTATATATAGCCCGCTGTATAAAGAAACGGGCGAAACTCCCACCGCCGATCAGAAACTTACACCGCTGTCTTTGGAGTATTAGCGCAGCTTTTTCAAACACCTATCGTACTACGCTGAAGGTCTTGAATCGTTCAAGTGTATAGACCTCTAGCGATCGTACGGCTAAGTCTTCACCAAACCAAGCTCAATATACTTTCAGCGCCGAACGATACCTCCAGACATGACCTCTGCCCCGGCAATACCAGCTCATTCTATGCTTAAAATGCTACACTAAGGATCATAGGTTGTCTAGATTTCTATATCTATTATACTTGTCCCCAAAGTTTTCTCGCTCTGCGAAGATAACGAAATAGCGCAGATAACTGGCTCCAAGCGCCGCAGTGCTAACTTCAGAATTACTTTCATAGGTATTGAAATTGCAACGTTTGTATTCTGGAGTCGTAGATTTGCCGATGTTGATGGCGCTCGCAGAGAGAAATTCCACAATGCGATTTCTGGAAAGACTACAGCGTTAGTTATTTAGTAAAGGCGCCGCTTTCTGGACTTTGATACCGATTTCTTGTCTACTTTTATAGGCGCGCTGAAGATCCCGAGATGTCTAGATATCAATACCTGTAATTGCTACCCCCAAGGCTTAACTTGGTTGCGTAAATAAAGACTCGTCACAGCGCCAACCTAGCTCCAAAGATATCATGTTCCTCGACTCAGAATTGATTCAACATGCATAGAATACTATATTAAAGTATCTAGCCTAGGTCATTACTACTATATTGTATTCTTGCTTCCTAAGTACCTCTTAATCGACGACAAGATACACGAGCGCCGACTCATGAGACCTAGCGCGTGCTTGGTATCACGGATACTATATCGTCATATACTAATAGTCATGAGTTTGATTTATTGGGGACCTAGAGCCGTCGGGACGCTGGCGCTAATATAAATAATATCTGGGTGTAGAAAGCTTAGAACGAGGAAAACTAGTCTACAGGACTCGCTACAGATACAAAAATATACAAGAGGTGACGAGATATAGTATCGTTTATCTATATCTCTTTAACAGCTCGAAACATGGGGAATAACTAGTAGGTAGTAGGAGACTACAGAGTAGACGGTCTTTATATTCTAGTAAATAGGATAGCGCCAGCCACATACTATCCCTATACCTTTTATTCAATCGGCGGCTACTCCTAGACTATCTTGCACTTATACTGTAAGGAAAACAGATCGGCGCTGACTTGCGTTGGGTGGCGCTGACTTTTGTTAATGGAGCCTTGTAAGTCCGATATAATATCTTCATTTCCGGACTCACTGCTGGTGTTGTCATAATTTCCGTGCGTCGAAAAGTTGTTTGTCAGTATTAAATTCCTCTTGTTGATGGATTGCGCTTCTTAAAGAAGTAGGGTTGACGGCGCTGAGGCTACGATCTTCCTAGAATATCAATTTTACTAACTTAGAAAAGATACCCGCTGCGCTACTCTAACATGATGGGCACTTGTTGATATCTATTTCAATTTCTCGTACTAAGGAGATAGGATTGGCGCTAGGGTTGGGTAGTTGGCGCTGGTAATAATGAATCTTCGGCCCTCGTTTAGCCAAGAAACCTTCAGCGCGCTGTTCATGATTATAGCGTCTATCCAACACTTTCGGCGCTGACTAGGATAGTGACAAGGACGTCGCAGTCATATTTCTGGGCGAGCGCCAGTGGCTCCTGTCTGGCGCTTCACGGCGCAGGCTAGACTTATCACAAGGCTACAAATCGGAAACCAACAGCGCGTGTGCTACAGTCACAGCGCTGGCATTAGCGACTTATCACCGCTCTATTTGCATACAAGGATGAAGCGCTGAAGGCCTAGGCTAGCGGCGCTCGACTTTCAAACGGCCTTGGGGGGCTTCTCAATGCAAGCAACACAAGTGCTAGGATAGATCACGATGCTTTAGAATACCAGCAGGTTTTCCCTATATCCCAAAGCCCATGTTCTACTAGACTGAGAGGGGAGCGATATTGGAATGGCCAGCGCTGATGATTTACAGCCGTTTTATAGGAAGATGGTCGGGTGTTTTGCCTGTGGTGCTGAGCGGCCTACCTTCTCTTTCAAGATGAGCCGCCTCAGTCAGACGCGAGTATTCGCTGATTCAGATCATGGTGGAGAGGTATGTTTCTGTGCTTTGCAGTGTCAGAGCTCGAAGCGGGACTTCAAGACATTCTGTAGAGTCCTATAACAGAAACAAGAATATGCTGTGGGGGTTTCGTGCGTGGAACAAGCAATTCGTTTTCTTCTCTGCGCCTATGAATCCCTGCATTTCACGGCCCTGCCATATTCGTCGACACAATCATTCCTCTCCACAACATATAAGACTCCCCATCTCCTGGCGGCCTAAACAACTACTCGACGCACTCCACATGCCCCTCCTTCCCACCCCACTCCCCCAAGCCCACCTCTACATCAACCTCCCTCTACCCGGCTTCTCAGAAAACCCCTTCCCCATCGCGCTAGCATCAATACAGCACTCCACTTCGTGCTCATCCGCGATTTGTAAACACGACTTCGACAACTTGGTCACCATGCCCTTGCCTTGGTAGTCGAGTGCATAGAATGATACCCCTGCCCTCTCATCCATGCCTCCCCTGTCCGTCGCATCTTATAAGCAGCAGCCTTTTCATCGTCTCTGATCCAGCACAGACTTGCGTACGGCAGCGTGCTCTTTAGCTTCGACTTGCGCTTCCTGTAAGAATTTGGCTCTCAACTCCCACACGTTTGGCGGACAGGGGTCGAGGTCCAAGTGGCATCTTGCGGACTAATGCGACCGAGAGCTTGAGATTGAATTTGAATATGCCGTTCAATTCAAGATGGCACGCTCAACCTCATCTTGGGCGTTGAGTAAAAGTGAACTGGGTCATTATTGGGCTTGCTTTGCCAAAGTTCTCAACATGATCGCTGTTTTAGGATTCAGAAAGGTTGCTTTTGCGCGTCGAGTACAAGATAGCAAGTGGAAGTGGGTCATTGTTGGGCTTGCTTTGCCGAAGTTCTCAACATCATCGCTGTTTTGGGATCCAGAAAGGTTGCATTTGGGCGTTGAGTACAAGATAGCAGTGGAAGTGGGTCATTGTTGGGCTTGCTTTACCGAAGTTCTCAACATCATCGCTGTTTTGGGATCCAGAAAGGTTGCATTTGGGCGTTGAGTACAAGATAGCAGTGGAAGTGGGTCATTGTTGGGCTTGCTTTACCGAATTTCTCAACATGATCGCTGTTTTGGGATCCAGAAAGGTTGCTTTTGGGCTTCAGTGGAAGTGGGTCATTGTTGGGCTTACTTTGCCGAGGTTCTCAACTTGATCGCTGTTTTAAGATTCAGGAAGATTGCTTTTGAGACTCAATGTCCAGACTTGTCATGCTCAAGTGTTGCTGCTCAGGGCCGGGTTAGTATCGGCTTCTTCATCTCCAGAACCTCTTGTGTGGCGATGTCCACGTTTACGGGGATGACAGCTAGGATGACGGATCGAGGATTTTGTACGTATAATTTCACCATCTACCTTACTATGGATATATCTGCTTTTATAGTAGTACCCTTGGTCGTCTTCTTGAAAATCCCCGGGACATCAATCACGCTCAAGTGCTCAAGTGCTCAAGTGTTGCTGCTCAGGGCCGGGCTTGATATCGGCTTCCTCGGCCATCTCTAGAATCTCTTGTGTGGCGATGTCCACGGTTGCGGGGATGACAGCTAGAATGACGGATCGAGGATTTTGCATGTCTGCTTTTATAGTGGTACCCTTGGTCGTCTTCTTGAAAATTCCGGGGATATAAATCACGCTCAAGTGTTGCTGCTCGGGGCCGGGTTTAGTATCGGCTTCCTCAGCCATCTCCAGAACCTCTTGTGTGGCGATGTTTACGTTTGCGGGGATGACAGCTAGGTGTTGCTGCTCAGGGCCGCTTATCTCGCTCTTGGGCGTTCTTATTTTTTATGTAGAATTTCACCATCTGCCTTACCATGGAAATGTCTGCTTTTGTGGTGGTACCCTTGGTTGTCTTCTTGAAAATCCCCGGGACATCGATCACGCTTAAGTTTTGCTGCTCAGCGCCGCTTATCCCGCTCTTCGGCGTTCTTGTTGTGTATGTATGATTTCACCATCTGCTTTACCATGGAAATGTCTGCTTTTGTGGTGGTACCCTTGGTTGTCTTCCTGAAAATTCCCGGGACATCACGCTCAAGTGTTGCTGCTCAGGGCCGCTTATCTCGCTCTTCGGCCTTCTTTTCGTTGACGGCCTTGTATCGTGACTCAAAAGTCTCCCAGATACGACGGCGCTCATCTTTCTGCTCCTTTATATATATCTTTGTAGGTGTTTTTGGCCCGGAGTCTTTCAGAGCTCAATGGGTTTTCAAGAGATCTCTTCCTGCTTGGTGTGCTCTTTTTTGAGTGCCTCCTTGTGTATGGGTTCTGTATCCGCAATCTTCTTCCGAAGGGTACCGACCCCTTCCCCCAAATCCTGATCAATCTTCTTAAGCTCGCTGGCCTCTGTCTGAGCGTCTTCTTCCAGTTGGGATTTTCTCAAGCTTGAGCTCTCCGATGCGCTGCTTTCTCGAAACTCTCAAAGACGCAACGATGTTTGTCTACTTGATCTTGAAATCGACGTGCTGATCGCGGACGGACTGAGCATCCCGAAATGGCCCAAGTCCGTTGCAGATGTGGAACTCCTTGAGGGTCTTTCTGTGGTTCTGGTACGGCAGCCCGTTGAAGGTGGACTCCTTCTCCTCGCCTTCCCCTCCTTCCTTTCATGTATTGGTTTTGCAATTGATTTCGGGCCTTGAGGATTCTTGCACAGCTCCTTCAATTTTCGAAAAGTCTCTTCCTGCTTGACATGCTCGCGTCCAAGCGCTTCTTTGTTTGTAGCCTCTGCATCAGCACATTGTTGCTGAAGCGTAGCGACCTTTTCCTGGTCATGCTTCTAAAGTTCGTGGGCTTCTTCCAAATGGATTTTCTCGAGCTTGAGCTCTCCGATGCACTCCTTTCTCAAACCCCTCACAGACGCGACGGTGCTTGTTTTCCTGGTCTTTGATGTACTGCTTTTGCGGTTGGTTTCGACTTTGAGGGTTCTTGCACAGCCCATCCAATCTTTGAAAAAGGCTCTTCATGCTTGACATGCTCTCGTCTCAGTGCTTCTTTCCGTGTGGCCTCTGCATTGGCACATTGTTGCTGAAGCGTAGCGACCTCTTCCCGCAGATTCTCCCTCCTCGTCTTGAACTCGCTCGCTCCTGCTTGAGCGTATACTTTTCATTCCTCCTTCTCAAGCTCGAGCTCTGTGATGCGCTGTGCCTGGCCTTTGGTACGAGCGTTCCTCCTCTCAAGACTCCCTTGAATAGTTGATGCCATAGTCAGTTCATGGTCTCTTCGAATGCATCAGGAGTAAGTCTCATACCTTGAGCGTTTGCGTGTGCCCGAAAAGAAGATGCAATGCGGACTTCTTTCGCTGCCATGGTCAAAAACCCCGGTGACCCTGGTAGTCGCAAAGTAGGCTCACCCGGTGCGAAAGGGTTGGTCTTGGGATACCTAGCATTTCGTTTTACCACGTCATGCGAGGACATTCGAACGAAAGCTCGTTAGCTCAGGCTGGGATATTGCTACCCAAGGAACTTCGCCCACGACTATCTCCGCAGTAGGTCACTCGGCCAATTTGAAAGAGAATGATAAGCCTGGAGTAGAACCTGCCAATCCGTCAGTAATCGAATCAACACCACTCATGGTCGGCTTTAGTGGTACGAACGATAACAAGACACTTTTACCACTGAACGTACTGCAGAACGATCTGCCCGGCTTAGCCCACACGAATACCGAGGTTTTGATTTACTTGCTGTAGCCCAGGAATAGAAGATACTATCCCGCCTCGGATATGTGGAGGAGGCGTATCACTGAGAGAGCATTCCTGCGGATGCTCCAAGACATCGGAGTTGGATTCCATGCCAGCGTGAAGATAAGATCTCACTGTGAAGTTCATAATCTTTGTCAATATCATAGAACTCAACTAACATGTGTGAATACGAGATCTTTCACCTCTTTTAATGAGAACGCAAGCTCATTCCTTCTCGCGTGACTCACTCGTGTCTTCATTATTAAATGAATAACTTCTCAACGTACCTGCTCCCCGAATCATAATGTACAGTGCAAAGATTCATTGGCAGATGAACGCCAGCTGAGGGGAGGGTCATTGAGAACAGAATTAATAACTGGGGTGGTCATCGAGTTTCGACGTCTACACACGTAGTAATACTCAAAAGTTTTGTCTGGTGCCGACCAATGAAGGAGCCCACATTTTGCGATCTTAAGAGACTAATTGCTGTTCTCGATCTGACAAGTGACAAGCGAGTACAGAAAGTAGCTCGGCTGTATCTACCCGAACAATTCACTTGAACTTGCGCTGATTCACGCCTGACCTTAGCTGACCCCCAAATTCACACGCGACGGCCACACCTGAGCCTAAGTACGAGTGTGACGTGAATTTTGGGTAGATCCCAACCAGTATTTGACGTTTTGGGGCTGAAAAGGAACGCAAGACACACCAGAAACAGCATTGCGAATACAAAATCACAATTTCACGAGAATTCGGAGAAAGTAAAAACAGTAATTCATGCGAGCATCATCTCCTCCGCTCTTTGATAGTACCCCGATCGGCATCACTTTGCCAACTCTCACAGGAGGCTTCAGCACCCTGGCCTTCCGCTTCACCATTTCCATTGCCAAAGAAATTCGACGTAGCATAACTCACAACCTGTCGATCCCCATGCTCCCCATATTTCACGTGAAAACGTGCCTACTCGTATATCCGAAATCTCGCAATTCCCGGCAATTGAAGTAGCAGGAGCGCCATTAGGAAAGACAAGTCGGGATGTGGCAGATTCGGCACCAGCGGTAAAGAGGAGCTGGTGAATAGCAGACAAGTCCTGGGAGAGGACAGGTAAAACTTGAAGTGGCATCATTTGTCTCTTTTTTTAGCCTAGATGTATACCTTACGCAGTGATGGTTTCGGATGAAATTTATCAATTATACATGATGGAATGGGGTGAGATTAGAGACAGAAGTGCGTACACGAGCTAATACATGACACCGACGTCGAAAAGCGGGAAAGGAGACTTGTAGGACCTGCCGCGGGGGCTGTCTAGAACTACTTGTTGCATTTCAGACACACTGCTGCTTCGCCAGGCATGTATGCAGCTGCCTCTTTGGGATTAGGGCAAGGCTAGATCGACTAGCGTTAGTCAATAACGCACAAGAGCTGCTTTAGACGTTGCCGGGAGAACACGCTTGTGGTAATTTGTATTGTTTTGGTGTTCAGCTGAGATACTGTACCCATCAAAGTAGTTTCCACCACTCTCTAAACCTTCCAGATATCAGTCGCGAATGGTCTATCCGACCATCAATCAGGAGTATCAATGCAGAACAACAATGAACGCTGTGATATAGCATACGTGAGAAGTCTGAAGGAAGCTATACTCATCTTGCACATTGTGAGATTCATCCCGTTCATGACAAAACCTCAAATTCAGTCCGCGCCCCGCTAATGAGGCCATAAACATGTCCTTCGATCGTTGCCAGGAATTTCCACAACTTGATATTCGAGGACGCCAAACAAGATACATGATCGTGCTCTATGGCAAGAGAGAAATGCCTGTCTTTCTGCACTTGCTAAGCCCGTCCATTTCCGCTTCAAGTCTGCCGTTCCATTCAGCGAGCCGATTAAATCCTTCGTCGTTCTTCGCCTTCCCGTTGTGGATCTTCATAACCTCATCAAAGCTTGTTACTCTTCTCTGGGCAGAGCTTCCTGAATACCTGCATCCCGGGCGGACCTTTGTCCAGTTGGTCACCGTAGAAGCGATCGAACCTGTTGATCTGGTAAGCGTCCCCACTTTTGATACCGGGGTACCACTCGATTGAGAGATGATTGTTCTTGTTCATTGCCTAACTTAGTGATAATCTCATCCACTTGAGAGAGTCTGAGTGGATTCAGTGTCAATCCGAGGTTTCTGCGATGCAAGGGAAAGAAGAATGTTGATGAGAGAGAAGAAGCAGAACCTGCCAGCCATGGAAGTATTGGGCTTGAGCTGTGGAGCTGAGCATTATCTGCGAGGACAACACCCATCAAATCTGGCGGAATGGCAGCACTCTCTGTGGTTTCTCTGTGGCGGGGTTTGTAAGCTCTGCAAGTTGTAAATCGATGTGCTCGAATGGTAGTTCGTGAAGATTGTTCCCTGTATGTTATTCGGTAAGTGGCTTGGTCTCCTCTGCCGGCTGTGTTTCGGAGTCCTCGTCTTCCACTCCCTCTTCGTCATCTTCTTCTTCTCCGCCATCTCTCCTGCCGGCTGTGTTTCGGAGTCCTCGTCTTCCACTCCCTCTTCGTCATCTTCTTCTTCTCCGCCATCTCTCCTACCGACTATATTTCGGAGTCCTCGTTTTCCACTCCCTCTCCGTCATCATCATCGTCATCTTCTTCTTCTTCTTCTTCGATATCAATCCCTCCATCGGAGCCGTTCTCATAGTCATTATGTTCGTTTGAGAGCTGAGCATCGTGTGAGCGCAGTATCCAAGTCTGCTTAGAGAGAAATGTCACCACCCGTAGGTTGCGGTGTTCCCCGCCATTGTGGATGCCAATCGCGGTAGTATAGAGCCTGGTACCGATAGGCTTTCGGGTTATGGTCTTTGATGCTTTCCTGATTGATCCGTAGAGCATGCTGCAAGAGAACACCGCGTATTCGGCTAACCCTCTGGTCTCGCTTCTGAAATTCTTTGACTTTAGCTGTCAGTTCTTCGTTGCGGTGTGCGAGTGCTTTGGCGTCTTTAAGAGTCTCGATCTCGTTTTTGAGCTTGCAGATCCCGACGTTGGCAATCTTGAGCTCTTCTTGAAGGGTCGCTATCGACTCTGGTGATGCGGCTTTGGCGCTCTCAATGGGTAGGTTATGCAGGCTGCGTATCGGTATGCTCTAATGATGGCTCTTGAAGATCGTTTGTATGCGTTCTTCGGTAAGTGGCTTAGTCTCTTCTGTCGGCTGTGTTTCGCAGTCCTCGTCTTCCCCTTCGTAATCTTCTTCTTCATAGTAGCCGTTCTTATAGTTATCAAGTTCATTCAGGAGCCCAGCGTCCAAGTCTGCTTCAGGGGAGATGTCACCACTAGGGATGCCGATCGCGGTAGTATGGAGTCTGGTAACGATAGGCTTGCTGCCGGAGCTACATATCATTCTCTTCAAGATTCTGAATCTCCTTCTCGATATTGAGGTTCTTGTCATTGGCGGCCTTGTATCGAGCCTCAAAGCTCTCACACACAGATGGTCCAAGAGATCGTGGTCGCTCCAGCATCGTCTGCACTAGCTAGGAATTCTCTGAAAGTCGTCTCAATAGGATATCGTACCAGAGTGTCTGCAGTAAATTTGTGAAATGGTACATGCTGAGGGCACCTCTGCCGAACATGCCAGTTGTAGTAGCGTCCTCCACCTTGCCTCCCTGGCCGATATCTTCAAACCCGGCGTAATCTTGTTCGGAGAAGACTCCGTTGTTATCTGCGAATAGGGCTGCTCCTTGAGACCCAGCCAATTCTCTCGTTAGTAATGATTGAGATGCGTGCGGCCCCTTATCATATCCGTCGATGGTCCAAGAGATCTTGGTCGCTCCAGCATCGTCTGTATTAGCTGGGAATCCTCTGAAAGTCGTCTCGTCTCAATAGGATATCGTCCCAGAGTGTCCGCAGTAACCGTGGAGAGTTTCTCCCTTGGCGTGTACTCATCCTCGTCTTCGTCTTCAATATTGATCTCGTTGCGAGTTGTATACGCAAATGAGTTCTCTACCCCGATTCGAGTAATCAGATCTGCTGGGATTATAGTATGCGTGAAGTTGAGATCGGCTCGTCTCAATAGGATCTCGTCCCAGAGTGTCCGCAGTAACCGTGGAGAATTTCTCCCGTGGAGAATTTCTCCCTTGGCGTGTACTCACTCATCCTCGTCTTCGTTTTCAATGTTGATCTCATTGCGAGTTGTATACGCAAATGAGTTCTCTACCCCCATTCGAGTAATCAGATCTTCTGAGATTATAGTATGCGTGAAGTTGAGATCGGCAATACCACCGTGGATATTAGGATCTCCATGCACAACAGATTCATATATATGTATGTAGTAGGTGGTGAGAGGAATTGAAAGCAGATATAATTGAAGGCTGGTTTGAGAAAGCAGAAAAATAAAATGTAGCATGGCATGAAATGCTCATGTGGAAAAGTTGTAGATGGATATAATGTTCATAATGTATGCATGCGGTAATTTCTAACTTGCTTTTCATGTCGCTCATTGGCATATCGAAAAGATGCCCTGTCGTAGGTCTCGTGGAATTATCCCCCCAGCGCCTCGCTAAAAATGTAAAATGCCGTGTGAGCAACTGATTGCGCATCATAATGAGGACTCAGATCGACAATCTCCTGTCTTCGCCGCCTCTTCATGCCTTCAAGTCGCCAATGCCCTATTGATCTGCTCCTTCATCTCCGCCAGGCGATTGTGCATTCTTATGACCTCATCAAGCTTCTCTCGAGGCGGGTTCTCCATCTGGCTGACCTCAATATACTGCTTCTTGTAGTTGTCATAATACCTCTTAAAATCCGCCGCCTTCTTTAGGGCAGCATCGCGGGCTAGGGGCGAATCGCCACTATCAGAAGTAGGTGGAGTCATCTCAGAGGTCTTCTGGCGCTTCGAAGGGTTGGTGTTGCCATTGGTATAGCCATTCACATTTCCATTGGTCAGTGGACTGCCGTGGTTGTGAATGCCAGAATCCAGATCACCAGCTTTGCGCTTCAAAGTGTGCTCGGAGGTGTTGCCAGCGCCGTTCACAGAGGTGATACCATTGGGAGTAGCATTGTCCTCCCTTACCAGTGGCGCCGGCGAGATCGAAGAGTGCTCAGAAACATTACGCGAATGTCCTTTCGCAGAGGCAACCCCATTCGGTGTAGTGTTCTTCCGTACCATAGGCGTCGAGGACTTTGAAGAGGTTGTGTTATTGTCAAGATCGGAAGCGTTGGTTGGTGGTGAAGACCCAAGTGGAGATGGCTTGTGAGGCGAGCTGGTATTTCGTTGACGGGAGATAGTCTTCTTCATCGCAGTGCCGCCCTGACTAGCATCCGAAGTCTTATGCTTGGGAGCTGGACTAGAGGCAGTAAATGACGCAGGAGAGGAAGGCTTGTCTTCTGGCGCGTTTGCTGGCAGTCTGACCTTCTCACCGGCTTTGTTTTCTTTGGTACTGCCCTCCTTTTCCTTCGTACTGGTCATAGCGGGCGCCGGCTTTACGACCTCCTGGCGTTTAGCAAGAACAGCTTTTGTACCGGTCTGTTTCTTTATCGGGGTAGACGTTCCAGAGTGTGATGCTGTGGCAGGCTTAGCCGCTTTCATCTTTGGTGTGGACGCAGCTGGCTTGAAAACTTCTAGCGTTCTGGACTGAGATGCTGCGACAGGCTTGGACGCTTTGACTTTGGGCGTAGAGACTGCAGGCTTGGAAGGTTCTGGCACTTTTGAGTCCTTTGCAGTTATTTCGCTGTTCTTTGGCGGCTGCGACCGAGCATGAAGGGTAGCCGCATCCTCGAGTCCATCCTCCTCGTCCGACTCGTTGACGAATTCGCTCGACTTTGGCACATTGGTCTTTTTGGCCCCTTTCTTCACTGCAGGCTGAGCTTCCTTCTCTTTTGGAGCCAGCGCGTTCTTCCTTGGCCCCTTCGACAGCAGACGCTTCGATTGTGCTTCTTTCTCGCTCACCTTCTTCTTCTTGATCGGACCTTGCGAGCAAGAACGACCCGGTTCAGCATCACGAGGAGCAAGTCGATCCCTCCGATCACTCTCGTTGCCATCAAGGCCGAACTGACTGTCGTCGTTCGCCTCCTGGACCTGGATTCGCGGAGTATTGCTCGAACTGATTGGACCTTTGTTGAGCTTCAAAGCCGACAGAACCTTCCCCTTGCCACGTTCCCTCTTCGGCATAAGCTTGTCCCAGATCTTCTCAGAAGTAGAGATCCGCATTCGATCGAAAGCTGAGATAGCACGCCCGGTGGCTAGTTCACGATCACCCTCATTAGGATAGTCGAAAGCAAACAAGTCCAGCTCTTTGAAAGCCTTGTCGTTCAGGTCCCATTTGCTCTCGTCGAGACGAAACTTCTTGCCAACCTTTAGCAAGACTTCGATTAGATCCTCCTCTTTGCAATTCAAGTGTGTTGATAGTAATTTCGAAGAAGCTGGTCGAGCAGCAAGGAAGTGGATGAGAGGAGTACGCAGAGATTGGAGTCGACGAGCTCTTCCATTGGGAAGAGCGGGAACTGAGGTCGGTGTTGGCTTTTGAGAGAGGGGAGTGCGCGAAGCACCAGTTGCAGGACTGACAGGCATTGAGCGTGTAGTGTCGTTGCCAAAGCGTGCGGGAGTGTTGTTCTTCTTGAGGAAGGAAGCGATGTTGCTCTTGGTTGATCGTTGCTTGAGAGAAGCAGCAATCTGTTTGTGAGGAGGCGGGAGGGCGGGATTATTCTGTACGAATTTAATTCTGCAGAGTGAATGTCAGCACAGCCTGGGACAAGTGAAGCAGAGCGGGCAGCAGGGCTACTGACTGATTTGACGCTTTTTCCTGCTTGTATCCCGCTAATTGGCTTTGTAACTTTTCAAGAGCTTTATCGGCACCAGTGATATCTTCTTGGGCTTTCTGCATGGCGAGCTTATGGCTTAATCGGCCGGCGAAAGCAAGCTCGGTTTCGTTCTCCTTTGAGTATGTGTATAGCTGAGCATGCGAGGGTGAAGGATTTGGAATCAGGCGTTGGGACTTGGTTCCGTAGTTGAGCATCTGTGAACATGTGAGCTGATAGTCTGGATTGTAATAGAAATAAATTTCTCAATCGGAAGCCTTACAATGGTTTTGCCAAAAGCCACACTGACTCCCTTCCCACCATTACGTGCAATCTTCAACACTTCATCAAGCACACCATCATCCAAGTCCAACAGCATGGCTTGTGTAGGCATACTTCCGCTCTCGGCATTGTCATTATCGGGCTTTGGGAGGGCAGGCTCGGCGAGTGTAAGGCCGTCATGAGGGACAAGGATCGGCGCCATGATGGAGCCTTTTTACAGTGTTCTGAATCGTACAAGGTTCTCGTGTATTGTAGCGAAGTCAGTCAAATGACGGGGTGTTACGTGCAGCTAAGGCATTATGAAGCGGACGTAGAGGGCCATCTGCACGGAGCCAATGGGGTCAATAGCGGGGGGGAGATGCAGGAACGATGATGATAGCAAACAGTGTCAAAACAGCGGGTAGGGTGTTCTATTGTCAAGAAGGATGGTGGGAAAGCGATGAATGGGAAGAATGAAAGTGTGTTGTCGAAGGTTGGGCAGGGTTGTTCTGTCACAACAATGGAAAGGCGGGCAAGCTTGGCTTGGGTTCAATGAGGTAGAATATTGAACGCCCAGGCTCGCTAGTCGGAGCAAGGACCTCTTTCGCGTTATAGGCGATCCACAAACGATCAACTGCAAGGATCACGATAAAGCAGCCATCTATCATCGCCGACCACTGCGCTGGTAATTGGCTGGCCGTTGAATTCTACATTCTACTTTCGTCTATTGATCTTAGTGGCAAACAGGCCCAGCTTATATAGCAGCATGTGTGCCCAAGATTTTCGCGCAACAAGTTTCCCATTAAAGCACGCGTTTCAGCAAGCTGATGGCCTGACTTGCCTGAAGATGATCTTCTTTCCACCTCAGAAGTAATGATTGGTTTGGGGATGTTCGGCAGGGATTGGTGTTGGTGATGGGGCTTAGGGGGGTGACTTAGACGGAAGGCCCGCTTGCCTTTACCGAATGAGGGCCTAGACCGACACGCTCTTCTAAATGCCTTGTCAGCGCGCCTCACCGTCTTATATATCAAGCAAATCTTTCTCACATTGTTTTAGTGGATGGAACTGTTTGACTGAAAGTGGTTTTCGTCTCACAGTCCTGTCAAATAACAAAGATTGTAGGAAAAGGGAAGGCCTTAGCCATGATTTTCTTTAAAGCGCGGGGCGCACCCTGCAAGCTTTCCCGTCTCTTTTGCGGGAGGTCTAAAATCTGGCGTGCCGAGCGTGCGCTCATCATTGGCCAAGCCACTTCCGCTCCAGTACTACCCTTGCTCTCATAAGTAATCGCCCTCTTACTTAAGGCAATTCCTCCGTACGGTCTCCGAGCATTCCAAAACAGTAATATATCGACCTTGTACCACGTAGGATATTTGTTTAGTCCAGCATTGTCGGACGAACAAACAATCTTTGAACTTCACAAAGAAATTGAAGTTACATGCTTCGCCACAATTTTCACGTACCTGCGTCCTCCTTTGGGAACTATGAAACCACCAACAGAGACAACCCGTATTAGGATGGCCGCAGCACCGCCTCGTTCGTGTCAGACACTGATACCGCGGGGATTAGCTTTTTTGCTGGCAACATAAAATCCCAAAATTGATTTACAATAGAAGAATATTGTACACTATAGCTGCTGTTGAATCCTCGAGAACAGTGGCAACCGATTTTGCGCTAGTAAATGCCAATAAGAGGCGATACCCTCAATGGCATGACACTTGTTTAACTCCAACGAGGAGTTTATTTGCCCTGTTTCCCGAAAGCTCAAAATCAGCAGGGACGAGTAATTTCCTGCTCTACAGCACTTGGAGTTGGCCCAACGTTCGCTTGTCATATATCTCGATGACAAAACGAAATGGCAAAGATGCTGCACGATGGATGCAGATTGGGCGTCAAGAGCGAAGGAAATCAGTACTCCAACATGAAAAAGTTGTCGGCTTCAGGAGCCAACTTAGCTAGCGAGATCCAAACAATCAACCTCGCAAGAATCAGGTTACAGAGACCACGATAACGTGTCAGGTAAGATTTCCTATATCAAGTTTGTAGGAGAAAGATAATCTAGAAATCATTTACGAAGCTCGCGGCTGTAGAAGGTCTCATTGTTGATGTAGAAGAGGTAGATCGAAGAGGTAGATAGAAGAGGTTTGTCTATTCGCAGCCTGTTTTCGCTAGATGCTGAGGGTTGAACGGACGAATCCAGTCAAAAGGTTTAGCGGTCTGGTCCAGATGGAACACCTAGCCCAAGACGTTAGATGTATTCATTGCATCTATTACCGAACCCAGGATTGGACTTTCAGAGAGTTTCGCTCAAGACCGTTAGGCTTGTCTTTCCCTCAGGATCTTCATTCCTTTACGAAATTGCATTTCTGACTTTCAACAAGAATTTTCCACTTGACTCCTGATCTTGACTCAAGCAATACAGCCAGGGGATTCGAGCATCAGTCATGCAATCATTGATTATTATTACTATTCATGGCCAATCAACACTACAACCGAAACCATCCCCCTTTACTGATACTCCAATTGACTCTCCAATGGTGCTTCCCTCCCTTGGCTATCTCCTTGCCTCATCACCGCACGCTGCTCTTCTCCCTGGTCCTGCTGACTCTCTGGCTGACTCTCATATTCAGCCACCTCCTGAGAACCCTCCACGACATGGCCGCCAACATGATGTTCAATCTCCTGCTGACTGCTATTATGATCCTCCCAAGCGTTGAATTGTGTAGCCAGCAGATTCAGATCGATATTTTGCTGGGAAAAGTGCTCGGCATATGTTTGTTGGAGATCACTCTGGTCGGGCTCCAGCTCTTGATGATGCTCCGCGGCGTCATGATACTCGAAGTTCTCAAGGTGTTCGATGACTTGGGATTGCGGCATCATATTTGCTCGAGGCGCGATCAATGGAGCTTCGTAGGCTGGCGCTGGTTCCGCGTGGGGCGCATATAGCAACTGGATTTCACCGCCAGTGAAGTCGTGAATTGCTGTCACCTCCTCGGGAGGGTCATGACGCGGAGCTGGGTACTCGTGCACTGGGTATTCGTAGAGTGGAGTGGTCACAGTATGGTAGAGCGAGTCTTGCGAGTGATAGATATTGTCTTGAGATCCGTAAGACTCTTGAGAGTGAGCAGCCACGTATGTAGAATCCTGAGAGTCAAAGGTACCGAATACGGGATATCCAGAATCTTGAGAGTCACGTGAGAGCTCTTGCGATTGGTGTATGCCATAAGTTGAATTGGAGATGGAAGACGGAAAAGAGGTAGACGTCGAGGAAGGGAACGAGCGATAATCAGTCTGCGGCGTGCCTGGCGAGCTTCCCTCTGATTGACCAAGGGCGAGCAAGGTTTCGGAAGTATCCACGAAAATGCTCGGCTGAGGGTTGTAGAAATCAGGATACGGGTGCGTCAGGTGGGGCGCCATAGGGTCTTCTAGATTCGAATCCAATGCCAGGGGGGCCTGTAGCATCGATGGTGATGGCGACTGCACTTGGAAAGGAGACACTGGTGGAACTATCGGTCTCCAACTCGTGGTCGGAGTCTCACGATTCCGCGTCTGATCGAACCTCCACAGTAGAATGGCCATTCGCTGTGGTTGCGATCCAGGATTCCGAGATGTCGCCCATAATTCCTGCATGACCGACATCTCGCGAAGATACTGGCGTGTACGTTGATCCTCTTCCTTGACGATCTGAGGATTACCTACCGCTGCTCTCCTAGCTTCCACCATGAGATCAGAGAACAATTGAGCCCACCACTTACTCTTCATCGGTATCTCTAGTCTCATGTCCGTCATCTGCTGGACCTCCTGGCAACCGATCTCGTCGTAAGGGCTATTCGGAGGTACGTTACCTGCGCCATATTTTGATAGGTCGATTTCGCTGCCGTTGTCCTCGTAGAACCTTGTTAGGGAACACCACTCAGTGAAAGCTGTCCCATGAGTGAAGTCGATAAAAAACTCAGCCCCGAGCTTGCAAGACCCACCAGGGTACCTGTTCATCAAGTTCAACTGGGTCTCGAACAAGAACATTGGACACTCAGCGTCTCCACTGCCACGGTATGCTGCCAATTGAGGAAACATCGTCCGCCAATCGCGGACATCATCGAGAGCTTGCGGAGGGGCACCCAACTCGGACTGAATCGAAGTATATGTGTGAATTGGCACTTGTGGCTCGCTGAATAGAGCCATCTCGAACGCGACTGAGCGAATTGTTGGTCCAAGAATATCGACTGGAGGCAGAGAACCACCAGCATAAGTATGGTGCATGGCATTGAAGGCTTGAAAATTGCTGTCATCATCAAGAATCTCGTTCTCCGAAGCCACGGTTGAGGACTCCCAGCGAGGTACGTGTCGATGCCTTCTGGTAGATCTATCTGGCTGAATGTCGACCACGAGGCTCATCCCTCGAAACGTCAGCATTTCATGATATTGAGGGCAGTGGAGACACTCACAACGGTGATTCTCCCCAAGAAAATTCTTCAGAACTTGAATGTGGCTTGATACTTGCTTTCGATCGCGCTCCTCGCCAGTCACCCTTTTGATGAAATCTGCAATGAATTCATTGCCACCACACTGCTTTCCGAGGAGTTCTGCCTTCTTACGACCTCGTCTTCGGTAGATTCGTATGGCTGCGAGAACAGTCAGTGACTATAGGAGCAGTGTCTTATTCCATTGCACATACCCATTTGAAACGCATCTTCGACGTTGTCTGACCACTTTGAATCCTTCTGCCTGCATTTTTTCCGGTATGCAAGATATCTCGGCGTTTCGAGTTCGCAATGCCAATGGTTGGGAAGTCCATGACGTACTCCAACTCGGTGCCTCTCCTGCTCCCACCTAAGGACGGGTTGTGCCGCGAAGGGAGGTCCAGGGCTTGAGAAACTCGACGGCTTGATGCCACACCTTTGCAAGAGTTCTGCTTTGTGAGTGACAGTGCGTGGTACTGACACATTAGAGCCTGCATTACCAGAAGTGACTCGGAGGACACCGGCTTTGCATTCATTGGCGCCATGATCCCGTTGCTGACATGTAGAGCATATATGGTGAAGTCTGCAAGCGATGCATTCAAAGCCTTGATTGAAGCTTTGGCATATCTGTGGCAACGGGGTATCGGCCTGATGCTCCGGCGTCAACAGACGACCGCTTGTTCTATCTGGTAGAGCTGGAGCATTCGAAGGTAGAACGCCTGAGGGTAGCACGCGTAGATTCCGGTGAGGCTCCATGAATGTATACAATGGCGAGGAATGGCTGCTATCATAGGTATGCAACGGACAATAGATGAATATCAGATGCCTGATAGAGTATTAAGTATGCACAATGTTGTCCCCCGCTAACAACAATACACAGGGCATATACAGCAAAAATCAAGAATGGCTTGTGGAACAAGCACACGGAGGCAATTAGACACGAGTGAGTCTATGGTGCCCTGTGAGATAGCCTCAATTAATAGACTAGACCAAAGGCAGACGTCTCTAGCTCGGCAAATGTTGTACCGGAAGCCTTGCTTAGAACCTTTGATTGCGGAATCCAGACGAACCCCCAAGCAAGGGGTTTTGATGAGCTCTCTGAATGGACACTTTCGAGAAGATCGCCCAAGGGACAAGAGGCACGAGAATGAAAGCGCTACCGTAGTGACCATTCTAAATCATAATAATGGCGAGGAATGGTTTTAGTGTAGATAGGCTTGACATGAGTGGCTAGCGATTGAACCTTGAGCCAAATTTTAAAGCTATTGGGTCAGAGAACACTGAGGAAGCTCGAGAAAATATCAGGACGATCGTGGAGATAATATGATGATATCCTGTTATACCAGTAGCTATGGTTGGGGTAGTTCTTCTGGTAGCTTATGCAAGGGACAGCGATCAGTGGTTCGTTGGCGTTCGGGACGGAACTCCCTAGGTACCAATTGCCCATTAGCATCAAGGTACAAGTCACCGGTTGACGTACGGTTCCAGTTCGTCGCCTCCTTCGATGTTGAACTTTGTACGGCCCGAGCCTGTCAATCGCTGCAATGCAACCTTATCGGCCTGTTTCCTAACCTTTTGCTGCATCTTTTCAATTTCGTGCTCGGGGTCAATAGCGTCTTCAGCAGCAAACTCAAGCACTAGTCTTCTGCCCAGCAAATGAGTATCTCTCAATGCGTCCATAGCGTTCTCGGCTTCTCTTGCAGTGATAAAATCCGCAAATGCGAAACCGCGCGTAGAGCTGTCAAACTTTTTAGGCACACGTACAGATCGAAGCTGGCCGTACGCCCCGAATAATGACTGGACGTCCTTTCTGGATGCCTCGAACGGTAAGTTCTTGATTATGATCTTCGTCCTTCTGCCTGCTGCTCTCTTCGCATGATCTTCCTTTCTTCGCTCTTCAGCTGCATCAATAGCTTTGTGCGATGCTCTGATCAGCAGCTCGTGTCCATCGAGCTTGTAGCCATCCATAGCTGCAAGTGCTGCTTGCGCATGGTCTTTGGACTGGAACTCGAGGAAACCAAAGCCCATGCTGAGAATCTGCCCTTGCTTCTTTGGATCTGGCTTGGTCTTCACTTTGGCAGACAAAAATCCATCAAGAGGGTTGAAGACTTCACGCAGGCGTTCGGTAGTAGTGATGAAGTTGAGATTACGAACGAACAGCGTTGACCTATTCACCGACTGCTGAGCGTCTTCGCCTTCCAGCAGCTCTGTTGCTGAGGGCTTCGTGTTTTGGTTCTGAATAAGTGTCATGCACTTATGGTTCGCATCTGCTTCCCCGTAAGCAAACAGCCCCTTGGGTGCTTTCTCCAGGAACAAGATTGATTCCTTGAATTTCCTGTAGGCAAGGCTTCCGAACGCAGATTTTGCGTGATCTGCTTGACCGAACTCTATAATGGCAATGGTACCCGAGGGAGGCATAAGCAGCTGAGAAATCTTCCCGTGCGGTTCGAACAGTTGCTTGAGTTCTTCTGATTTCGTGCCGTACGAGAAGTTCTTGACCAGGATTGCCGTGTCGCCTCGCTCCTTTCTCTTGAAAGCATTAAGATCTACACCGTGATTCGTGAAGTAAGACTTGGTTTCTTGAATAACGTGTGTTTCGGCATGCGCTTGCTTCACTGCGGCACCCGAAGAAGTGGGATCCAATAGTTCAGATTTCGAAACGCCCAGTCGATCTGAAATAGATGACATTACCGCGTCGCTATTCATGTACATAGAATTCCAATTGAAAGTAGAGGAGGCCGCTTCGGCCGTGCGTTTGATCTGTTGCTGCTTCTTCAATGGTAATTTAGAGATAGCAAACTCATCTAGTCCAGTCTCTTTCTTCGGCTTGGCGGGCATTACGTGCAGCAGGCGGCCCTGGAAAGGTCTGTTATCTAGGGCTTGAAGAGCAATGGCTGCTGCTTCTGGCTCTTTGTACAGCACATGTGCGAAGCCCTTGTTGCTGCCAGACCGTGAATCGACGGGCAGATGCATCTGAACATATTAGCGACTCATACATATGTCAATATTCGAAATAGAGCACACGATTATGGCAAAGACTCTCAGATATAGGAGATATCTACTAAAATACTCTTCCTGGTCACATCACATGCATAGCATAAGCTGTCCCTATCAGGACGTTCATCACAGAAATGCGTCAAAAGAAGTGCCAAAACGAAAAGGTGATTTTTGGCGTACCTCTTCAATATCTCCGTAGCCTCCGTTTTCGAAGTGCCGCCGCAATTCATCTTCAGTCGTTGTGTATGTAAGATTGCGAATGAACAAGCGCCTACTTTCAAGAGCAGCGTCTTCGGGATCCTCGATTCTAAGGGAGAGGGCTACGGGATCTTCATTATCGACTTCTTCGTGGGTCTGAACACCAGCATCCGACCTGCCCACACCCTCCACATGTTCGCGAGCTGGTGATACGACATCTTTCTGGTTGTCCTCATAGTCGAGAGCATTTGTGTGCGCGGACGCATCTTCATCGTCGACTAGGCCGAGCAACCTGCTGGTCCGTGAGCGAAGCCAATCAGCATCCGAAGCTGCTGGCGTTTCGTCAGTCGCTGGTAATTTATCCGCTGGCTTCTGCCCTTCGTTCTTTGATACTTTCTGAACGTCTGGTACATCTCTCTTATCATCAAAGGTCACACTCTTCTCTTGCGGTATCTCTATGACCTCCTCTTTGCCAATAGTCCTTCGATCACTTTTTCTTTTCTTGGGCACAGGCTCATACTCTCCATCGCTCTGCTTTTCTAATTCCACTCCCTTGACGGCGATCTCATTTCGCTCGGTAGTCGCGCTCATAGTCGTTGTATCCTGGTTCTCCCAGATCTTAGACTTCGAAGGTGGTTGCATGACTTCAAGGAACTCCTGAAGCTTAGCCTTGCCTCCACTTTCTATCTCGGTATCCGGCTTCCGTTTCTTGTTACTATCAAACCCAGCCTCGCTGGTAGTTTCTCCCGCCACTTCTCTGTATTGTCTCTTGCCACCATTGGCAAAGTTATTGGCAATTCTTAAAGCAGATTGCTCTTCAATTGAACGAGCCAGCTCCACGCCAATCCTAGACATGCGTATGAAGGTCTTGTTGTGATATTTCACAGCTCTTGCAGCATCTTCGGGGCTCTTATATCCCACATACCCAATCCTTCTGTGAGGTATGAATTTCGCGTCTGTGATTGAAGACTGCTTCGAGAAGTGCTTCTTGAAGTCTTCAGCAGTCAAGCTGGAAGGCAAGCCTCGAATAAATATCCTCGAGGACTCCATAGCCCTTCACAGTCTGCCCTTGTCTGGACGAGTGAGCTGTAAGGTGTTCTTGCCTACGCTTGCTGCTGCTGAACGAATTTTGTGCAAAGCATAAAGTAGGGGGAAGCTTTTCGCGGGCTTAGCGCCGGCAAAACCCGCTCAGCCCTATCAGAGTGCCTTTCACCATGATGCGCGGCTGTAACGTCGAACTATTTGCAAGTGTTCAAGTATTGCTGAGTGCCATACCAAACCGCTTCACAACCCTCACATACTATCTCTGCTCGAGACGACTAAGATGGCGGAAAAGAAGGAAACGCTCGACTGTGAATATGACTCAGCTGCTGCAGCATTCTAGATATCTGCTAAATGTTTGTCCAGCGCAAGTCAAGTCTGCAGATATGGTTCGCTTGCACCATGTCCTTGCATTTTGAACCGAGTCTCACACCTTTCCAGAGCGAAGAGATGCAGCAACAGGCGATTGAAGTCGCTCAAGACGCTATGCAAAAATACAGCGTGGAGAAGGATATCGCCCAATATATTAAGAAAGAGGTATGGAGGAGCATGTGCCGAAAATGTCATAGATGGAAGAAGCGCGCTGCTGATGGGGTTTTAGTTTGACTCTCGCTGTGGAGCAACGTGGCACTGCATCGTGGGCAGGAATTTCGGAAGCTTTGTTACACATGGTATGCTCTTTCTTATCGCAAGATGACAGGATATATGAGCTGACCGCACATGCAAGAAACGAAGCACTTCATATACTTCTATCTGGGCCACTGTGCAATTCTGCTATTCAAGACACAATGATTTAGGCGGCTTCGGTGTCTACTGGTGGTGGAGAAATTCTGGATGGAAAAGATAGGAATTTTGTCAGATACGGGGACCATGCGTGGAGTCTGGAAATCGCTTGTAGCCTTTTTCTAAGAATCTATTTTAGTCGCAGTAATCCGATCGTGTTACCTCATGACCTTCAATTGTTAGATTTCGCACCATCGAGCGGGTGCCCTGTGAATAATTGGCATTTACGAGGGTAGTGAGCCCAATTTACACAACAAATACGGGCGGAAGAGCAAAGAGTCGATCTGTTGAGGCTCAAGATGAGTGGGGGTCAGGGAATTGGTGCATCTAGAACCAGCTCAAAAGCCTAATTCGATGCTCTAAGCCAATGTGTGGTCTACTCAGCTACGCTGGCATCCAAGATAATGGCTTATTCTGGGATGTAGTCTGCTGGCTGCTGGCTGGAAAATATGCAATTGCCACTGCTGCAAAGAAAACGTTGACGACTGAGAGATGGGACGAAAGCCTTTGATTACTACGGAACGACACTCATTGGGCTAAGCAACGAATAACAATCCATATCCCGACTTCGACAATTGTATATTCTCGCACCAGCGTAACATGGCATGACCTTCAACCTCACCAACTATCTCGGATCGCATTCGCTCAATTATTGGCGTCCACCACAACGTTCGGTATCTTCTCACTCTCCTCCGCCTCCTGGGATATAGACCTTTCACTTCCTTCCCTTATGGTTGTCCCAGTAGCAGCCCCATGCTTGCCAGTGAGATCTTTGAAAATGCCCTTGAAGGTGTTCGCCATGCTGTGTCTTCCTTCCCAGAGCGGGAATAATCCCACGCAGAAGGTGCTGCACAAGAGCCATAAGATGCCGACGCTTACCCAGCCGGTGAAGAACTGCAACCCATCAGCGCCGCTCATAGGCGAAGTGGAATTCTAGCCAGACCCACCTTCTTGCTAAAGATGTAACCCGACCCATACATTGGCATCGGCCAAAGGATCAGTAGCGCGACGGTCATAAAACCAGTCATACTCTTTGCAATCATCGACGCGCGGTTGAGTTTCTGCTTTTCTTCCTCGGTTCGCGCAAGTTCCCCCTGTTGAACACCAGGGATGAGCTCTATATCCACGTGAGCGTCTTCAGCAATCTTATCATCATCGGCAAGGCGGATTGCGGCCATTGATTCCCAATTGTAATTCTGGGGACCAAAAGCGTAGGTCAGGACTGGGACGAAGATGCAGGGTGAGAGCAAAGCGACCACGTTCCCAACCAGCATTGGGTTATTGCTGCCGGTGCTTGCAACGGAGAGATTGCCATATTGCTTCTTAGACATCACCAGCCAGCCTATCAAAGAGCACGCCAGCCCCAAGATAGGAGAGAGAGCAGCAGCGGCTAGATTCTGCTTGCTCCACATCAACGTCAGAGTAGCAGGAAGCACTGCAGACGAGATAATGACGCCCATCATCTGGCACATTTCAAAGTCAGCATTACTTCTTAAGACAAGGATTTGGGTAAGAAGATATGTCTCGTGGGTAATCTAGGCAAAGAATCCGCGACTTCACTCCAAAGCATGTCCTGAGACTCCAGAAACGGTCTGGCCCAGGAAGAAAGAATAGGAACTTGAATCTGTCTTACCAAGTATAGATAGCCCATCGAAATACCTATGTAGTAAAGTCCAGTCGAGAACGCCGCAAGCGCAATAGCATAGATGATAACAAACGAGTGAGCCATATTGATCAGCTTTTTCCCACTAGCCTTAGGGTTGAAGTACGTCTGATAAACATCATAGGTGAAGATACTGCTGACGGCAATGTACTCGGAGCTCGAAGCGCTGGTGACTGCCATGAAGACCAAAAGTAAGGTGGCGATCGCACCGCCTTTCCCAAGTAGCGCAACTGCGGCGTAGGGAAGGACTAAGCCAGCGGTAACATCTTCATTGGCCATTCGCTCTGGGAATGTGGGAAACACGGGGTTGGTTTCTAAAGCCAAGGCTGAAAGTCCCATAGTCGTAGCGCAAAGCCAGGGTATGGCAAACCAGGAGAGACCACCAATGACATAGCCGGGGAGAGCATGGACTGGGCTGGCGGCGATGGCTTTATTGTAGTAGCCTACATGCGCTATCAGCATGCTTCGGACCAAAGCAGACTGTTGTAGGTCATTGATCGCATACCATTGTCCATGAACACGGTTCCGAAGTTGCCTACAATATTTATAACGAAGAAGATGGCACCTTCTTGTGATTTCATGGTCAAGTAGCTACCTCCAGCATTCCCTTCAACGGGGTGGGCTTTCGCAGCCTGGGTCAGAAGGTCAAAAACCTTCGAGGGGCTCCCGAGGTTTGCATTGGTGGTGTATGCCGTGAATGCAAAGACCATGATGATGATCAAAATCATGACTGTGTGGACGTAGTCGGTCAAGAAGGTCGCTTTAATGCCTCCGGCGATTGTGTACATGACAACTCCAACCGGCAAGAGGAAGCAAGCAGCTGCAGTGGGCATTCCTGTTAGAGACGTTACGACGGCAGAGCCTCCAGTCAGTAACATGGCAGTAACCTATCATAAGCAGTTAGTCGAATGAAACATGCCAAAGGCCGTTCCAGAACCTATGAGCATACCAAAATATTGGTCATCAAACCAAAAACGGTGAAAACGAGGTGGGCATAGACACCATAGCGAGCACGAATAATTTCAAGAAAGGTGTGAGCGTTAGGTGCCTTTCGCTTCAATTCGATGGCCAAGGTCGCAAACAATAAGATTTGCACAGTAGCTCCCGAGGCGTACCAAAAGGGTCCGGAAACACCGTAGCGGTAGGCTACCCCAGACGACTGGAGCAATGTTGCAGCCCATGTCCAAGAGGAGACTACAGCACTGGCAACAAGACCCGATTTGACGGTTCTACCGGCTGTACTAAACATCTCTGATGTCTGGACTTCTCGATTGTACCGTTTCAGCACAAAGGTGGTGAGGATCATGCCAAAGGCAAAGGCAAATCCCAGGCCCAAGACCACGCCATATCTAGATGATATCAAAGTCAGTAGTACTCTTCTAGAACGGCTCATGAATCGAGAGCCGAAAGCTATTGAAACAGATCACACGACGCGGGATATGGTGTGAGCGAGAAAAGTTTGACAAGAAAAGATGCCTACCCAACGCCGACGCCGAGCGGTGGTCGAATTGGCATGGTTAACACAGTGACTGAATGATGAAGATAGAAACAGAGAGGGACAATTTAGGCAAGGCTCGAGAGTATGGAAGGACGGAGTCACTATGGGCTTAGCCTCGCCGCGACGTCTGTGTCACAGATAGGTAGCAAAACAATGGCAATAAGAGTAATATGCAAGAATGATAATGAGGGACATGTAGTATAGTATATATTTGTGGAAACGAACCTAGTCTAGACATTGTGCCATGACGCCCTAGTCTTGACATTTTGACGTTCAGATAAGCATTACTCCGAGCTTTCCCACGGAAAGCAACCCCATCCATGCATATGCCATTGTATCAAAACTTGAGCGACAGGGATGAGATTGGTCGAAAGCTTTTGTTATAGCTTATCATCAGCGAAATTGATAAGGATGGTTTCTCTGTCGTAAGGCGAAGGGCGATCTGCCCACTAAGCTCAGATAAACTCTTGGCAACCCATCTCGCGGCAGTTCAGGCCCCCACGATATCGCCGCTTTCGGACCTGTCAAGGCTGTCCTCGGGTGTATTAGAGCGGATAAAATGCCGGGTCTAGAACGCATGATGGTTTCTCAGCCATCAGCTTCGCCGACCTCGCTGTCCTCATCACCTTCGCCGTCTTCCGGTATATAGGGTACGAATCGGAAGTCGACGAAGCTGATACCGCCTCCTTCAACCTCAACCATGAATTGCAAGCTTAGCACGCCCTCCCCGTCGCTCCTTATGCTGACTTTTGTAGCTATAGACATAGCTCGACTTGCACCTTTGATCAATGAGTACTTGTATGTATTGACAGTCCTCCTGGGCACTTGAAACGTCTCAAGCAGCTGTGGATCCTTGCTAAACTCGACTGTTGCCGAGCCCAATGATCCGCTGGAGGATAGCGTAAAGTAAGGTGCAGTTGGCGAAGAGACCATTGTTAGGCGGGTTGGCGATGTAGAGGAAAGCTCGTGGATAGCATCATGTAGCCAGCTGGCACGCATGATGATTTTCTGTGCTATAGCGTCTTTTTGGAATGGAATTTCCTCCTGCAATTCAGGCTCATATGTAACCAGCTCACACGTAGTTGTGACACCTGTCTCTTCAAGAATAATACAAAGAGGCTCCCCTTCTGCAATGTAGCTCAGGCGGCATATTCCATTCATGCCAAGGACACGATTTTCAAAGGCTGCTGGTCCACTACGTGCGGAGAAGCCGTTCATGCCACCGTAAGAGGCGTCTCGGTTGGTCCACCTATCCTTGACGTCGTTGATTCCAAAGATTTGGAGAGTCTCGAGAAGGGATGATAGAGATATTTGGAATGGTGGAGCTCCGTATTCTGGCTCGTCATCATCTTCGTTGTTTGGGGACGGAGAGAATGTGTATGCGGTGAACAAGGCTTTGTCTAGCAACACCACACCTGAAAAATATCAGCACTGGAGGCAGTGGGAAGAGAGGTTGTCGAGACCTTGCATGACTTGAGACTCTTCCACGGTGAAGCGCAGTCCACCCTTTGTGATCTCCACATGAGCCTTCGGAACGAAATTGATGCATCTGAGTAGTTGGAAAAGCTGCCTTGCTGAACCCGATACCGCGCTGAAGAGGGGTGTATTGTTTGCATTACCTGATTCCATGTCGGCACTTTTTGCCTACTGTTCGGGTCAGACGAATTGCGCAAACAGGTCGTAGAAGGTACAGGCAGCCCTCTGAAGATGGAGAAGAAGATGGTATGGGTATCAATTCATAGTATTGTACAAGTTCCGACCCAGCTTCCTCAAAGTGTATTTCTTAGACGTAAACCCCAACTGCACATATCATATAGACCGCTCCAAAGCTGCCGCACCGTCAGATGCTTCCCTTATCTTGAGTGTAAGCAAACATACCCAAAGGCCAATGATGCAGGCAGACCCAGAAGAGGAATGTTCTTGAATGAACGGTCTTCAAAGAATTAGCTGATTGCTTCACTCAGGACAGGTCATTCACTCACTTAGCCCAAACAGACCTGTCAACAGGAAAGCTGAAGAGGCCGTCAATCAGCATCATCGTCACCATCACTTCTTAAGTAAGAGAAACTTACCTAGAAGCAGCAAGGTGAAGCCGACCAGGAATTGCCTCTCTTTAGGAACGAGTGGACTGAAAGGACTGCCAGCTGCTCCCTCCCACACCTCATTCAGCGACATTGGTGGCCTTTGACACCGAGGAAAGATTGACAGGAAAGAATTTGAGGTTTTTCTCGTGAAAATGGTGCGCAAGTGAGTGTTGCGATGTAGAGAGAGTGTAAGGTGTTCTTGCTGAGCGTCTTAGAACAACTCTGCTTTCGGCTCGCCAAGACAAGCCACGGAAGCTAAGAAGCGGTTCGGCCTTATCTCCGGAATATAGCATTCCTTGCCGCTAACGGAGAATAGCAACCTCATATCGTACAACCATGGCGCCCATTATATTTGAACGTTAGTATCCTAGCCGAACTATGTAACACCAATACTAACAGTATGCCAGAACCCAAGCGCAAAGCTGTTGATCAGCTAGGCAGCGAAAGCCCGAAGAAGCGCATCAAGAACTCTCATTCAGCTATTACGACGCCAGAGGCAGACGGCAAGCCTAGAGTTGTGCCATTCCCCGAGAAGGTATGTCTAGCTGGTGCTTCGAAGCGCACGAAAAGGGGCTGATTTGATCTTATAGCCAGCTGTGATAGAGGAGCGCAATGGCGAAATTGAGTTTCGCGTCGTCAATAACGACAATACCAGAGAAAGCCTGATCATAATGACCGGCTTGAAGTGCATTTTCCAGAAGCAGCTTCCAAAGATGCCAAAGGACTACATAGCAAGATTGGTCTATGATCGGACCCATCTGTCTATGGCTATCGTCAAGAAACCACTCGAAGTTGTTGGGTATGTATCTGCCACAGGATCTATAGCATGATGTCTGATCCGAATGGCAGGGGAATAACCTACCGTCCCTTCAATGGCCGCGAATTCGCTGAAATAGTCTTCTGCGCCATCTCCTCCGACCAACAAGTCAAAGGCTACGGCGCCCATCTCATGTCCCACCTCAAAGATTATGTCAAAGCCACCTCCCCAATCAAGCATTTCCTCACTTACGCCGACAACTACGCCATTGGCTACTTCAAAAAGCAAGGCTTCACCAAAGATATCACTCTGGAGAAACCGCGCTGGATGGGCTATATCAAAGATTACGAAGGCGGCACGATCATGCAATGCACCATGGTCCCCCGAATCCGTTACCTCGAAGTCGGCCGGATGCTTCTAAAGCAGAAAGAGGCCGTGGCCGCCAAAATCCGCGCCTTCTCAAAAAGCCACATCGTGCACGCCCCTCCCAAAGAATGGAAGAACGGACTCAAAGCAATCGATCCCATGTCCATCCCCGCAATCAAAGCTTCAGGCTGGTCCCCAGAGATGGATGAATTAGCGCGCCAGCCTCGTCACGGCCCGAATTACAACCAGTTACTCCACGTGCTCAGCGACATGCAGAATCACAGCTCTTCGTGGCCATTCACGCAGCCTGTTAACAGGGACGAGGTGGCGGATTACTATGAGGTCATCAAGGAGCCGATGGATTTTGCTACGATGGAGGACAAGCTTGAGAAGGATCAGTATCCGACGCCGGAGGAGTTCATTAGGGATGCGAGGCTCATCTTCGATAATTGCCGGAAATACAACAATGAGACGACGCCGTATGCGAAGAGTGCGAACAAGTTGGAGAAATTCATGTGGACTCAGATCAAGGCGGTTCCGGAGTGGTCGGTTAGCAATGTCCTTTTTCAAGTTGTGTAGTGCGGTAACCTTATGCTGATACTATCTGGATAGCATTTGGCTGAATGATACAATCAACAAGATCGAAGCAGGCGTTTGGTTGCTGATGATACTGACTACGAGATACCCGGATTAAGATGCTTGCAGCTGGATGGCAGAAAGGGGACGACAAGGCGTTGATGGAATTAGTTTTTTCGATTCAAGGTGGTCACATTTGTGGTTCCCTCGGAAGGGGGGCTCCACGTTTCACGTTCATGCCCGGCGTTTGATTTGAAGTCATTTGGCCTGCTTATGAAGGTATAGAATGGTTCTTAGACAGAAGAAATTCGTCGTACCAATGCAAGCAATGTTTTTCGTTATTGTAATATCTCTACACCCTGCTAGCTATGCTTTAGCTCGGTAATTGGTCCCAAGCTTCGTCAAGTATGGCCCCGTGCGTTCTCGTCACTCAACTCCCACCCAACCTCTTCCCAATTCCATTGAAGATATTTCCCCCACCTCTCTTCGCGCCCCTCATCTTCCTCCCCGTATTCTCATCCATATACTCTATCTCCTCTTCCTCACCCCCTCTCTTGCCCCCCTTCTTCTCACCATCATACATCGCCTTCTCAACAGCCTTTGCATGCGCCTCTTCTCTTCTCCTCGACTCCATGGCCTTTCTCCTCACATCCCGAACCTGCCCTTCGATCTCCGCCAATACACTCACACATCGATCATCCCAATTTTCCAACACAGACACCATATGCGGTATTGAGCCGGGCTTTAGATCTCGCAATGGAGCAACCGAGGATACATCAACGCGTTGGGAAAGGGTGTCGAGTTTTGCAGTTAGAAGACCGGCGTATATTGTGCTTATGACTAGGTCTTCGAGGGCGCGGGTGGTGGGAAGGTCGAGAGCGTCTTCGAGGTGGACATATGTGAGGTTTGAGGGCGTAGTCGCGAGGGTGAGGAGGGAGAGTTGGCGGAGTTTAAGTTGTTGGGGTTCCGAGAGTTTCGGGAGGTCTGGTGTAGCTGTGGTGCGGAGATGTTAGCTTGTTGATTAATGGGATCGTGAGGAGAGGATGATGGGCGTACAAGTGCAATCAGACCAGGTGCCCCAGGCGAAGATTTGGAGGAGGGTAAGGTAGGGGCTGTACTCTGAAGATGCGGTTTGAAGAGCTTGGATGTTTGGGGTTTGGAGCAATTCGGCAAAGACGAAGGTGTTGGGCGCTGAGGTGGCTTGCGTTACTAGGTCTGCTGCTGCTCGGGGCGAGTTTGCGGACTTTGAGAGGAGAATGTAAGGCTCGAGAGCGCTCAAAGCTTTTTGCTGCGTCTGGTCCATCTTTATAGTGAGTACTGCGATTACGAGCCGGGTTGGTTGAGTGTTTTTGTTGCTTTGACCAAAGATTGCAGCTCACATAAGGCTGAGCCGTTATCGATTAGACGGGAGATCATCCAGGATTAAAAATTGGCGATCTTTCGAGGGTCTGAGCTCGTTGACCGAAGCTTGCCATCGTTCATTCATTTTATCATGTCAAGAATGTTAAGAAAAGCTGGCTACGATATGAGTAGGACGCTTAGTTCAATAGCAAGGGCTTCCCCATCGTAGAATAGAGCATGGCCGAAGCGCCTTTGAAGTCCGTGGCCAGGTGCCAGACAACTTTCTGTGAAGCCCCTTGCTATTGTCGTTACAGCTCCTTACAATTGTGGTACGTTAGACGAAAAGCATGCGCATCACGAGGTGTGATAGCCTTGGTACTCCGTACAAACATTGAAACTCCACAAAGTCGCTAGGAAATGGTCGATCCAGGGGTTCGGGAATTAGCGCGGAATCTACCGTCGGCTCTCGGCCATTCAAGGTTCAAATAGGGACAATTGATGCAACTAAGTCTGAGTAATACAAACAACGTTCTGCCTCTCCTTTGTGAATAATACTTCTCGTCACGCCTTTCTCCTTTATTTAATGTTCATACAATACATTACTCTCCATCGCGTCCAAATATGCGCTCGAATAAACCACCACTTCCGACTTCCTACCCAGAACGCCCCGGAATCCACTAGATAAGCGCGACAAGGCCCTACTTGTACCTATACGCAAAGGCGCTGATTGCGCTGCTTACACATTATGGCTGCACCTATTCACATGGCCACTACAGCACTGCGAGTGCAGGGGATGACGTGCGGCGCATGTACATCCTCAGTGGAAAGTGCCTTTGAGGATTCCGACGGCGCCGGTAAAATCTCCGTCTCGTTGATTATGGAGCGGGCAGTGATACACCATGACCCATCAATGCTGTCACCGGAGGCAATCAAGGATATGATAGAGGACCGGGGCTTTGGCGCGGAGGTCATCGCCACCGATGTACCCGTCCCAACAAGACAGGAGGAGGTGAATAGAAATCCAAAAGATTCATATGCAGAGGGGAACGCAGCCCTTTCAACGACGACGCTGGCAATCGAAGGCATGACATGTGGTGCTTGTACTTCAGCTGTGGAAGGAGGTTTTGCAAACGTCGCTGGGGTCAGGTCGATCACCATTTCTTTACTCTCGGAGCGCGCAGTCGTTGAGCACAAACCGTCGATACTATCACCTGAAGCGATCGTGGAGATCATTGAAGATCGAGGGTTTGGAGCTACCGTCGTGGAGACGCAAAGGTTAAAACCTCAGCCGATCGAGGGATTGCAAGGGAGGATACACGAGGGACCGCACACAGAGCTCTCTACTACCATGGTAGCCATCGAAGGCATGACATGTGGCGCCTGCACTTCCGCTGTTGAAGGAGGCTTCAAAGACCTCGCGGGACTGGTGCAATTCAACATTTCCCTCTTGGCGGAGCGAGCAGTGGTAGTCCACGATCCTACAAAGCTTTCAACAGATCAGATCGCAGAGATCATCGAAGATCGAGGATTCGATGCCAAAATTCTATCATCACAGCGTGGCTCAGCCGAGCAGTCCACGGCCACTCGAAGTGTCCAGCTCAAGGTGTACGGCCTCCCAGATTCATCCTCCGCCACTGCTCTCGAAGACGCTCTACGGCTTTTGCCTGGCGTGTCCTCTGCCATCGTCAATCTCTCTACTTCTCGAGTCATCGTCTCCCACAATCCATCCACGACAGGCCTTCGCGCGTTGGTGGAAGCTACAGAGAACCTCGGCTACAACGCTCTACTAGCAGAGTCCAACGACAATAATGCACAGCTTGAGTCCTTAGCTAAGACTCGAGAGATCCAGGAATGGCGGCGAGCATTCTGGTACTCGCTTTCTTTTGCGGTGCCGGTCTTTGTGATAAGCATGATCATACCTATGTTCATACCACGTCTGGACTTTGGCTCCTTTCTACTCTGGATACCTGGCCTCTATCTCGGCGACGTTGTCTGTGTCATTCTCACCATACCCGTACAGTTCGGCATCGGAAAGCGCTTCTACGTCTCATCGTACAAGTCGTTGAAACACCGCTCGCCTACTATGGACGTACTTGTTACTCTGGGCACATCAGCAGCGTTCTTCTTTAGTATTGCAGCGATGGTGGTGTCGATACTGTTTTCCCCTCATACACGCCCAAGCACGGTCTTCGAGACAAGTACCATGCTTATTACTTTCATCACCCTCGGCCGCTATCTAGAGAATCGTGCAAAAGGTCAAACTTCGAAAGCGCTTTCGCGATTGATGTCGCTAGCGCCCTCCATGGCCACCATATACGCTGATCCCATCGCGGCGGAGAAGGCAGCAGAGAATTGGGACGCTGCCGTCCCAGGAATTATGTCAGAGAAGAAGACTGCAATTCCCGACGACCAGCCAAGCAACGCAGCAGAAGAAAAGGTCATACCTACAGAGCTAATCGAAGTCGGAGACATTGTAATATTGCGTCCTGGTGGTCAAGTCCCAGCGGACGGTACAGTCACTCGAGGTCAGAGCTATTTTGATGAAAGCATGGTCACTGGCGAAGCTGTGGAGATCCTCAAGACATCTGGCAGCGAGCTGATGGCAGGAACTGTCAATGGCGCCGGACGCATCGACTTCCGCGTCACTCGAGCAGGTCGAGATACTCAGCTGAGCCACATTGTCAAGCTAGTGCAAGAGGCGCAAACGAGTCGTGCGCCTATTCAACGTATGGCTGACATCGTGGCCGGATATTTCGTCCCTACTATCATCACTCTCGGTCTATTGACTTTTATTTCATGGATGGTTCTCACTCATGTACTTCCGGCATCGCAGACCCCTGAAGTTTTCCTGAAGCCCGAGAGTGGTGGAAGATTTATGGTCTGTCTCAAGCTGTGTATCTCGGTCATTGTCTTTGCATGTCCTTGCGCGCTTGGTTTAAGTACTCCAACTGCCGTCATGGTGGGTACAGGGGTAGGCGCAGAACATGGCATCCTGGTCAAAGGTGGTGCTGCTCTTGAGACAGCCACCAAAGTCACCCACATCGTCTTCGACAAGACAGGCACTTTGACAATGGGACGGATGAGCGTTTCAGAAGCCAAGCTCCAACAGATATGGGAAGCTAATGGTTGGAGACGCAAATTGTGGTGGTCGTTGATTGGCTTGACAGAAATGGGCAGCGAGCATCCCATAGGCAAAGCCATCGTGGATGCTGCGAAGGCAGAGCTCAGCATCGGAAGCGATGGTATGGTTGGTGGTAGTGCTGGGGACTTTGAAGCTATAGTCGGTAAAGGTGTCTCAGCGAGCGTCGAGCCGGCCACATCTGCTGCTCCCAAACGCTACAGGGTCCATGTCGGCAACATTTCTTATCTCGTTTCCCAGGGTATCTCTCTCCCAGCGAACGTCGTGGACGTCTCTACTATATCCACTCCCACGGCCTCAACTGTGAAAGCGACTCCATCGGGTACTACGCAAATCTACACTGCCATCGATGGCGCCTACGCTGGTTGCCTTTTTCTGTCTGATACTATCAAGCCTAGCGCAATTGCGACTATCATCGCTCTCAGTCGAATGAACATCACAGCATCACTTGTGACGGGCGATCAACGCTCCACCGCGGAGGCTGTTGCTGACAGCGTTGGAATTCCACGAATCAATATCCACGCCGGCGTCTCTCCTGACCAGAAACAGAAAATTATCAAACAGATTCAAGAGCAAGGTACAATCGTAGCAATGGTAGGCGATGGAATCAACGATTCGCCTGCTCTTGCTACCGCGAACATTGGAATTGCGCTAAGCTCAGGCACCGATGTTGCAATGGAAGCAGCTGATATCGTACTCATGCGGCCAGAAGATCTTCTCAGTGTTGCCGCATCACTCAGTCTCTCTCGCTCAATCTTCAATCGTATCAAGCTCAATCTGGTATGGGCATGTCTCTACAACCTGATAGGCTTACCTTTCGCGATGGGCTTTGGACTCATGCTACCTGGCCACATCATGATGCCTCCTATGGCTGCCGGTGCAGCGATGGCCGCCAGCAGCGTTAGCGTTGTGGGGAGCAGTCTACTGTTGAAGTTCTGGCAGCGGCCTGGCTGGATGACTGTCGAAAAGCTAGAAGTCGAGGCGTCTAAGACTGACGGCTTGAGAGGTATGAGCATGACCAAGGATCGTGGAATGGTAGACCGACTTGGTGGAAGATTAGGGGGCTTTCTCAGGAGTGTTCTCGGTGAGGCGAGGAAGGAAGACAGGGGCTACGTGCCATTACAAGATGTTGAGCCTGTCTGAAGGCTTGTATTTTTTCACGATGGCATGACTTTACGCAGCGTTGGAGTTGGTTTGTTCGAATGATTTGGGCTATACTTGGAGGATAACACCGACTTCTCAGGTTTTTTAGTCCTTGTATTAATAGATAATATGTATAATTATCCAAGAACATAGATAGAAATGTAGTGACTCGTATACTTCGTACCATTGACTGCAATCTGGATCCGACGTTTTAGGTACGCTAAACCTCCTCCGGCAATACCACTAATTCCGGACCTCGTCACTGCGACTTCAAAGCTTTCCAATTCCTCAAATCCTGGGCGAATTGCCTCGCAGATCCTACTCAATATGGCCCCAATGTCACAAGCAGCAGCAAAGCGAGGACCAGCGGTTTTGGTAAGTGGTTGCGCATAAGGACAAGCTGTCAGACCAAGTGGCAGATGTAGCGGTACGAAGCCTCAAAAAGTCGAGGGTACCAGCTCTTGGAAAACGTTGCAGAAATTATCTGCTCGGCCTAAAGTCTCTCAAGCCAAATTGGTCAAAAGTCTGGCTTGAAACTCGCCCAAATGCATAGAATGGACTACGGAAGAACCAAAGATTGTCACTTTTCTGACAGCTTGCCGCCCCACGTGCCTCCTTCCCTTCGATTCACTATCGCTAATAGTATTTCATCTGGTAGGTCACCGACTCCCGCGAAGAACGCAATCCCTCTAACGGCCCCTCCCGACTCCTCAAGCGAAACGAGTCTCGCTTCATCACCGTCGACAGTGTCCTACAATACGCTTCTGACATACCCTCCATGCAACAACGGCAACCATTGTTGCGGCCTCGTGCTACACGTACGGTATCAGGTAGGCCTGCGGACCCTAGGCTAGCTGGTAGAGTTGTTGCGCCGCAACATATGCCACCACGGACTACGAAATTGAGTGAGAAGTTGGTACTTTTGCCGGAAACAGAGGTGGAAGATAGGGAGCTTGAGGAGAAGGCGGATTATGACGAGGATAACGAAAGATCGCCTATCAAAGATGATGAGGAAGCGTTAAGGAGAACCGGTGGCAGGAAGGGCAAAAGTTATGCCGAGAGATTACCGAAGGCTAGAAGAGCAGAGAAGTTGGCAAGGGTGACGGCGTATTGCACTGCGCAGGCCTACAAGATCAAAGGGACCGCAGCCTTCCTGAAGGAGAAGCACGCAGCTAGGACGAAGATCTACGATGATTGCCTTTATGTGGTATACCACTTGCCATTATTACCGGGGAGTGGAGGGTACAGATTACGAAGCAGTCCAGTGCTGAAAAGCCCGGGCGGAAAGGCGGTCCTAGATGAAGAGATAGAGAGAAGCGAACTACGTGACTATGGCGAGGGCTATTTCGAAGAAGATGGAGGCGAGAGCTTTGGGGTCAAGGGCAATGAAGACGGAGAAAGCCCGAGGAGAGATTCAGAGGAGAATCTTACAAACGGATACAGGCCCGAGGATAGAGTACATCACGACGAGCCAGCTTCAAGTCCGGAGAAAGAAGCTGCGCACGGCTTCAGATTTGCTGAGATGTTCGTCTTCTCATATGGAGTGGTGGTCTTCTGGAATTTTACGGAACGCCAAGAAAAGGATGTCCTCGCTGATCTTACCTTCTCGGAATCGGAAACAGGCATGCCTCTGGTCAGTGGTGCACAAAGAGAAGAGGATTTCGAGACCGAGGAGTTTCACTTTGAGTATTCGCCTGAGACGCCCAGACCAAGGGTATTCAACGATATGATTACCTTGAGGAGTGGAGATCACATGATCAAGCTGGCTATGTCCCACGCTATAGCCCAAAGCACCAAGTTGAGCTTTTTCGAGCAGCGAATGGCAAACCAGATGGTCGAGGCTCAGCATGTACCAAAACGGCTAGCCCTGACGGGGAAGCTAGGAATGAAGAGGGAGGAGGTGGTCAAGATTCTTGGAGCGCTGTTCAAGAGCAGAGTCGACGTCAATTTGTGTAAGTTTGCTCGTAAACCGACGTTTTCACCCCAGTATGACAGCTGACGTCCATCTTTTCGATAGCGTCGAACATGCTTGATGTACCCAACTTCTTCTGGGACAGCGAACCCACCCTCCACCCCCTCTACTTCGCCATTCGAGAGTATCTCGAAATCAAACCACGCATTCAGGTCCTCAATGAGCGATGCAGAGTATTCCTTGACCTGGCTGAAATTCTCTCAGACTCGATAGCGGACAATAAGATGTCTAGTAAGCTTCTTCCATCATAGTTCAAATAATTCAGGGCTCATCACCAATAGGTTTGACGTGGATCATCATCATCCTCATCATCCTCTCCATCTTGGTCACTTGCTCCGAAGTCTTCCTTCGCTTCGGTATCCTATCCACGCGTGGGTCTAACGCAAAGAACTTGCCGACGTGCATTATGCCTGATCATAGCGGGCTTCGCTAATAGAATCCACGGCATTTTGAGCGAGGCGCTTTTGGAGTACTGATATGCGGCTCTGCAATTCTAGATACCTAAAGTATCTCGCGTCAACATTGTACATATTCTCGGCCTCCAGAGACAATAATATACAACGCCTACACACATAGATTACTTACATTTGGCCATAGTCACTTCTATCGCACGTGGCTTGGAATTTGTTGGATGGGATTCATATGCTTGCGACATGCGAAATTGAACTCTACAGCGCCCACGAATAGCCTTCAGCCGCATGGAGGCTCAATATATTCCCCGAACCTTCGTAATGCGCCAAGCATGTATTCTTCCTGGAGAGATGCCTTGCAGGCCACTTCTGCAACTGTCTCGTTTCCAGCAATCACCTTCATGCATTCACCAAGTATGCAGCTCAGCAGCCCTTACCACCTTGCCTTCCTCACGCTATGCCTCACGGCCCTCACCACCTCCTTCGGCATAAATTGCAACGGCCTCAACTGGTGCCACAACTTCCCGTCCCCTTCCGCCCTCTCCACCCTCTCCACCTACATCAGCGGGGCCTCTAACGGCACCGTCTTCACCAATAACGAACTCATCGCTTGCCTTCCCGGCACCAGTCTACACTCTCAAGGCGGACTATGCGCGTATATGAAAAACACTCCCAATGGTACGTGCTTCTTGGGGTGATTTTACCGGCAGTTGGGAAGTCCGGAGATGATTGTTTTGGGAGCCTTTGCTCGAGAGCAGCCCACCATATGTCTTACTGCGTAGAAAAGACTTCGAAAGAGTAATACTGACCCCGGAGCCCTTACAGGAACTGCAGGCGCTCACATCAAGGAATTGGTGTTGTTGTTGTTGTGGCATGGGTGTAGGAAGTGTGGGGGTGTGGGAACGACCATTGGATGGAACGATGTGAGCAGGGGGGCATTAGTCGTGGATTTTGTGTTTGAGATGGGGGGGTGTGCGGGTGGTGGGCTGTGTGGGGGGAACTCGACTGTGGGGGAAGAGGGTTGAGGCTGCGACAATGGGGGCTTGAGATGTGGTGGAAAAGGTCGATTGAATTGGGCCTGGAAGTGTAAAAACATAGGTGCTCCAATATCAACGACTTCAAGACCAGTTCACATCAATTGTTGTGACCTTGTGGAATCTATGGCTTCAAACAAGCAATCTCTCCTGACTCTTTGCTTGAAGTGCTCAAACCCTCGTAGACGAATTTACCGCTCTGCATGATCCCGTGAAGGGATTGCTGACATTTCTATGACATTTTGTTGATGACGGTTTAGAAGAACGGAGCGAGAGTCGTGCACAGCGTCGAAATTGATGAAAGCAGAGACACCTCTCCATCCTCGCTTGTATATAAGGGGTTGTAAGACGTCAACGAGCTTATGTGGCCTGCTTACCACAACTCTTTGTAGCATGACGACGCCATCTACCAAGATGTCTACTCGTCAGTTCTCACGAGCCCTCCTGCAATCCGCGAAGACACTTATCCATGCCGCCGAGCCTCGTCACTGCAGAAAACAACAAATCCAAGTCGCTATGGCGAGATATTCGCCGCGATGCCAAATACACCCAATTCCAAAATTGTCAACAGAGTCAGGGTGGATATTGGAAGCCTATATGATAGGAAGCGGACGGAAAAGACCCCTCAACTTTTGACCATATAGTTGCAAAGGACATCTCACATGGTACGTGCATTTCAAAAACTCAGAGCTAGAGTTGTATCAGATGGCTAAGCAACCATAGCACGGAAAGACGATTTACGCCACGAGTCGATGCTTCAGGAATGTTACGTCGATAGCCTTGGGGAAGTTGACACAGTCAGATCGATGCTTGAGGTGCTAAGAAATTATCGAGTCCGTCTTCTTAGAGTCATTGAAAGGGTAAGGTCATTGTAGTAGGAGATACTGTGAAGGAACTGTACAAGAAGTTGGGGGCCGAAAGGGGAGTGAGAAGGCAACCTGTAATTGCATATCAGGGTCATGTAGGACTCGATCGCTGACGGTACAGCGTCTCTCAACAACATGATGGCTTACTCGTCTCGCTCATTTCCGTCATCTGTGCTCCCGATCTGGATCAATTGATTCAGGGCCAGGATTTGGATATCGGAAAATCCCGGCCACTCTCTCAAGGTGGATCCAAGTGGTCACGTAGAGTTCAACTCGCTCGAAGAAGGCAATTGTAAGTACACGTCCCAACGTCTGAGCTTCTAGAGTTAGTTTTTTTCCAGTGCAGCCGCGCTTCAGAATGATATTATGCGGAGGGAACGCAGAGTTGCAGTACCCAATGGCACTATGGACAGTGTTTCAAGGCGCAGCAAGGTCACTGTCGATTTGGCCATGGGTACATGCCCGCGTGTGGCCGAGGACTCGATGGCACTGCCACAGCAGAGTAATACATGCTCCTCTTGAGGAACATGCCTGTGTCAAAAGTGTGGCACACCTCAGGAATCATTCGCATTGAACTGCTAGGCTGCTGTCAGCCTGAGACATCCTCCGTCCAATTTTGGTGGAGGCTGAGTTAGTCCTAGCACTAAAATAGAACTAGCGTGCCAAGCCTCTAATTCTCACGACCTGCACTCTGCTGCAAAACATTTCAAGTTCAAACAGCCAGAGTGGCTCATCGCGGCGTACCTTACGGAACGCGGACATACTGCAGGACAATGGCTTGCAGCGGCGGGACCCCTGTCAATGCTGTGAATCCTCGACGTGTATCCTTATGAGCCACGATTGGATGGGCGCTTCGGCTTCCAGTCAGCGCAGTCCTCATCTGAAAAGAATTGGAGCCTGGAGACAAGGCTGTGAAATCTGATACACTTTCCTTTGTGCTAAGGTATTGCTAAGCTGTTAGTATGAGCGTAGCTTTATGTCTCGAGTCCTTAAAGCTCGAGTCTGCCTGCGATTCCCTTTAATTCCTAACGCCCCATTTACCTGTGATCCGACTCTCCTTATCTCAGGAAAACTTCTTCTATATCAAGCGCAAGGAAAGCAGTTTGTTGCCTACTATCTACTCAACTTCCTACCTCTTCTCTCCTCCATTAACCACGCAGCCCACCTTCCTACCTCAAGATGACCACCCTAATGGGCCTCCTCGTTGGCGACGTCGAAGTCGAAGAGCGCCGGCCCCGATCCTGGAATGAATCGCGTCGCAAACGCCTCAGCTTCGTCCGCGACAGTCGCAGCCGATCCCGCCGGCGCTCCCCCGAAGACGAATGGGCCCTCGTCCCCCGCCAGCAGAACTCCCAACCACACCGGCGCCAAAACAGTCAAGAGCTCTGGGATCTCCAGAAATGGGAAGCCGAGCAGCGCTTCCTAGCCCTCGAACACCAGCGCCTACAGCAACGGGCCCACCGACTACAACTCGAGCAGCAACGATACATGCCCGCACACCCCCCACCACGTCAACAGATCCAAGGGGGCTTCCACGACGAAAGAGGTCGCCCGCCTATACCGCCGGAGCACATGGGTGGTGGTGAGCATGGTGCTGATCTTAGAGGGCATAATGAACAACATGACCGCTATGCCCAAGGGGGACATGATCCTCGTATTCAGCAGATACAACCTCGTGGAGGCGGCCGCTTTGACGAACACGATGATTACGAGGACGACGACGACGACAGCGGCAGCCGCGCGATCATTGAGATTCTTGACAACGGTTCCCACCACGGTGGCCGCAGCCCAAAGAGAATTGATCGCGTACACGATGTTCCCTATAGGTCACCAGGCCGCAGCAAGTCGCGCGGTCGCACGGGAAAGAAATCTTTACCAAAGGACAAGAAGAAGAAGTCGAAGTCGAAGTCCAAGAAGAGATCGAAGTCAGTGTACTCAGACAGCTCCAGCAGCTCAGAGAGCGACAAAGAATTCGTACAGGGCTTCAGAGCCGGCATAAGAGCGGTGTCGAGGAAGCCAGCTGGGCGAGGGAGGAGCAGCAGTCGCGTTCACGAGCGACACTATTCGGATCCTGAGGATAGCTTTGATGACCTGAGGTACTACGAAAGGCCACGATTGAGAAGCAAGTCCAGGGCATCTGGGAGACGATTGTGGGGCATGTAAGATGTTGTTACCAATGTGGGGTTGTGGTTGTCGATGCTTTTCACTTCTTTCTTATGATACTCTCTCTTCTTTGACTTTGTTGTTGTGCATAATAGATTCTTGTATGCGAATACATAGACCGCTTAATGAATCAGAGTACTTTGGCTTTGGTATGCCTCAGTCACATGAATAAGCCCACAGTCTTCATCGCCGTGTATAATTATTTTCCTGAAGAGCGTCCAGATAATCATCATATTCCCAAATACCGAACTCTCAGCCTTCCCTCGTCACCGCATTTCAGACCTTTGACTCCGATTCGCACGCTCTCCCCCGGCATCAGATCGACGCCATTATCCTCAAACGACACCGCAGCGTCCCGTTCCTTTGGGTCCTCAACCTCGAGAACAAGCCCCTTGACAGGCACATCCGCAGACACCATGACAGTAACAGCATCATGCCGAGGCTCCGACCTCGTCTCGTTATCTGCTTCTTCTTCACGAATTTGGCTTCGTATCAATGCAAGCTCGATCTCCTTCGGCTTCGGAAGATGCACATGTTTTAACGGCTCTGGCCAATTGACAGCTCGAGCAATCTGCTTGCCATCCGCATCGTGAAGGTATGCAGCAACAACAGTCTGCTGCTGCTGCTCCTGCAAAGAAGGGCTGGTATCAGTAGCTGCCTTTTCCTTTGGCATTGCTGTATCCGCACTTCTTCCAGCGACTGGGATATGAAATGCAGCAATCTCTGTAATCCGATTCATCAAAAGCTCGACCTTCGACTCAAGGTGATCCCACGAAGTCTGTTGTCGTGTCACAAGGTTGTAGGTCTTGATAGAAACTCGCACTTCTCGGCTCTCGAGCGAGAGATTGCACGCCCACATCTGGATTGCGTGAATTGTTTTTGTGAATGCGCGAGTGTACTTATCAGCAGGAACTGTGTGGACGGTGCGCTTGAGGCCAATGGTAATATGCATTAGTTCACGCTTGATAGCATAGTAAGCCAGTTTGGGGCGGAGATAGTAGTCCATGATTGACCACGATGTACAGGGCCAACAGTCATTTGCCTGCCATACTAGCACTCCAGCGCAGTACTCACGACCTGGACCTTTCCACTGTCGCTTCCAGAGTTTATATGCATTGGAGACGCACTCTGCCTGCATGAGTTGTGTGCAGTAGATGTATTGCTCAAAGGGCTCCATTGCGGTTGGTATATTCTCCGCTAGATAGAGTGCGAGTCTTCGTTCCTGACCTGCCGCTTTGTTGTGGAAGTCTACTGTCGAGGATTGTGGGTATCGATCAATATCTCGACGGCCATTAGGGAGGTACGATTCCACAGTCTCGATGCTTGGGAATGCTTCCATCCCGAATTCTGACACAAATCTTCCAGCCATTTTGTCAAAGTCCTGATACCTCTCCTGTGTACCGTGCCAGACATTCCACTGGTGGATGTCGCCTGCATGGGGATCTGTGGAGTCGGTGCCCGAATATGGTGACCCAAAGTGATAGTAGCTGTTGGGAACAAGCTCTTTCATGACGTCTGGCAAGATCAGCTCGTAAATATATCTTGCTGGAAAGTCCGTATTGAGCCAACTTGTGGGGTTCGGGTCTCCAGGGTTGTATTCTAACTTTTCGGCTTCGCGATAGGCATAATCTTCGTTGTTCCCTGCGTATATCACAATGCACGGATGATGCCGCAGTACTATGCTACATTAGCAGAATAATCCTTGTTATACCCGCTGATAATCTTACGCTTAACGTTTTCTGTTGCTTCACGCTTTACCAAGGCCAAAAAATCTTCATTTGCAGGGTAATTACCACACGCAAATAGGAAGTCTTGCCAAACCAGCAGTCCCATTTCATCACAAGCATCGTAGAAGGCAGTATCTTCGAAGATACCGCCACCCTGCGCATAGTTCAGAGTAAGCACGTCTCTGAGGTTTTTCGCGCAATGACATGACACGACTAGGATCTTGTTGAGTAGCGAGAGGCCCGTTTCGCGATTCAAACGAGCAAGGAGGCGTATTCAGGATCTAATCAAGCAGGGAACGAGCTGCTTGGCGGGTTGACGACACGTCGACGAGACTTTTTTGTACCCAACTGGGTCGAAAGTAGTATGATTCGCTGAATTTGCGAGCACAATAAGACGCACTTCTTTGCAGCAATCTACTTCGATATTTGTGAATTCCAACGTTTAGTTGTTGAGCAAGTGCTCCGCAAACGTGTTTTGCAGCTTAGACAACAGCATGAAACAACAAAGTCTTACTTCGAAAAATACATACCCAGGCTCGGAGCATGACCTGATTCCCATCAACGATAGCTTCAATCCAATCACGGTACTTTTGAGGACTCATTGCGCCCAATACTTCACCAGGTATCCAGTTACTTCCGCCGCAGAAGATCGGGATATTGTTGATCTCCAAAAGAAAGGTCGTCCCTGGAGCATCGTCAAGCTTGCGTTGAATGACCTCTGCTCTCCGAAGACCAAATCGCTTGCCTACTTTGTCCAACAAAGTCGTGCTGTTAAGTAGCTTTGCCTCAAGGACATACAATGGCTGCTTGCCGTAAGTATGAGGGTACCACAGCTTTGGGCTGTGATTCCTGAACGTGGCAGTAGCAAATCCCGATTCCACTTTGATAGTCTCCGTGCCTACTATCTTCCCATCAACCGAGATTTCGAACTTCACCTCATCTCCATCCCCCTCAATTTCCGCCATTGCTACGACTTCGGCAGAGTGCAGTGATCTATCAACGTCCGTAGTAAAGTACAAGTCAGCAATACGTGAAGTGTATATCTCAATCGAAATAGGCCGCCAAGGTCCACAAGTCAGTAGCGCAGGACCCCAATCCCATCCATAATGATACTGTGCTTTCCTCACTGCCAGCCGGCTTGGATCACCGTTCCAACAGCCCCATTTATGATCAGGATTCTGCTCTACGAGCTTCTTGCCGATCAGATAAGTGCTGTCAAAAGTAATGGCCAGAACGTTGTCCTCGCCAAATCGAAAATCTAGTGTAACATTGACTCTCTCTGGTATGAACATGTCCTTAGTCTGGAGTATTTCACTACCATTGAGCACGACAGTAGCATATGTGTCCAAACCATCGAATGCAAGGACAACTTTGTCGCCAAAGGTAAGACATGGAGTTGGAAAGACAGCCCTGTAAATCCAGGCAGATTCTCCGACCCATTGGCAATCGCTTTCGTTCTTCGCTATGAATGGATGTGTAATAAGATTATGATGGAGAAGATCGAGGTGTACGTTGGTTGGCATTTGTGATACTTGCAGCCATTGAGACGCTGGGTCATCGGCCTGGCGGAACGACCAGCATTTGGGGTCGTCGAGAAGGACGATGGTTCGAGCCATCCTGAAGACCTGATTGTGCTTTGGACGGGTTTGGTGACGGTCTTGAGGTCAGGGAAAAAGTAAGATGCTGCATTTCCAGCACATCGAGCTCATTCACATCTCCCTCAGACCTTGTTGGAGACACCATGGAGCGTCATTCACTCTCACGATGCACGAAAGCAAAGGATGAATGTTTTTCAACAATGTATAACCTTCCACATGGTGAGCTGGTCCTAATTGGTCTCGGCGGTTCCTGATCGTCGTAGGGATAGACGTCGGCGATTGAGTGCCAGGTTTCCGACATCTGGACGTCTCTACGTCATTATCGATTCCTATTTGTATGGGAATGATTTCAACAATCTATTAAGTTTCTGGATATTTCAATCAATGACCCTCAAACGGGACTCCTTAAGCACCTTTGTCATATTCATCTTACCACTCGCTGTTCTATCACTCCTAGCGGTATACCAACACTTCAATATGGCTACAAAGCAGAGCAACCAGAATTTGAATGGTAAGCGATCAACGCTGATATTGAATACTATGTACCCTAAAGACGCTTTGCCTGACTACATAAAATTCCACGAACTGTCTGCTGATATCCTCCTCATGCAGTCCTCAAGAAACCCCTCGCCCTCTTCTCCCAAAAGCCCATGACAGGCTTCTACCGAGATGGATATTGCAGAGTCGGTCCAGAAGACGGTGGAAATCACGCTGTAGCTGGTACGTTCATTGTCATCGAATACAGCATCATGCCACTCGCTCACACCTCAATCAGCCGTAGTTACCAAAGAATTCCTCGACTTCTCCGCCTCCCGAGGCAACAACCTCCGCCAAATTCCAGGCCTTGACGCAGGCTGCAAATGGTGTCTATGCACAGCCAGATGGAAGGAGGCAATGGAGGCAGCCAAAGATAAAAACGATCCGGTCGTGCCCAAAGTTTTCCTCCACGCAACAGACCAGTCGGCACTCCAGAATGGTATTACGATGGAGTCTTTGAAGAAGTTTGCTGCTGAGCCAGAGGCGAAGGGTGGAGGAGGGTCATTGGAAAAGAATGTACCAATAGACCCGCAGGCAAAGGGAGGGATTGCGACTGAGACTCATTAGCTTGATTAAATGCTTTAGTACAAAAATCAGAAGTGCTTTTGGTCCCGAGAAAGAAGAAGCTAGGCGCATGCAGATGTTATTGAAATATTGCGATATGGAGCATAGCATGGTAAGGATGTGCTCGGTGCCATAGTATGAGGTCAGCTGCTGGCACCTTTGTGTTGCCTGTGCGCTCTAAAGTGCTCATTATGAGCACGCCAGGGACGCTGTATCCACGGCACGAACTCTACACGGAAATCTCGAAGAGCCAAATCACCGTTTCAATATGCTATGTTCTCGCAGTAATCGATGCTGTACAGGGAATCCTCCAACAAAGAAATGTTGACGATCTTATGCGCTTCTCAACAGCGCTCCCAACTTGCTTCCCTAACCGTCAACTCCACACGCTCGAATGCAACTTTGTATCTTGTAGTATTCCAGACCCTCTCGCAGCTCTTTTCTCTCACTTGTACTGCATATTTCCTTGACCTTTGGGTGGCCCTACTCCATAACCAGGCGGTTGGCCTTGCGGCGGAGGCGGCCCACCACCTCCAGCCATCACTGCACCTGCGCCAGGATGTTGCGATTGTACATCGGGTCGATTACTGCGCGGCCCCTCGTTAGCTTCTACAGTAGAGGAATGGTCGAGACGGTGAGAGGGTATCATACCTTAGATCCTGCATGAAATGGCAAATGGGGCAGGCGACCTCTTTGTACTTATGCGTTGCGAGCGGTACCACTGGCTACTCACGCCCAGACTGAATCAGCACCTCCCTTCAACATATCGCATACAGCGCAGAGGTTACATACAACAAAGCACAGTGTGAACCACGGCCATCTTGTGATGCAATGAGCGCTCCAATTCCCGCCTGCGCATATCTGTCAGCGTTACTTCTTCCTCTCTTCCTTCTCCATCGAACTTAGCGGAAGGTAGTCGTACAATTCTGGCACTGCGCAGTCACACCCTCGTAGCCTTCGAGGTTATTCGTAAATTCTACTCAATCATTAGCCGCTGCTGCGCTTGCCTGGTTTCGAGCAAGGATAGGACGATGTACCATGCGTGCCGAAGGTGATACAGAAAGCCATGATCTTGAAATCGAAACTATTATCGTTGAGAATGTTTCTTCTGGGATAGAGTGCAATGGTGATGTGGAGAAAGTTGGAAGCTCGAAGGCGAAGTTTGGTTACGACTGCGAACGATCTACATAGAGCTATGCATAAAATTATGCATTGAAATCTAGACGCTTGCGGGGATGACGAGGCTGGCGAGGCTGAAACATTCCTTTGCCACGCTTCCTTCTTCAGGCTTGCATTCCAAATTCAAAAAATGCCTGTTCTAGAGACGAGGCATGTTTTGTGAGCCGGTTTGGGGCAATACTCCTATTGCGGACCCCAAAGACATCTCTACAAATCCCAGTGCCATTCTTTAAGGGGTAAGATCTCTACGGAGATGTAGTTGTTTCTGCATACAAAGGTATTTCAGATTAGCACGCTAACCACGATCAGTGGGATTTAGAAGGCTAAGAAGCCATGGGAACCTGCTAAGAGCACATGGTTCTGCATACGAGACAACGCTTAGGTACTCTCGATGAGCATACCAACGAAGTAATAATCAATGGTAAAGAAGGGTAAGAAGCCATAGAAAGAGTTGCTAAGAGTATTCAATTCTGCATAAAAAACAACAAACAGGCGCTAACGACGAGAATGGACTTTGATTGGTAGTCTTAGGCCTTGTGAAGAATTTATGGAGCAGTGGCTGGAGAGGATTTGTGCATTCTTTATGAGCTCAAATGGGGTTCCATGAGCCATGCTTAGGAGAAGTGCGACCAAATACATGGCAGAGCTCCCTCACTAAAGCTTATGTTTTCTACTCATTTATAATTACTAGAGCGGCAAGTGTACAGTAATGGTGGTTAGTAGCCATGGAATCCTTCTCTGCTAGAGTAACGGCGTCTAGAACACTGATATCTGTAGGTGTCTCACGCATAAATAACATATGTAGCCACGATAATCACGGCCTCATAAATGGAGAAGGGGTTTGGAATTTTGGTTTCTACTTACACGCGAACGAACGAGACCCCTTTCATAACCATGCTATGGGTAACAAGCCGTTGATACTGCTTTTTTATGGTAATGAATGATGAAGAGGAAGGAAAGAATCATTTCGCAATGACAAGCTTTGTCACCGCTCCAGCGGCTCCATATCCCCAGCAGAGGGCAAACCTTTGCGCCATACGTCACCTTCATTGACCTCACTTGTCGTCGCATCGGTAGCTACGCCATCCATGTAGCCATATCCATATAGTAAGGCGAGGGTGGGTTTACACAGACCCGCAACAAGACCCAAAAGGAGATCTGTTCCTGACGCGCTACCGTTTCGATGGTAGGCTCCCTATTTATACGTTGAAGGGATACTGGAGAGTGATTTATTTCTATATGTATATATATATATGAGAATTTAGAAGCTTCGACGGGACCTGTAGTAGGGGTAAGCTACTCAAAATAGTTATGGCTTAGTAATTAGCACGGCACAAAGCCAGCTACAAGCACTGGGCAAAGTGTAATTCAAATCAAATGGAAGTATTCTGAAGAGGTTTGTAGCCTTCGAGTTCTAAGTACACGTGATCGAAGGGAATATCCCGAATAACAATGCTTGTCTAAGTAACCGAATGAATCTGCTGCTTTCGTGGTAATGAATGTAGAAGAAGGAAAGAAAGAATTAAAAGCTCAGGACGAGCATTGCGATTACAATCGCAATGATTACCACACCAGTGGCTCCATATCCCCAGCACATGGCAAAGAGCTTGTACCATTCCCCGAAACCTGGGATCTCATCGGCTGTATACCAACGGACGAGTCCATCCATGTGGCCATGCCCATAGAGTAGCGCAAAGGGCGGGACTACGCACACCAACACAAGACACCAAAACGACGCCTGCTCTTGGCGGGCCAGCACTTCTCCGGTAGGCTCCCGAGGAATTCGGTACAGATGAGGGGACTCAGCCCGGGCGACTGGGCGAGCATAGGGGCTTGGACGGGGTGTTGGACGAGTATGCGCGGAGAATGAGTCCCATGTACGCACATTGTAGGCTGGATGCTCAGGAGAAGGGGCAACGGCAGCGGCCTCATCCCGAGAAACTTCGCTGGTCGAGCGCGTGTATGTCTCCCTTAAGAGCAAGCTAGTGGTGGTATTCCGGTGCTTATGGCCTTTGACCATTGCGGATGGCAGCCCTGAGGTCTGAGCCGATGGTGAGGTTTTAACACGACCTTCACTCTCGCTCGAGGAGCGACGACGACGGTGAGGTGACTCCATGCGTTGTCCGTGGACTTTGCGCGCTGCAGGGTATCCACGCTCATGCATCTCAATGCTCACTCCGTCAGTGGTTGGATCAAATGAGCGCATACCACCAGTCTCTGCCAAGGAGGTCGTTGATATCTGTGGTGTCGCGAAAGGATTGCCGGTCGCTGACTTGTACGGGCGCGCGTACTGGGCTGTCGGAAAGAATGGGTTGATGGATGCTGGCTGATCTGCATGAGCGTACTCAGAAGTGTTCGAGAAGGGGCTGTTGTTGGCCGTGTCATATCCGTAAGCTTTAGGAGGCGTTGATGTTGTCACCTCAGGCTGCTGGGTTGGCGAGAAAGGCGAGCTCCCGAACGGTGTTGGGCTGCTAAAATTGGCCCCTTGACTGCTCGCGTCTGCAAGACTGCTGCCGACTTCCCTAGCACCTGTGCCCTCTGGTGTACCAGTGATGTTGCCCTTTTTTCCCAGCACCGTGAATTTCGCAAAGCTGCCCTCGCGGTCGGGAAGTGACAATTCGCCTGAATTACCCTCACTCACAGTGCTCAACCACGCCGATGAGTGGACTGAGCGGCCTTTGTCGTCGCGTACTCGTCCGCGAGACGCTTCCTCCACGGAGTCATAGGATTTACGGTCACTCGTAGTTAAGGCTTCCCAAGTATCCTGATCAGCGTTGTTTGCAGCCATGATGATGTTGGATGCTGGTGCCGAGCTTGAAGAGTTTGTGAATGCGGCTTGTTGTCGAATAGCTGATCGATCGTTTTCGATGCTGGGTGCGGTCAAGTGTATAGAACGTATGGTCGGTGGTGATGAGCGAAATGGGTGTGGATGAGCTGTAGCGAGCGGAGCAGGATGCCGATACTCGGATGGTGTTGTGTTTACCGACGCTAGCGCGTTGTTGCTTGCTCCTAAGTGAAGGACGCGACCTTGCCCCTCAAATTGCGACTGAGGCACACATTCAATCCGACCAGTTTGACGATCCTTGACAAGAACGAAAGCTTTATTAGCTCGGGGTCGTGTCGAATGCTGTGTTAAGTAGCGTGGATTGGAATCGCGGTGACGAAGACCCGAACGCTGGGGGAGCGGTACTTCCCCAATATCAGAGTTGTCGGCCAAGCTACTCTCAGTCTGCGCCTCACTACCACCTCTTCCAGTCGCATTATCTTCATTGCCTCTTAGGTCCGACACCGTCTCCCAGTCATTGTCAGTCGTTTTCAGTGCACGACTACCCCAAAGCAGATTAGGGGTTGGACTTCGGACTGTGGGCACAAACCCTCGGTCACTTTCAATTCCAAATGAAGCGCCGACGGCTTCTCCACTAGGACCGCCTCTACCAAGAGAGGATGAGGTTTGACTTGTACCCGGCCCATCTATTGTAAGGTTACCCTTGTTCTGGCTTGACTTACTGAAGTATGTGCCTTTTCCTTCCGAAATGACCAATTGGCCGAGCTCACCAATGGATTGCAGTGAATTTTCAATCTCACAGAGAGACATTGGTCTCTGCGAGCTCCCGTCCGAGATTATGCCTGAGAACCTGCCAACAACAATGCTAGAAGTATTCTGGCTTCCCATGGACGGCGCATGCTGAGATGAGCTCAAAGGGTCAGAGGAAGGGTCGGAATCGAATGCTCCGCCTGGGATTTCCACATCAAGAAAAGGCGGGGTTGAATCTGCCGGCAAGTCAGACGAAGATCCTCGAGAGTCAAGTGAGATCGAGTCTAGTAGGTCGACAAGAGCCATGGTATCCCCCGAGCCAGACGGGCTAGGTTGCTCTGGATATACATCCGAAATATCATCTTCGAGCTCATCTGTGGTGTTGAACCGTTCCGAGATTTGGGTCGTAGGAGATATGTTCAGTGCTGGTACCATGGAGTCTGAGTCCTCACTATTGCGTGGAGACCACGCGAACTCTTCGAGAGGATCTGCGCTAGGGTCGTCACGTGCCACTTGATTCGCTGGAATGGCTGGTATCGAAGCAGTGTGCGAGACAGGCTCATTGATGTATCCGTCTTCGTCCTGCTCGTACGCTGCCATGTCTTCATACATATCGTGCTCTTGAGCATCTTGGTCTTGCAGAAGGTTCTCTCGAGTACCTAGCTCTTGGAAAGAGTGCTCTTGAGTATTCTGGTTTTGAATAATTTGGTCTTGAGTGCCTTGCTCTCGAGTAGAATTCTGCTCTTGAGTACCTTGCTCTGTGAAACCTTTCTCTGGATCATTTTGGTCTTGAGTATTCCCATCTTTGTCGTCGACGTGATCCGCAAGCCAAGCTCGAAGTTTGCGAGACCACTCCCTATCACAGGCAAACCCTAGAGGGCTCGGAGTGGTAGCGACAGGGGTTGAGGCGGATGAGCCGCATTGACGACCGTAGGTAACCTCGAAACCATGGTCTTCTGGTCTGAAGTTGTCACCCCTTGCAGATGGTGGCAAGGAGTTGCCTTTGTTGAGCAAATCGCGGACGAGTTTTGGAGAGTCCGCATGGTCTGAATTCGTTGGTGGCATATATCCCTGGATTTCAAGGGATCCCAAATCGGGCCGCTCACGCTTCTTCTTAGCGGGCACGTACATTTTGAACTGTGACATATCGACAGGATTGTTGTTCGCGAATGCTAGAGGTGATGGGGGTTGTGACGGAGGCATCCTTCTCGTGGTAGTCGATGAGAAGAATTGGGGTGCGCTGTAGGTCTCGCGATGGTGCTGTGATTGTCCCTTCTCAAGATCCACTTGAAAAGGCTTGTCCTCTGGGGTCTCTTGATCCTTCTTGTCGAACATCCCTGTTGTAGGCGACATGATGCAAGTACACTGTGGAGTAGAGGGACAGACTGATGGCGATGATACCAATATTGACTGTGCTTGGTGTGAACTATGCGTGGAGAGCAGGGATGCAATGGTGGTTGAGCTCGTTGCAAGGCTGAATGTCGGCTCACGCGAGAAGATGACTGCTGTGGGCTGGGAAGAAAATGACAGTCAGTCGAGGCAACACGTCGAAAACGTACGAATACTTACTGTTATGATCCTTCCTTGTCTATTTGGTCTAACTCTGTGAGCAGCAATAACCTCTTGGTGTGATTGCTTGAACGCGTCCGGTCGCACGCAAAGAGTGGAGCTTAAAGACCTCACGATTTGCGACCGGGGCAAGCAAGGTGCAAGGCTGTGCCGGAATCAATAGCACTCAAGCAAGATAGGAATGGAACAGCTTGTCTCCAAAGCAACTTTGAGGCGTGCGGACTTGATGAAGGTGGACGGGGAGGTGGTGGTGGGGTCGAAGAGAGGTGGTGAGGTGAGGTTTGTTTTGAAAATTTGATACCACAACACCGCTTGCCCTACCCTTCAAAGGAGTCTCTGGAGGCTGCGAGAGAAGGACTTCGGTTCTCTCTCTTGGAATGGCAGAGCCCTGGAATTGGAAGAGTAGCTGGATCTTTCTGATTGAATGAGGAGGGTGAATTGTTCAGGGTGGTGTGTTGGAAGTGAAGATACTTGGCATTGAGAGCCGATTTGTGGGTAATTTTGCCCGTTATTTCCACTAGTCCCAGTACAGTTCCAAATGGCGGGCTACGTCTTTACTATGCCCCGATTCAATCACTCCCTTCAGCACGAATGGAATCCTCTCTGTATGCTGCATCCTTTCATGGCATCGAGGCTGGTTATGACACAGACAGGTCATTAAACATCATCGTGTTGATCTCTTTATTCTGTTTTCCAGCTGCTCAAAGATCGAGCTGGGTCCATCCATTATCGGGCCAGAGGAAAAATCCAACGGAGGACCGAGGTCACTGCTTGAGGGGCATTCGAAGGCAGCATGAACACTATTTAGTACTAGACTCTCTCTGTCAGCCACTGCCCTCTCTTAGTCTACAGCAATCCTTCGTTTACAAATCTTGTACTTACAGTATCTATGTTACGCACAAGCAGAGCAGCAATGGCACTTATGGTTCAAGAGCATTGGCATGTATTTCTCTTGATCACTCTTCATTCAATGGCAACACTAGCTCTTCGTGGACTTGGCTGACCAAACTGTCGGCGATCGGAAAGAGTCATGGAGTGGCTGTTCGACTCGGCCTTCGATGCAGCATCAACGACTGACAAAAGGGATTCGAGAAATCCGAAGGAAGTCTCGGAATATCGGACGACAGGCATTACATGAAGTTGAACAATATTCAGAAGACAGAGACTGGAGGCAGCAGGATGGAGAAAGCGGTCGTTTGAACGCAGTGAACGAGAAGGAAATGACCAGAGTGACAGAAAATGGAACGTCTGCAATTCACCATCGGCCTCACTGCCGCCTTACCCAGACCTCGTGGTCGAAAAGAAGTTTGATGAAAGCAGGTTGTCGTTGAAGTCTGATGTAATAGAGAAGGAACATCCCTACCGCTTCCCGGGTCTTGGCACATTGTACCTTCCTCCCATTGGAGCTGGCCTCCATAGAGAGAGAGCTTCGAGGGTGGTATTCTCCTTCAGTTTAAGGGCTGCTTAATTGGTTTTGTGGAGGTTGTTCGAAGCCTGAAGCTGTGGCTGCTGGGGTTCATACATGATGGGACCTTACTTGGATGTGAGTACGGAGGGCTACTGCAGCTACTGCGTTCTCTGGAGACACTGTAGTTCTGGGTCCTCTTTGGGATTCTCAAAGGCTTTGCTGGAAATGGTCCGGACTGCGGAGAGCAAGGTGCGACCCAAAGCTGGCACCCTAAAGAGCCTGCCCTCTCTGTCTTGCACATTATTCCCTACTCTTTACCAAAACATGCTTACCGGAGACGTTTGCTGCAGGTCCAAGCACCAATAATTAGAACAAGCAGGCTTCATTCTCTCTTGAAGTATCCGGTTTTGATAGCTTGGAGAGGTAGCACCGGCTTGGCCTGCCGGAATACACAAGAGCTAGGATTTAAGAGATACAATGGCCCAGGCCGGCATGCTAGGTTACTGTTACAAGCAAGGTCACTGCCGTGGCTATCAATATCCGTGAAACAGCGATGCGTGGCCTCTACAGCTGGTACAGGGACCTATCAAGATTGGCGTTACCCTGGACGGAGAAAGAGACGTTATATCATGGGCCGTTGGAATGTGGGCATCTTCTACACAGCTTATAAGTCAAAGACAAGGGGAAATGATGGATTGGGGCATGGGTGTTGGTGGCATTACAATGGAGGTTTGGAGATGGCCGGATTCTTGCCAAGTGGCTTTCTCCGCGTGGCTTGCATTTCTCTGTTCCGCCAAGACTACTTCAGTGCCAATGATAAGCAGAACACATGAGAATCTATTGCTTGAGCATCTACTGTGAGAATGCTTCCGTCATATGTACCATTGTAATGCGTTCAATCATAATTACATGAACATCATGTACGACGTGAAAATCCGCTATGCCACCATGAAACCCATGCAGTATCCCAATGCTCAACGCTTCCCAAATGCATGCCATGCCCAGTCTCCCGAAGTCAATGCTTCTTGTACTTCTGTAATTCAGTCAGCGGTTGTAAGCTCACGGACAATTACGGCACTTACATCTTCAACTCTTCTTCGGTTCCCAGGGTCTAGACTGTTAGTAGCGCCCATCAAAGTCTGACCCACAGCCTTGCTGACACCCATCGCTGGCCTTAGGATGACAGTAGGAGCGTTCCTGAGCACTGCTTTTGCAGCACCACCTGCAGTTCCAGTCTCCATTATCTCTCCCGGCATTGCCACGATCGCATCTTTAGCCATTAGCAGATCACGCTCAAGGCTAGCGTAGCCCCCTCGGAGGCCCTGGATTACACCGACTGGCTGATCAGCATAAAGGCTAATCTGCTTCTTTTCCTCATCATCTATTTCAGCGTCCTCCCAGCCACTCGAAACATCTTGCTTTGATGATGGAGGTGGATTCAAGAGGCCTTCGGCGCCTTGAAGCACGGTCTGAGTTCCAATCGCCAATTTTGCCCCCAGCTTGACCAGCTCAGTAGTCGTGGTTTTTGCAAAGGCTACAGCACCCTTCTGAAAGCTTCGGACCACGCGACCATCCTTCCTGTACTCTCGTATGGGTACCACAACCAGATCCCGGACACCGCCCCCAACGTTGACAAGCGAGCGGACCGGAGCTAAACCTGCGAGGATCCCCGGCAGTTGATTGCGTTTGACATCTGGCATCCATACGTCATTTAGGGTCTTGCCAAGCTTGTCAAAGCCAGAGACACCATAAATGATGGCGTGTCGAAGCACCATATCCGCTTCTTGAAGGACTATGAAATTCATGAACTCCGTTGTATGGCCCGAACGAAGGCCTGCGTAGTCCACGCGTTTCGGCTTGAAATCTAGCTTAACTCGAATGGAGTCGACCTCTGCGCGTTGCAAGAATGGTGCCTCAGGTTTTGAGGTCTGGGCTGGAGCCGAATCACCTTTGAACTCAAAGAAACGCGTGAGGAAGTCGAGAGCATCTTGGTCGACATGCAATCGGAGCGGGAGGATTGTTGCCTAGCACCTGATTAGAATTGTAATCTCTAAGTGTACATTAGTAGCTTACCTTCAGCATCATCTCGGAAGCTGCGAGGTCGGGTACAGGCTTGACATTCAAGATTTCCAGATGCACCATGCTGGTGCCGCTCTCCCGCTCCCCAATGTCATGCAAGTAAGTGGCGAATTTCCTCCAGGTCGATGTTGGTAGATGATCATAGATCTCGAGATCCTGAATCCGAACATCTATCGAGCTTTGTGTCTCTCCGGAATTAGGAGGAAATACCACGACGTCCGCAGAGATTCCTTTCAGCTCAAAAGCCATCTTGTGGTGTTTGCTCCGCATGAGTCGTAGCCTGCGTTTCTTTAAGCGTGGCGCATGTCCTTGCCGGCTAGGGGATCCTGAAGTCGATGATATAGCGTAGGTATCTGTCTCGCTAACAAGATCGTCAATGTCACGATTCACCTGCCTCGCTAGCTCCTTGGGATCACGATTGGCTGGGATGCCAATGTAGATCGAATTGAAGAGGAAGTCGCCAATCACAGCTTCCTGCTCTTCATCTAGATCGCGAGACCTGCGTTTGTCCATGCGAGTTATTCGCTCTGTGGCCTTGCTTTGAACCTCCTCGACGGCTTGGGTGATGACGTCCCTTGTGTGCTGCCAATCGTAACCATCGAAAAGGTTCCATATGAAATGCACATCGCGTACGCGGACTCTTAGTGGACTGCTTCGCAACTTTGAGTCGTTGCTTACACCATAGGTGTTTTCTGTAGCGTCCCACCGATGAGCTATGCCACCGACCGTTGAGCTCGACCCAAAATGGTCGTCTTGAAAGTCTAGTGTCATATCTCCAGGAGCAACTTGGGTCTGTTCTTGGAAGCTTTCTAGCAGGTTCTTGTCTCCAATTTCTCGTATCATTGAAGGGGCTGCCAATGATTCCAGATCTTCTTCGAGCATACTCTCGGTGATGCCTTGGGACAAAGCATCAGGATCAGGGTTGTAGAAGCTGCTCACGTACTCCAGGTTTTGCGGTACTTCATCATCTACCAAATCACCCTCATCGAGTCCCAGTGGTAAGCCGCCGTCGATGTTTTCGTCGTCTTCTCGGTGGACTTGTCTGGTTTCAAAAGCATCACCGGTAAAAGAGGCTAGCATATCCTCGACTGGGATAACCTCGGTCCTATACTTGAGCTCTGCACTGGGCGGTGTTGGTGGGTTCAATCCACTCATTATACTTTGCAGTGTATGGGTGGAGTCCGCGCAAGTCTCGAGGACGAAGAGATCATCTCTGATCTCGATGTCAATTGCCTTGGGATGAGCCTCTAATTGGATCACAGCCTTCGCTGCCGAGATTGAGCTAACAGTCACATAGCCCGCGTCCGATAAAGCCTCGATTTGGCTTCTTTTACCATCAAGGGTCTGACGTTTAGTATCTCGGTCAGCTAAGACGCAATTTGCAGCATCGTCAATCACCATGATAGCGGCTCTTTTGATCTCTAGAGTGGCATTGGCTTCATCCTCTTTCGGCATGGCACCAAGAAAGTGAGTATCCGTCAAGACGATGAGCCCTTTTGCTTCAGAGTTGCGCGGATTGAGACCGATGATTGAGTCTCGTAGAACAACGTCGAACTTTAGAGCCTTGTTGCTTGCAGACATGTTGATGCTGACAGAGCTTTGGCTTGAGATTTTAGGAGGTGGTTTATTGGCCAGATTGCGAGCAGTGAGAGTAGCCACAGAGCTTACCATTTCATCAACGATGCTCTCGGCATCGGTAGCTTCTTTGTACCCCATGATGGCCATTACAGTCGAGACATGGTACTCGAATTGTGCATTGTACAATTTCACTTTTGCAGTTGGCTCCATCTCATTTCCAATGAAGCGAGCCATTACCAGGGGCAGTCTGGGTTCTCCAGCTACCTCCTTTGGCCGAGCGTCGCTCACCAATACTTCGGTAGCATTTCGATGAAGGGATACTGATTTGACCGCGAGTGCCATCAAGACTGGGAAGGTAACATGTGCCAATTCCAGATCTTGAGCTACCAAATCCGCCACACCGAAGTTGCTATTGACGGCGGCCCCAATCTTGAGAGTGCGAATCAGGACTAAGGTCAGCATGCCCGGGCGGTCGTCTTCTGGCAGGTACTTTGCCACGGTCGAGAGTTTCTTTAAATCCTCTATTAGCGCTGGGAAACACTGAAGGTCGTCCATAGATGAAAGCTGACTCTTCAAGCTTTCCAAAGTCAACCGAACAACACCACCTTTGCTGCGCTGACGCAGAAGCGTGTCCAGCAAGATGTCGTCGTCACGCTCATATCTATCGTTCGACGGCGAAAGTAAAGTAACCAGTCGGTCAAGGTCTATATCTAACGGCGTTGAAAGATACTCAATCCTGAGATTCCTGAGCTTCATGACAATGGAAGGCTCAGAGTTGGCTGAGTACGGATGTGGTCCGCTAAGCTTCATGCGGTCGATCTGAACATTGACTTTGTTCTTGTGATTGGTAAGTTTCAGTGCTGTGCTTTCAACGCGCAAAGACGTTTGCGATCCTTTCAGATCAAAGACGAGGCCTCCCACTCTTGCCACTATCTGATTTACCGTCTGCTTGGGGGTAGCCTGAGGTTGCTTACTTGGATATGAGCTGTCGAAATGCACTCCGCGGGTTGTCTTATTTGGACGTGAAGGTTTTGAGACGGCGTCTTTGGTCGTCACAGTGGACACCATCGAACTGCCCAGGTCAAGCATGCTGCTGAGGCCGCCGAACCAGCCAAAAGTTTCGTCCAATCGTCGTAGATCCAAGGTAATGTGCAGGGGTAGCGTTGTCACCTCAATCTCGGTCACGGCGCCGCTTCTTAGAATCGCCAACTCGGTGTCATCGTTGTTGGGCGCTAGCATATCACGTGTGGACTCCCTCAGCTTCAAGGCAGAATCGAAAGACAGGATGTTGTCGGAAGCGTAACCAAAAGAAAATTTGCCCAGCGACGCTCTCAAGGTGGAGGAGCTGTCGTTGCTATAGTGGGCAGCCTTGAGGTTCTTAATGTCTGCTCTCAAAAGGACTTCTGGGTCGCTAGGGAAAGACAGCTTTGTCTGTTCTGGTCGGCTATGTTTCACTGGTAGCCCTCTAACAACGTCAAGAAACTTCCAGCATACTTCTTTGATGCTCAGTTGCAAGTGGCTCTTACTAGACGATGCCGACTGCGAGGCGTCTGTCTTCTTACTCTTCGAGGTTGCAGGCTTGTGCATGGAAGTCATCTGTTGGATGATAAGTATAGTCATCCTCGTAAGGCCCATATCACCTAGAACGTGGAGGCTCCCAATGAATATAGCCAACGGATCAGTATTTTCGTATTTGTCTGGAATCTTCCCAGCTTTGCTTCTAATGCTTGATGTCCCAAGCGTGTTAGGATCTGGAGACTTTTCGGCGCTACTTGATGGGATTGGAACCTTGGCTATGTTCCGTGAAGTATGGATGTCAGTGGGGCTGTTGGCGGCATCAGAAACTACCTGTGGATGCTCAACTGTAATGGTATCGACAGTGAATATGCGCTTTGCCAGGGTAAAAGAATTTTTGAATTCTGTTGAGGATGTTTCAGATCCCTCGGAAGAAACATTTCCTTGCCGTACATTTCTAGGAGGTGCTTCTGCCTCCGTTTGGACAACGGCAGAACGTTCTGGACGATGAGTAGCCGCCCGTTCTAATAATTGAGAACCTAGAGACCCAGAAATTTTCTCCTCTTCGCTATCAATGTGCGTCTTGGCTGTCCGTGCGCCTGTGTGTGGCGAGAGCTTTCTCAGACCACTGCCACTACGGTCTGGAAGTCTCGAGGAGATTCGGGAAAATGAGGTAGTTCCTGCTTCGTGATCGGTCTCGGAGTCAGATGACTCCCAGTACCCCGGTATTGACCCTCCCCTATTGTTGGTGCCCGCTGAAGCGTGACTGATAGCGCTCATGTACATACTTTCGGCTTCCTCATGGCTGAAGAGCTTAGATTGCGAGAGATCTTCGAAGCCTGGCGAGGTACCATCACTAACAGGACTAGACGTCCTCAAAGCAAATCCACCGCTATCGTCTTTTTTTGGCTGCCTGTGGTCTGGCAAACTACTCGGTCGTCCGCGAGTAGTGAAATCGCTGGGGTCTTCAGGCATACATCCGAGACCATTCTCGTCGTTTCCAGGAGATGGCACTCCCTGGGCCATAGGATGAAGTATTGCTGGAGGAGTCTTATCACCATGCGAGGCCTCATCAACATGCCGACGTAAATCGAATGATAATAGAGATGAATTTCCAACGTTTGCTGGATCACTGTACAATGCTCCAGGAAGATTTCCAGAAGGCGCGGGACCCTCGCCTAATTGAGAGCGATGGGCTTCCTCCAGGTAGAACGGGTCTGCAGGTGAGCTATCGTGGTACTGGCTCTCTCCTGGCGCGTATCGAGACGCGGAGATACTATGTTGGGCTTTGTTGTCGACGTTCTCGGCGTTGGCAATATTGTCTAGTTGACCTTCAAAACCCGATGATTTAAGATCAGCTTGCTTATTGTATCTTGCAGCTGGGTGACTGGGAGACATTTCTAAGCCTATAACTGGCGCCGGGAAATAAGCTAACTTATTACTAGATCTCTCCATAGTACGAGCATGTGTTGTCTCAGGAGAAGAGGGGCTGGTGGACCGAGCAAGGTTCGTGAATAATGAGGCTTCAGAGATGATCATGGCCTCAAGGCTTTGCAAGGTGAAACGGCGGATCTGGCGCGAGTTGGGATTCGTTGCTCCTTGGACTCCATCTCGGGTTGTCGCAGCTGGGACACTCGTGACGCCATCAAGAGAGATATCCTCAACGGCAAGACGGAAAGTTACGAGCTCTGATTTGTCCGAGGCATCACTGCGTGCTGATCCTTCGGAAGGAAGATCCACTTTGATGGTTACATTCAAAATTACATCTTTGACTCGCAACTGTATACGGTCTCCAACGCCTTTCAAGAAGTCTGCCAGAAAGCCCGGCAACGATATTGGGCTTCCAAGCCCCAAGCCAGACGGCTCGCTTCCATCCTCACTGCTTATCTGAGATTCGTCCAAGTTCTGGAACTGTGCGATAGCAGCTTGTAGTTCTTCTTTCTTTTCTTTGGGCTCGGCTTGTAGAAACGACTTCGCTAAGTCAGTCGTTGTAGGCAGACATTCTGAGGGTTCTTCTTCGTCGTCACTGTCGACAATCGGAGGCTGGTAGAACTTTGGGCCACCCGGGTCATGTACGTGAGTCTGAGGACTCCTAGGCCTTTCTAATTTGACGCCTTTTGAGCGTGTTTCTTGTTGACTCTTCTGGCGTTTGGGACTGGTAGTCTTGCGCTTCTCTTGCTCGCGTAGATCCGCATTCACATCCACATTAACACCATGTGCTTCCACCAATATCCCACTCTTGTTAAGATCCGCGGGAACGGTCAATCGTAGGAAGAGTATCTTAGCCGAGACAATGGCGAGGCTTCGAGGGAGCTCAAGTAGGGCTGCAAGTTTCTTTGTATGTATGCCCACTTCCCTCAGCTCAACTGTGCTCTTCTTTCCCCAGACTATGTCCAGTTTATCAAGGTCAAGAGCGTCTGTGTCGAGGAGCTCCAGTCGAGATAGAGCATATCGCAGGATTCTCTTCTGAAAGAAAGAGGGAACGAAGTAAGACATGATGGCGATGCCAAGTCGCAGAGTAACGTAGCTATCGAGGTATCATGGCCGTGGTTGTACTGGATCTAGCACTTCCTGGTTGTGGCCAAAGGTGGAAGCCGTCTTGGTGCATAGGTAACCTCGTTCATTTTAAGTGAAGACGAATTCTTTGTCTTACACTTAATCTCTCTAAGTTCTGAGAGTACATGTTATGGAGTGTTGAAAACCACAGCAGATGATGTATTCACTGCTTCGCCTGCCTTGTCTCCGACGTGATACCACCAACGTGAACCGAGAACGTCACTAGTGGGGCTTCGGTCCGGTCCCGAAGAGTCGGTTTGCTCCATATCAAAGGTATTTTATCTATATCGGACTGCTATTCCTATCGAAGCCTAATGAATCATATGGATCCAACTTCGGGCATCTAAGAATGACTTAAAGTAAACTTCAAGCAGTGAACCTCCAACTTCTAGCCTCTCCAGATCTATATATAGAGCTTCTACGAATATATAATTGCTGAGAGAACTATGGATGGACTTTTGTCCTACATCTAGATCACTGGAAATCCTATTGTCAGCCTTTTCATTGATGGGTCATTCTTGTTGCCAAATATTCAGCACTTTGAGTGTCGCAGCTCCAGAGCGGTCAATCACAGCATCAGCTCCGGCATGAAGCCCATGATGGACGATATATCTGCTCTGCTGTAGTTGCGCTTTGCGATTTTGGGGTTCTCGAAGTCTTACCATCGCCACTTTTTGTCATGTGGACTGCCACTCGCACCCATAGCCAGGCTGGCCCCTTTCCATGGCCTATCATTCGTTCGTTGCAAGGTGGTGGGAGAAGTTGCAATCTGAAGAGTCTCCCACCATATATGACCAGATTGGCCGAATACAGCTTGCTGTGAACGTCCAATCAAGCATCGAAGGACTCTGCTCGATTATCTGCAACTACCCAGAAAACCTGCAAGCCTCTAAAATATGCTATGTTGAAAGCATCATAGAAAATCGCCGACGTCTATTCATCATCGCCTCCATAGTCTACGGCATACTCTAGGACAATCCATTCGCAGAATTTGTTCCATTCCGCAGCCCATTCCCTGAGGTGCGCGGCTCGTAATCCATCGCCATTGATGCCATCCCTGACGCCTTTGTTCCATGCTTTCGCCGTTTGATCTTCATATGCCGCCCACCTTACACTGTTCTCAGCCAAAGACCCCAGACCAGCCAAACCAAGATTTTCCCAACCTTGCAGTGCTTGCCAGAAATCGTGGGTGACTCCGTTGTCCCTGTGTCCTAGTATAGCGGGATCATCATTGGACAGAGCACAGGGAACTCCACGTGCCAAGAGTGCAGGTAAAGGGTGAGCCTTGATCGAACTTGCAAGGCGTAGAACTTCGTTTGAGATTGGACATGACTCTATCAGTATTTTCTTCGTCTTGACCATCTCGAGGAGGAGTGGGTGTTTGAATAATGAAAAGCCGTGGCCGATTCGTCGAGTTCCGAGAAGTATGGCATCGAAGAGGTTTTGGTCTGTCTCATCGCCGTCTCCGAGGCATTCACCTGCGTGGAAGAAAAAAGGTATATCAACACCGTTCTCGACGCAGCGTTTCTTGAACCAGAACAATTCAGGTGTTAGATCCACAAGGGGTCGGCCTAAGTCCTCTTGTCCTACAAGATCATAGCCAGCGATAATGTGAGGGAATTTCTTCTTCATCTCTATGCATTCTTTCATGTGCTCTACAACTTCTTTCTTGCCCTTCCATCGCAGCGTCGTCCAAATGAATCGACAACCCCAGAACTCCTTGCCTTCTTCTGAAGCCTTGAACTTCTTGATTTCCTCATCGAACGCGCGTAGAAGGTCGCTAGAATCCCTCGATGGTTCCTCGCAGCCTTCTAACCTGAATGGGCAGGCGAAAGTTGTTCGGAAGTCTACCCACCTTAGACGATCCTCCACCAACTGCCTCAATAGACGTTGGATTGATGCTCGGAATATGGGCTCGTAGTATTCCATCGAATTCAAAGTGGGAAAACAGCTCACAAATTTGCGCCAGATATCATCCACTCCATGGTGATGTCTGATGGATTGTTCTGGGGAAATGGTACACTTGCTAGCCAACCACATTTTGAACCCCTCGGTACCTCCATCAGGGAATGTTTTGGCTGCCTCCGAGGCTGGAACGAACTGTGATTGCCGATACTCTGCACTCCAAATCGAAGCTACACTTGCAGTTGCTGCTTTTGTGTACTGAAATTGCACTTCTCCTTTCTCTCTCGCTTCGGCATTAGATAACGGCTGGCTAGCCACCATTGCCATTCCATCCGTTCCAAGCACTTGCTCGATCAACCAGTCCACATCGACCATGGCATCCTGATGTGCGTGCAGCAAAGCCCCCTTTGGCATCTTCTTCACAATCTGCCACGATTTGGTCTTCTTCATCGTCTCTCGCGCAAGTGTAAACATCATACCCGGATACAAGCTAACGCCTCCCTGGTCAGCCAAAGCGTCTTGATTTTCACTGGTCCATATAGTCGCACGTTCTTCAGCCAATATTCGCGACACGATAGTACAAGCTTCTGTGGCAAATGGGGTGAGTGATTGACGGAAGCTGGCGTCACTGCGTTGTGAGGATTCTTGTTCAATCAATTGCTCTCGTCCTTGCAGATATTGCTGTATGAACTGGTCCTGAAATTGGGGGAGACCCTCTTCAATCTCCCAATCAGATATCTCGGACCCAACATCATCCTCGTACTCTTCGATGGAAGCCATTCCTGAACTTACAGCTCCTGATCGAATCTCAAGAAATACGTTCTTAGTGTAGAGGATAACAACGCACTGCTTGCTGTGTATCTCTCCGCTAGCCTTTATGATAGACGAAGAAGGCTTGTCTCACGCTTACAAGACACTATTACAAGTGCAAATAGGTGGGCAAAGGCCTGACAAAGCACATCAACAACACGAGTGGACCCTTGCCCTCTTTCCTTCCCCTATCTGGCTCCTCGTCCGGCGATTAAGCTTATAGCCAAGGTTGGTCGATGATGTTACTGATAAGAATCTGCCTGCTGGACGTCCTCTTTGATCAACGGATGAAATGGCCAATGAGGGGTTGATCGCCGGGCTTGGCCTTTGTCAGAAATGCACGTTATCGCCGGAGGAAGGTGGGAATCTTAGCGACTGCTACATAACATTCGTCTTCCCAGTATGAGTTTTAGAAACACTATAGTTCTCTCTCTCCTTCTTTGGATCTCTTTGAAGTTCAATTCTCGTTGACGAGGTTGAGGTCGAAAGCTCTTCTTAACCCTAACCCTTAATGCCGAATATGGCAACAACGCCAAAGGCAGACTTTGTGGATGTTACAGCCACAGACGAGAACCACAATGCTTCTGCTCAGCAGCATATAATCGCAAACGACAACCCAGCTCTAGATAAAGCCCATGAGCATCATCATAAGCACCTCCACCATGATGCAAATGCAGAAAAAGGCAGAGAAGATGAGGTGATTTACTCCAAAGGAACGACTTTCGAGAATAGCACAATCCCACATCAGGATCCGCAAGACCATGATCTCAACCGAAGAATACATGCAGACGTAACTGCCAGTGCACCTTCAGATAGCAAAGACATCGAAAAGCTAGGTTTGGCTCCAATTGACTCAGAGGAAGATCCCCAGACACACACCTTTTCGAATTTCTACAGAAGATACAGAATCTTCTTTCATCTATTGATATGGCTCTTCTTTACTGGATGGTGGATCGCAGGATTGATCCTCCATGGCAGAAAAGACTCATTGAGTTCGAGGACAGGCTGGCTTAAGCCTTTTCTTTTCTGGCTCGCTATCACGCTGCGAATCTTCTTCTTCCACGTTCCGATCACGATCATTACAAGACCTATGCATTGGACGTGGAATCAGACCGGAGTCAGATTTGCAGCACTGTTACCAGACAATTTGAAGATCCCGCTGGGAGCGCTCCTGGTCATCTCTGTGATTATTATAGGGGCCTTCGCCTCTCCAGAGTCGCAAGATAACACTCGTGGTGTAAGTGAAAAGGTGTTCCTAATTACTTACGGCTGTTTAAAGAAATTATAGAATCGAGCCGTCTCATTATTCGGATTGGCCGTGATCATCGGCGTATTATGGGTCACTTCCAGAAATCGCAAGGTGGGTATATCTTGCCTATTTACGAATTGTATCGCTCATAATTTCTCAAGATGGTTAATTGGCATACTGTAATCGTGGGAATGTTCGTACAATTCATCATAGCACTTTTCGTGCTTCGATCAGGAGTTGGATGTAAGAGTTGTGAGACTTCGGGCTATGAAAGATGGCTAATCAAGGTGGCAGATGATATCTTCAACTTTGTTTCTGAGCTTGCCCGAGACCTTTTAGGCTTTGCGAATCAGGTACTCAAATTACTCGATCCGACATACATTGATCTAAGTTTCTCTTCAAGGGCACCATATTCCTTACCACCACCAGTGTACCAACCCTCGGCTGGTTCCTCGTATCAGTATTGCCAGCAATCATCTTTTTCGTGGCCCTTGTTCAGCTGTGTTTTTATAACGGCATCCTTCAATGGTTCATTGGTAAATTCGCCGTCTTTTTCTTCTGGTCGATGCGGGTTTCGGGTGCCGAAGCTGTGGTCGCAGCGGCATCGCCATTCATCGGTCAAGGAGAATCGGCCATGCTTATCAAGCCATTCGTCGCTCATCTCACCCAAGCTGAGCTCCACCAAGTTATGTGATCGGGGTTCGCTACCATCGCAGGTAAGTGATTTGAGAATTTGATATCTGGTGGACGCTACCTTCAAATCGCTCAAACTACTAACATAGATGCTGTCAGGCTCTGTGCTCATCGCATATATTTCGCTCGGAGTCAATCCCCAAGCACTCGTGAGCTCCTGCGTGATGAGTATCCCAGCCTCCCTGGCGATCTCCAAACTACGTTTCCCTGAGACCGAAGAGACCTTGACAACCGGTCGATGTGTGGTTCCAGACGACGATGAGCACAAAGCCGCCAATAGCCTCCATGCATTTGCACAGGGTGCTTGGCTCGGCCTAAAGATTGCCGGAATGATTCTCTCAACTTTATTATGCATCATCGCCCTGCTCGCACTCGCAAACGGCCTCCTCACGTGGTGGGGACGGTACTTGAACATCAACAATCCCCCTCTCACCGTCGAGCTCATAGTGGGTTACATCTGCTATCCCATCGCCTTCCTCCTAGGTGTCCCTCGCAACGGCGATCTTCTCAAAGTGGCTCAACTGATCGGGACCAAACTCATCGCAAACGAGTTCGTAGCCTACACAGCCTTGCAGACAGATCCCGCATACGCCGACCTGTCTCCAAGAAGCAGGCTTATTGCCACATACGCGCTGTGCGGCTTTGCCAATATTGGAAGTCTAGGTACCCAGATTGGAGTATTGAGTCAAATTGCACCAGGGAGAAGCGGCGACGTATCCAGGTTGGCCCTCAGTGCGCTGTTTGCGGGAGCATTGAGTACTTTGACGAGTGCGAGTATAGCTGTGAGTAATCTTTTTGAAGTCGACTGTCGTTCGTCTGCTTTGCAAACATTCCATGGACATGTTCGAATAGCATTTTGTTCATTCGTTGCTGCCCAAATTCGGGTTCCGGCCCCCAAGCGAGTGGAAGCTGACTCGGGAACTTTGCAGGGACTTCTGGTTACAAACCAAGCTGCTTTCACGACGCCGAGTACAGCGAGTTGAATGTTGGTCTGTGTCAAAGGCTGCCTTCATGTCTGCGTTTTCCACGTCTGGTACCTTGGAGATCAATTGGGCTGCAGCCCATGCTTTCAGCGCGATCCATCTTCAACGCGTGCATGGTGAACGCAGCCAGTAGAGTAGCCCGAATTATCTCCCATTCGCCCAAAGCCTCAGACGTTTCCTTTTGGATCTAGGTAGCCTTTTCTCAATCATCGCCTGCAATTCCATAACTTTGCCAGGATGCTCTGCAGCAAACCTCTCAACTACGTTAAGAATGTGTCTTCTTGCGTCATCCAAGTCGCTATCTCCCCTCAGCTCGACGCTGTATTGCACAAAGAGCTTCATGATCTGTAGCCACCTTTCACCACTCGCGCCTTTTCTCGATGAGACTCGTGCGCGTTTTAGTACCTGCTCCCACATTGGTCCCGGGCCAGATATCTCTTTTGGATCTGCACCATATTCTAGCAGTATGCGGACCATTCCCGACCCACGTCAGTGTTCGCAAAGGCTTAGGTCGGTTTGACCCCCAAACCAACCAAGTACACTAGTATTTAGCGTAGACGGTTGGTATGAGCCAACTACCGACTGCATAGAATTCATAGATTTCACAAATCGTTCATAACTTGCTTTCTTCCCCAGCAGCGACGGCGACGGCGACGGCGACCATAAGGTACGATAAGGGAGCTTCAAGACCCTGGCGCTAAGCCTATCAGGGTAATACACTACCCGAATAGGTAGTCGACCCTAACTCCGCCCCCCCGCAAGGGGGGGTCCTTCAGCAAAACCGTTCAAAAGTACCAGTTCTAAACCGTCTACCTCATGGCCAAACGGTTTAAACCGAACCATTTACGACCCCAAACCAACTAATTATTAGGGAACAAGTGTTAAAATGGTAGTTTACCAGATAAGGTAGTTGGTTGACCATTGCGAACACTGACCTGAGGTTACCGTTTAAAATACTGATGCACCCACGAGGTTCCCTTAGGTAGTGCACGTAATCTAAAGCTACCTTCTCCAGGACGTAATTCTGGAGATCGAATACCACTGCCACGTCTATGAAAGATGGAAATGTACTCTTTAAGCCTGCGATCTCAAAGAAATGATACAATTAAGAGTCAATGGACAGTGCGAAAATAGTTGGCGTCATGATTGAGCAGGTTTCCGCACTACCATAAATACCTTTCTATTATCTTGATACCTACTGTAAAGCAAGATCCCTTCAAACGTCCTGCTCTATTCTGTCCGTCGGCGATCTTACGCCACATCTCAGCAAATTCTCAAAATTAAAACGCTCATTGTTGCTGCACACCATGACCGCAATGCATCACGTTGGGTCAACCCAATAAGTCATCCAAAGCACCTCCGCTCTTCTGGCCATTGCTCTCTATAGACTGCATTGGCGCTGCCGTCGAGGACGCAGCAGGTGCTCCCCAGATTCCCGCAGTAGCTTTCTGCTTCTGCATGGCCGCCAGATTAGGTCCTGAGCTTCCAGAAGTCGGCGTCATCTTGATGCCAGCGCTGGCGCTAGCGGTCGACCACAAGGATCCGAAAGCGTCACCGCCGGATGCAGAAGCTTTAGCTGCAGGCTTTGAGAATGAAGGGGTCGAGCCGATGGATGGTCTGGCGCCAGGAGCGGGAGAAGGCTGAGGGGCTGCAGTTGGCGCTTGGACGGAGGTAAAATAGTTGGGTGTAGCAGCTTGATAGCCTGTTGGGCGTGGTGCTTGGGGCTGCTGTCTAACTTGCGGCTGTGATTGCATGAGCGGTGGTGGAGAGCTGAAGGCGCTTGCAGGCGGTGATGATATATTATAATTGGGTGCTGATGGAGTTGATATGCTGCTGGTAGCGCTGGGTGCTGGCGAAATTGAGTTGAAGCCGACAACGTCGTTAAGATTGGCACCTTGAGAGGGAGCAACGGGTTTGGGAGCTGCAAATTGAGTGCTGGTCGCCATGCTCGTTGCGATTGGAGGTGGTATGCCGGGTATGGAAAGATTCGTGGTTGCAGTAGTAGGTGTAGCGGACTGGAAATCATCAAAGTCGTCATCATCCGCGCCGTCGTCCAAGACATTCAAGGCAGCTTTTTTCCCATTGGAAGCAAATGGCTTCGGCGGAGTCTCGGGTGGGATGTCGTCGTCGAAACCCAGTATGTCGATCTCAGGCGCTTTTGGCTTGGGCGGCTCCGCCTTCTTTACTGGAGCGGTCTCCGTTTTCCGTCGTGCGCTTGATGTCATGGCACCTTCGTCATACTCATCATACTCTTCAAAGCGATCTTTCCTGCTGCTCGCGTCTTGGAAGCCTGACGAGCCTGATTCTCTCCCGCCGTAACCTCCACCATCTCCATAGACCCCCCCACTATATGCTCCGTACCCACTAGCTTCTTCACTTCCAAAGCCTCCATATCGACTGCCACTAGACATGCCACCAGACATTGCTCCACCTTCAACGCCTCCGAATTTGTTGCGGTTGGATCTCGCTTTCTTCCGCTCTGCTCGGATCCGTTCAACATCTCCCAATAACTCGGCCAACTCTTTCGATCGGTTGCGGACGTTGACGCCTTGATCTTTGCCATTTTGGTCGATGAAATGGAATTGGCGTAGCATCTTGAGTAAAGAAAGATGTGACCGGGCGTCGTCAATGACACGCTCGGAACCATTCTTGATCAGAAATTCGAGGAGTTGTAGACTCTGCAAGTCGTTAGGATGCTCGTCTCAGGCTTGCTAGCGTCTTGATGCGGACCTTGTAGATTTGCCTCCACTCTTCGGCGGCCTTCTCTGTAAAACGCTTGTAAATCATAGGCATGATCTCATTGAGCAATTGACTGCCACAACCTATCAGCCAATCTCCAGATAACTAAGTGTTGCCCATACTAGCTGTGTGTGGCATTGGCGATCTCTTGCATCAGACTCGAGGATGCCCCCCATGGTTCGTTATTGGTGGCTTCACGGACCTGAGCTCTTGATTCAGCACCATCTCACATCCGATGATATTTTCGACAGACCTTCGCCTCTATCTCGGTGTAGTTCATTACGGCTGCAATTGCACCAATCAGCTTGGCGGGCTGTGTGATCTCACGTAAAGTGGGCCTACCATTCTGAACTTTGCGTACGCCTGCTTTGAGGTCGTACAGCGTCAGGTTGCTGACCTGGTCTTTCAAGCTGTCGAGATTCATATTGGGAGGGTGATTGATAAGGAAAAGGACGGCGACGTGCTGGGACAGCGATTGTCAGGAGGATGCACTGACCTGGCTTTGTGACGATCAATGAATTTAGTACGGTGGCCCGGATAGCTGAATCCGTATTTCGAGCATTGCCAATGGAAAAGTTGTTCACGATCGCATGTTTCAGGAGATGTAATGAGGAAGCATTCGCTTTATAGCCTATTGAGTGGCTATATTATGTTCTGTTATAGCATGCCTGGGATAGAATGCTTCGAGGATCGAATGTCTAGATAGTGTTCTCAATTCCTATACTCGTAGAACAAAAGGACGCACTTGAGGTAACGTCCTGTACTTCATGGTGATGCTCGATAGCATCGAGTAAACGCCAAAATGTAACTCCTATGCCCGCTCAGATGCGGCCTTATCACGGTGTATGAAGAGTATCGTCCAGAAATATTCACAAGAAAGCCTCAAAAGCATGTACGCCTTTACAGGCTTCCAGGAACGAGCGAAAATAGTCGGGTATCTCAAGAAGCGAACGGCTTTCCCATCAAATGAACAGAGGCAGGATGTACGTCAGACACTGTCCACATTATTCACACCCCCAAACGGCTACCGCGCTGGTTTCGTCCTATCCTCTTCCTCTTCCTCTTCCTCTTCCTCTTCTGAGTCTTCCTCCGACCCTATGATCTCCTCAAAACCTCGAAGACCATGCGGACCTGAAGAGGGACTTGTCACCGTAGGGGTATTTGACTGGCTCCCGTAATGCACCACTTGAGGCGGTGTACCTCCTGCCTGCCCTTCGAGCAAATGATGGGGATATGGTTTCAGATCCTTGCTGCTGGTAGAGAACGTGCTGACAATAGGTGGTCGCTTCTCACTACCGTTGCTGCCGTGGCTGTCGTGCGGTGTATGAGTGCGCCCTGGCTCTGTCTGGGTAGGTGTCGCAACAGTGTCATGTGCTGTTGCTTCTGGAGATGATAGACTAATATCATCTGGCGGCTGTTCACCACTCAAGGAAGACCAACCGCCCTCGATATCGCGGAGTAGACGCACGTACTCTTCTGGAACGAGGCCTGCATCGCCGGTCTTAGGATCTTCGGCCACTAGCCAACCCTGGCCGTGCCGATACGAGACCCAGATTATCTGTCCTTCGGTCAAGGGAAGCTCATTTTCATTCTCGCGGGCGAAGTCGAAGAGTGCAACTGCCTTACCGTGCATCTCCTCATCAGGCGAAGCTATCGTAAATTGATAGTCTCTTGAATATCGAGAGTCGCGTGGGTCCACACCTGAACCATCCTCGTCTGAGTCCTCAGAAAATTGGCCTTGCGCAAAAGATCGATGTGTTAATGTAGTAGCAAAATGAGAATCTCGATGTCCGGGAATGTGGTATTTATTTGGGGCAAGTAGTGATTGCGGTATTTGGTCGGGTCGATATGTAACGAGCTCCCCTCCTGGACCATTCGCACTTTCCTTTCCGTCACCAACATAATACGTTTTCGAGCCGTCTCCATTAGCCCCTGTGAAGTAGCTTCGTCGGCCTTCGTGATTTGGTGGTAAATTATTCTCGTCCTCCTCCAGATCCTGTCGAGGACTTCGTCCCCTTCCCCTGCTCTCCCTCGAATCTGTCCCAGCAAATGCCGACTTGTGCTTCTTATGTCGGGAGCTCACTACAACTGGGCTATGCAAATCCTCATCTTCACTGTATGGCGGTCCATCTCCGTACGCCATCTGTGGCAGTTGCTGATTAGAGAAAAATCCATCCCCTCCCCAAGGTCCCGCACCATTATCCCACGTTGCGCTTGATGGGTCGGAAAGCCTCCGCTGCCATTCACTAGCAGGCGTCGAATTTCCAGAAGGGGCTTCTGATGATTCTGGCGGGGCACCGTAGTGCAGTGGGTGAATGATTGGGTACGCAAAATCTCGGACCAGAGCATATGGGAGGCTGGATTGGAAAGCAGGAAATGCATAGGAGGTTGGTCTTGATCGAAAGTCGGAGATTCTTGACGTCGTCGAGTAGGATGACATTCTATTCCTGGCGTAGGAAGGAGGACGCGGTGTTTGTCGAGTAGGATAAGTCGTATTCAGAGAAGATAAAGTCGGAGGATTAGGATTAAGTGGCGATGATTGTGCCTGATGTGGAGGGGAGATCGGGGACTGTGTCGGAGACATTACGGCCGTCATGAATTCGTTATATATGCAAGCTCTGGAACAGGCTACCCTTGACGAAAACGCCAACTTCTTCGCGCCTTAGAGGTTATAGGTTCAGCTTGGCTCTGTATACTGCCTCCAGCCTGCCTTCTCTTCAGGTGAACACAACGGGCGCTATGGGTATTGTTGCGCTCTGAAGGGTTTGGCCGCTGGCCCGAGGGAAAGGTTGGTGAGATGAAGAGGATACCTTTCCTGGGAGGTCCTTCCGTTCAATGGAGTGGTATTGAACAAGTGGTGGGTCTGACGCAAATCGTGGCGGTCTGTGGATATTCCACCCTGGATGGGCCCAAGTGTGTAGCGCGAGCCAAGTCAAGAAGCGGGCAGTGTCCAGTTTGGATGGTCACAGTCCAACCGTGCTTTTATCACTGAATACCTTGTATAGCACAGCAAAGCTCCAAGAGGGGCTGACTGATGGATATTACGAAGAAGAAGGTCCAGCGACAGTGGATGGGTGCGATGGGGCCACCGAATGAGCCGCAAGCGCTTCTTGGGTTCTGTGAACTTGAGGCGCAGTGTGGTTCCCGACGCTTTGTTTTGATCGAGGGCGATCTTCAGCGCAGCCTGCGCGAGGCTAGTACTTCTCTCGTTGTGAAGTGTCTGTCGCTGCCATGTACTGAGGACAGTGATCCAGCTGATTGTGAATTTGTGAGGTAAAGGGTCCGGACTGGTTTCTTTTTCGTCAATCGTAATCCACCAATTCCACCTGGGTTTATTTATAGCACTGGAGAATCATCGTCATAATGGTTCCCCAGCGTTACTCCACACCCTCCTTTCAATATAGAACCTCGTGATGGCGAGTTACGCAGTCAGCAGCCGATACTGATCTTCTCCCTCACTGGAAAAGCGGTAAGCTGCCCTTCTTCGTCAAAATATCATGGGCAATGTGATTCCTGGGAAAAGCCACTCACGTTTCAAGATCGATTCGAGCTTAGCGTAGTACTTTAGTTTACCCGCTAGCCACTATCAGATCACCCCTCGGCTCCACCACAAGAGACTTCGACCTTCGACACCTTCGACACCAATCAAGTCACACATTCGACATAAACAATTCTGTTTGCCATGTACATGAGCCAACTTTCCACTTGATCGTAAGGTGAGACCAAACTTCTTCCCCCTAAACTTACCCTTCGCCTGATGAATTCCACAATATTGGAGCTGTCTGACATGATTGATGACAACCACTTACCTATACGCAAATGTCCTGAGAAAATCTTTGACTCTAGTTCTCGACACCGCTCCCCAGTTCTGATTATTGCTGACCGCAAGACTAAAGCTCAGGAACTCTCCGACCCGTTAATAGTCTGGGATCTTAATAGTTGATCAGATTCAAAGCCTATTCGACTATACCCATCCGCCTTTCTCGCTTTGCCCTCAAATATGGCAGCAGATCCAAGACTAGCGAGAGCTGTAGATCCACGACGAACAGCAACGCCAAATCAGCCCCCTCCCCCCCCTCCCCCATCACTGTCGCAACACATAAGCCCCAGTGGACTGGACGGAGCTGATGATGGCGATGCAAACGGTTTGCGCCAAATCGAGAAAGAAAACTTCAAGTTGAAGTTCTGCACAGTATGTGCCAGCAACCAGAATAGGTATGCGCTCACCTGCGCCCATCTGAGATGTAGCAGTTTAACCCATCAGAGCTGCCTTCGTAGATAAATTTTGTAAGCTCATTACATAAATGACTCGCTATACTCTACAGTTGCCCTCTTGAAGTATACCCATGTTAGCCTAGTCTGTTACTAATGATCCTATCCCAGATCCATGGAGGCCCATCTCCGGCTGTCTCTTGCGAACTACCCTGTTCTTTCCTTTGGTACCGGATCACTAGTCCGATTACCCGGACCATCCATAAACCAGCCCAACGTCTATCCCTTTAACAGCACCTCCTACGAGTCCATGTATCAAGAACTCTCCGCTAAAGATCCTCGACTTTACCGCGCCAACGGCCTTCTCTCGATGCTTGAACGCAACAAGGCTGTGAAATGGGGTCCCGAAAGATGGCAGGATTGGTCAATAGGCAAACCCCGACTGGACCATCACAGAGCAGACAAAGGCAGCCAAGGTTCAGAAGGAGGAGTGGTCGATGTGGTTATAACGTGCGAAGAGAGATGTTGGGACGCGGTAGTGGACAATCTGTTGGAAAGAGGAAGTCCATTGAATCGGCCGGTGCATATCATAAATGTGGATATCAAGGACAATCACGAGGAGGCACTCGTTGGGGGGAAGGCAATAGAGGACCTCGCGGACTCACTAAATGAGGCTGCCCAAGATGAGAGAAGAGCAGGAGAGGGCAGGACCAGTTTCGACGAGAAAGTACCAGAACTACTGGCTGAATGGCAGGAGAGGTGGCCACAATTACCAGCACTGTGGACGCTGGGATGGTTCTGAGCAATGGAAACGGAGTTACTTGGGCATATGGATTGCGAGATACCCATGGGCATTTGCCTGGAGCGAAACATTGTGGCGCAAAATCGATCACTAGCTAAGTATATCAACATCAACGAGATTTACATCGGCTGAGTCATTTCGGTCTTCTCTTGGAGAACATTCGAACGCATTGTATCGCAGGCTTCGCTTGGATGGTGTCTGGTGGTGTCGTGTGTCCCTTTCCTGGTTCGCCTTCAAAAGTGAATAGGTTATGGCTGCCTTGAAGCATGATCCTATTGGACAGCCTTCTCAGCGAAATAGTAGCATGAAGTGGGTAGCCAGCAGGATCAGGATGGTGTGGTGGGATGGAGGCCGCTCCATGGACAATTGCGGCGTAGAAATTCATTGGCTGATCCCTGCAAAAGCCAAGTTCCCTTTGAGTTTGGCGGCTTTTGGACCCAGAATTAGGAATTGACCGTCGAAAGGAGATACCTCCAGCAACAACGACGACCATGGCAGTTTTATACTTCTGGATATCTTCACACGGCGGTGCTTTTCTAGAGGAACCTTGCGCAATTGCTTTGCTCGCCTGATCGCTGCGCGTAAAGGCTATTGCTTGCCTTTTTTTTGCTCGTCTCATTCCAGCCTCTCCACACAACCCACGCCAACCATCACCTCTACAAGGCCTACACACTGTCTTTCCGACGTCTCAGACCTTGGATATCGACTCAAGAATCGAGTCGCACCCATAATATGAATGGCCGTTCGGGCCCGCTTTCACCCCCGTCAGCAAACGGCAGTGAATGGTCTGGGGTTTCACAATACCAGTACTCTGGACCGCCACCATATTCCCCCGGCCTCCCACACAATCGCGGCAATCTCGTCACTCCTCCTATATCAGGATCCTCCAATGGGACGCAGCCTCGAACTTCAACTGGGATGCCTCGGGGCCCGGGCCCGGGCCAACCTTCACCGCCCAACTCGATAGCTCGGTCTAGCTATGGTACAACGATGTCTAGTACGGAGCAGCAGAGGAGAAGAACGTTGCAGATGGAAGAGCGACTGTCGCAACATTATACTATTCTCAAGAGATTCCTTGCGCAGTCGTTGCGTGATGAGAAAGGGAACGCGAAACCAAACAGAGCAAGAGACAAATTACTGCGACTATCAGCTGTCCAGTTTCAAGAGTTGAGCACAGATGTCTACGACGAATTGTTACGAAGACAGAGTTCGTCCGGACAGCAGATGAACGGGCCAGGCCAGGTTCCGCCATACCTACTTCCCAAGGAGAACTTTCATCCCAAACGAAATCAGGCTCGACAGAAGTTGGCGACTCTACCACCTACTAGATTCCAAGACCTGGCGATCGATGTCTTCTACGAGCTCGAGCGGAGGTTTCCCGTGTTTGCAGGGAGTAACATCAGCCGCATTGGGAGCCCAGCATTGGGTCCACCGAGTCGAGTCGGTACACCGAATGGCATGAGAAACTATAACTACGGTGCAAAGAACGCGTCGTTGGGAAGTCAAGTAATGGCTGGATTTGGTATTCCAGGTGTCGAAGATGGCAGACCGCAGCCAAAGAGCTTCCAGAGCAGCACCATAATACCAAACAAGAGCACGCTTGTAGAAGATGACGATGACGATGCTAGCGATATCTATGGAAGCCGGAGAGATACGACTCACACATCTCGGAGCATGGGTGGGTCAGAAAAAGACCGCAAACTTGCCGAATTTGAGACGCAAGTTGGTGACTACGAGAGTCGAGTGGGCGAACTTCAAGGGAAAGTCAAGACCCTCGAGGAACAATTGCGCGAGAAGGACTCAGAGCTTGACAAAGTCCACGGCTCTCATGATGGTGACCGAGGCGTAAGTCTTGAGTCCTATCCATTTTTGTTACAGCACCTAATCGAGTGAAATCTAGGCTCAGGACCAGGAGCGCGAACAGTGGATAAATTTACAGTCGAGCCTCGAGGGCAAGCTTACGGAAGCCCGAAATCTCAACGATAATCTGCAAACGGAGCTCGATAAAGTCAGAAGCAATCAGGCCGATACCGAACGCGACCTGCGATCTCAGATGGACCGACTTGCGGGACAAGCCAGCGGTGGAGGCGAATGGAAATCCCGCTACGAGAGCCTGGACAAGCAGCACAAAGACCTACGTAGGCAGCTGTTACGGCAAGAGAAGGTCACAAGTGAGGTCAAGCAAGAAGCGACTGGGTTTCTCCAGCAAATGAAGGCACTCTCTGAGCGCAGTAATCAGTCTGTTGAGCAGGAGGAAAGACTCGTCCACCAGGTCCACAAACTTGAGAAAGAACTTCAGGATTGGAAAAGCAGATATGCTCGAACCAAGGCACAAGTCCGCACTCTGCGCTCTCCTTCAATGTCAAACACTGTACAGCTGGGTGATGCTGGAGCAATGGCAAGGGAGGGCGCATTCAGTGCACAGAATGGGCTCATCAGGGATGTCCACGTCACGAAGTTCCAGGTTGCCATCGATGAGCTGTTGCAAAGTGCACGAGGCAGTGAACCTGATGCCGCGCTGGCACATGTCAAGTCTGTGGCAATCGCTGTCCGGAACATAACCCTGGATATGGGTGACACACAGTCGCATAAGGATGAAGCAGCGCAACAACGGCACAAGCTCAAAATGAAGATCTTCGCCACTGCGAATAATCTTATCACAGCAGCAAAGAACTTTGCAATGTCAGAAGGCCTCTCACCAGTATCGCTTCTCGACGCAGCAGCCTCGCATGTTTCGGCTGCTATTTTAGAGCTCGCTCGACTGGTCAAGGTCCGGCCATCCCCTGTAGATGAGTTGGAAGACGACGGTGAGAATAGCGTAATTGCAGACTCACCAGCCGACTATTACGGTGTCCCTCGGTCGAGAGCCAGCGCTGGCGGCGAATCGGTGTATAGCTCAGTGAGCTCCCCTCGGCCTTCGCAATTACCCAGCACCAAAATGCAGCCCCCAACGTCTGTACCAAACGGTATGCTGAGTAGTGCCTCATACTCTGCGCCTCACAGAGCCATGAATGGGAACCACGCAGCTCCTGATCGAAGGATTGAAGATCTGAAGGTATAGATATCTCCACTAATGGCTTCTACGACGGCAGCTAATAAATTATCACCAGAACTTTTTGCAAGCCCGCACCGACAGCCTTATCCCCTCCATCCAATCCCTTGTCTCCAGCATCCGCACCAACGCCGAGCCTCCAGACATCCTCGACCACCTCGCAGCCATAATTTCCACCACCTCACAAATAATAAACAAGACAGCTCAAGATGCAGATGATAACGATAAATGGGTGAATTCGAATTTGCAAACCCTCTCCGAAAGCCGAGACAGGCTTGAGGATGCGGGTAGAGAGGGGGAGGAAATCGGAAGTGAGAAAGATTGGAATGCCTTTGTGAAGGGGCTTCCGCCTCTGGCTTTTGCTATTGCTAAGAGTGCGAAGGAATTGGGATCGTGGGTTGAGAGCTTGGGTAGTGATGACTTTAGCTAGGTCGGCTAGGGGTACGGAGAAAGTGGAGAGATGTCTATAGGAGGAAGTAATGTCTATAGAGTACTGATGTGTCCCTATGTTGGATATCGAGTGGGATTGGATTTCGCATGGCCTGGCGTTTTGGGAAATGGTATCTCAGTGCACTGGGGATACCTATCTGGACCTGGGATATGACTAGCATATACTCATTCTGTATAACATAGAGCACTAATAGACGAGATCATTCTGTTCCTCGTAATCTTCATTTAACCTTCTCGCAAGGGAATGACTTAGGGTGCAATCGCATCACGTGACTCGGATAAGCGAAGATCCACACATTCGATTTCAGCGACACCAACTGCGCGAACTCTTCAAACATCTCACTTTTCCAGCTGCCCCCATCCACTCCTTTGAAGTCCTCACAGAGTCTAACCGGTACTCCCTCTCCCTCCCCACCCTTATAAAGCCCTCACTGACAACCACGTCTTTCACAGATAAAATGCCCAAACAAGGCACTCCCAAAACGCAGCCCAAAACCCCAAAGAAGCCCACAACCACCCGCTCCGCCATCGCCGATGTCGTCGCGCGCGAATATACCATCCATCTACACAAGCGGGTACATCTCCCTCCTCCATCCATATCTACACCCGTGTGAAGAAAAATTAGTTTTATGAAGTCCACTCTACGGCCCCTCGTTGGGTATTAGGACGGAAGACTGATGAAAGAGTTTCCCACTGTATAGGTACATGGCGTAGCTTTCAAGAAGCGAGCGCCCAGGGCGATCAAGGAGATTAGGGGGTTTGCTGTTAAGGCTATGGTTTGTTTCCCCCTTCCACCTCATTTCAGTTCCCTAGCCCCTTCCCTCTTCCTACACATCACCTCACCAAACATCACCAACAACTAACTCCGCGGGCGCAAAATCTAGGGCACCAAAGACGTCCGTCTCGACCCGCAACTCAACAAGAAAGTCTGGGAAGCCGGGATCAAAGGCGTGCCGTATAGACTTCGGGTGCGGATATCGAGGAAGCGCAATGACGAGGAGGGCGCGAAGGAGAAGCTTTACTCTTATGTGCAGGCGGTCAATGTTAAGAATCCGAAGGGGTTGACTACGGTCGTTGTTGAGGATGCTTAGGTTGTTGCTGACCATGGTGCGGGGGGGGGGAAAGTGGATGTTGCACGCGAAAAGCTAGGGAATGGGACAGCATGTGGCATGCATAGCTAGGTCGAATGCTACGCTGAATGAAAGATGTTCGAAACCAATGATTTTCTTCAATAGAGTGACCTTGTTCTCGCTTCATTGATGCTGTTCGAAGGCGGCTTGAAGATCAGCCATGGTTCATTAGTCAATCCTATCTGATGCAGTGGGTATATTCCCCTTGTGATATCCGGCGCCTTTCAATGCATGGAGGACAAGATCTATCACAGCTAGCTCGACCTTCTTCATCCTTGTGATTGTGACAGCATCATCTCCCTCTGATCATCAGGCCTGAACACCGCGTCCTTACACAGCACCACAACCTTTTTGAACAATCTCCTCCACTCCACAGGATCTCCCTTTGATTTGACGAAATTGATCTCCAGCATATGTCCATCCAAGTCTGACATGCTTTCAATCACTACGTCCCCAGTCATGAGACAATGCCGGCTATCTTGCGGCCTGATCTTGATCCAAACCGAAGAATTTGCCGGCAAAGACGCCGCGAGTGGCGACGCTGGAATGGGCACGCCGAGTCTGTGCAGTGCTTCGCTGATAGCTCCGTGGAGCTGAGGCAGGGACCAGAGCGAGAAGAAGCGAGTAAGAGAGTGGGAGGGTACAATATCTCGAAATTGCCGCGCGTATTGTGTCCTCGTAAGTGGTACCTGAGGCGTGGCCGAGAATTGAGAGAAGGACGGCTCCTCTGCCAATCTGTCGTCCCAGCTGGCGTCGTTGATTGCAAGGCCGGTATTCGGCTGGCTGGCAATCTGTGGCGGTCGCTCCCAATCAAACATTATGTCGTTACAAGGAGTTTCCGGCTGGGTTGAAGCGAGCCGCATGTCGAGGCCTTGGCTGTCGATGTCCATGGCGTCTTCCGAAGCCTGGCTCCGTTGTGTTTGCGTTTGTGATTGAGAAGCCATTGGGTCTTGAGTGAAGTCGATCTTCATGCTTTCGAACATGTCGGTTGCTAAGCCTATTGGGTTTTTGGGTCTGCCGTCTGAGGTGAGGTATGGGTTCTTCCGCGTAAACCAAGGATGCTGGCGGATTTCAGCTAACGAGAATCGCTGTGTTGGATTGACTCGCAGGATGCCTCGAAGCAGCGACAACGTCTCCAGTGGCAGATTCTTCCAGAGCTCATCATTTGGGTGGCCGTTGGTATTGACATAGTCCGCAAATTCGTAGCTTCTATCCAATGGCTCGTCCCATGGCGTGTTACCCACGAGCAATACGAAGAGGACGACTCCACAAGACCAAACGTCTACAAAATCGCCCGAGTATCCGTGGGCCAGCTTTTGCCTCGACCTCGCATCACAGGTTACCACTTCCGGCGCTGTGTATGGAGGACTCCCACAGCTTGCTGTACAGAGCTTCTTAGCACCTTTGTATTCGAAAAGTGTCGCGAGACCAAAGTCGGCAATCTTCAGGTCTCCTTCCGCGGACAATAGTATGTTCTCAGGTTTGATGTCCCGGTGCGCAATTCCTTTTGAATGCATGTAGGCCACAGCACTGATTAGCTGGGCGAAGTAGAAATGTGCAACGTCTTCGCCCACTCCAACATCAGACTCGATCTTGTCGAATAGATCTCCGCCTTCAGCGAGCTCCATGGCTATCCACCTCCATGTTTCGTCTTGCTCAGAACGGAAGTACTGGACTATGTTGATATGCTGGTCGAGCATGCTGTGTAGACTGACTTCCAGGTCGAGTTGTTTTTTGGATAAGCGGCCATGGCGAACAGCGAACTCTTTGTGGATGAATTTGACGGCGAAGACAGGACTGGGTGCAGAGAGGGGAGCTGCTTTCTTGATACTTAAGAAAATATCAGCTCATAGATCGTAGATATGAACCACCTGTCAACACCAACCATGCGTATGCGCCTTGCCCAATCGTTTTGGAGACGATCCGAAATGGCAGCTGGATGGGCAGCGGGGCAAGCTGCGAGTGAGCAATCATTATGTTAGATGTAGCGAAAGAGGCCTCACGGACTGTAGAATAGCAGAGGCTGCGAACCTCTGCAAAGCAATTTTTCAGGCAACTTCTCCATTAGAATTGTTTATTAGCAAGTTGCAGCCTATAAGTCGCGTGCTCCGCGCGTTGAAGTTTCATATACAGCGTGAATCAACAAAATTCACTGGCGGCGGTTGAGCCTCGGGGGACCCCGCGTCGCCCGCGATCGAGACCCCTGTTCGCGGCAGATCTTCACTTTCTGCATGGTTACCCGTAAACAAAGCCAAAGATAGCTCCATAAATCCTATTGTCTCACAACCCTTTCTTCTTCACTACAAACCTCCAGACCACACAAAGCAGACTTGCAGAGCATCGCTAGACATCCATAAGCACTTATCGCCTGACACCTGTTGCTGAAGACCTTCACCTCGAGCATCTTACAATCGCAACCCCCACGCCTCCAAGACCACTGGGATATCTCTAGGTCGAGTCCACAGCAAAGATGGCAGATATCTCAATGGAAGACACTTCAAATTCTTCTATAGGGCAGCCAACAGCTCAAGAAGCTGCTAAGTTACCATCAACCTCGCGTCGTCAGGATGCCCAAAGTGTCACCAAGCGGTAGGACTCCTCCCTGTCCTCGCCCAGCCCCGAGCACCAATACTGATACCCCTCTAGTCTACAAACAGAGCTCATGCAACTAATGCTCTCCTCCACCCCCGGCATCTCCGCCTTCCCCTCCTCGCCTGAAAACCTCCTCAACTGGACCGGCACCATCATCGGCCCCACAGACACACCCTATGCTGGCTTGACCCTCAAACTATCCTTCCAATTCCCATCGAATTATCCATACGCTCCACCCACGGTACTATTCAAGACACCCATCTACCATCCGAATTTCGATTTCAGTGGGAGAATCTGCTTGGACATTCTGAAGGATAAGTGGAGTGCCGTGTACAATGTGCAGAGTGTGCTGTTGAGCTTGCAGAGTTTGTTGGGGGAGCCAAATAAGTAAGACACTTAGTTATTCAGATTGTTTGGAAAAGACGTGCTAATATAAATCCTTTGCAGTGCAAGCCCCCTCAACGGGCAAGCCGCAGAGTTGTGGGACTCAGACTCAGCGGAGTTCCAGCGACTGGTATTAGCGCGTCACCAGGATCTTGATGAAGAGTAGGCGTGGTCATTGAAAGCGTTGCATGCTATTTTGGTCCATGACGACTCCCCGCTGCATGATGGATAAAGAGGTTTGCTCTGTGCATTGCATGCTTGGGATCGAGCAACAAGGTAATCGTGTAGAGCGGTATGATTCAGGGCGGATACCGTGACGATACAGGGAGAAAATGAGAGTAGAATATTGCTAGACACCAAGATCCATTCGCAGTTTCAGCAGCGATCTTTTTTCCAGGCCTCTATCTACTCATTCCCTCCTTCGCTCGCCCACACCTCCAGCACCTCCTCCTCCAACAACCTACCTAGCCTTCCACCTCACCCCTCCAACCCACCCTGCCCACCCCCTCACATCCTCCCTCCCAAGCAACCTCTCCACACTCCACCACTCCCTCGCCAGCTCCTCATTACTCGCCAACCCATGCACAAAACTATGACACGCCCTACACAGCCACGCCACACTATTCAATCTCCACTCCTCATGCCAGCCCCTCTTGACGACCTTCGCATGCACCTGCCGCGGGATGAGATGGTGGTAGGTAAGGGGGATCCAGTCTCGGCGGCAGATCTCGCAGGCTGAAGCCTTTCTGCCAGGGTCGAGGGGCGGGGGAGGCGCAGTGACAGCGGAAATGTAGGAGTGAAGGATAGGTGTGAGGAAGTAGGATAAGTCCGTTGTGGGAGGCAGGAGGCCATAGGTTTCCAGGGAGTCGATGACGGCTGGTGGGACGGAAGAGAGGATGCGAGTCTGCGTGGCTGGAGGGAGGGGGTCCGCATACGCCTCCGCGAGACGCCTATCGTCCTTGATAGCTGCGTAAGAGAGCTCTTGCAGTTCGGAGGGTAGAGAGGTGAAGATTTCAGTGGCAATGTACTACTGGGACTAATCAGCTTGAGTGATTGATCTTACGTAAAGGCGATATACTTCTACGAATTCTGTCTGATGCTCTGCTCCATTGGCATCGGCCTCTGACATTGTGGTTGAAGTTGTGCTCGAAGACGAGTGTGCAGTTTTGCGGCCGGCCTTGGATCGCTTGCGTTTGGCATTGCTTGGTTTGGGCGCACTGCGTTGGATGATTGGGGTTGAAAGGCAATCGCGGAGGATGGTGTAGTTGGCTTGGGCTGAGTTGGTAGGGAGCTGCATTCCCGGTTGGGACTCTTTTGAGAGGAGTTCAAAGGGAAGGGCTGTGATCAGAGGAGGGATCATTCATACCTGGCTCGCCACCTCGCCTGGCCACGACAACATCGACATGTGATGACAATTACTGATATTACCGAAACAGGATTTGTGAGTGCATTTCATATTTCATATTTTGCTAGTGACCTGACTTTTGTAGAATAAGCGGAGTATGCATTGCCATATCCCATCACCTTCCCAAGGCATAGTCCAAACGTTCACCTCCAATCCCTGCAGCATGCGCAAAGCCTCCCCATACCAATCATCCCTCATAGCCAATTAAACATCCCATCCTGCCTTGGCCCTCCCTGATTCCCCTGTCCATCATACCCATCCGTCGTGAAATCGTTCATAACCTCATCCCACCCATTCCAGTTCATGTCCTCCTCCATAATCGGCCGCTCCTGCTTGAACACATACGGATCAAGAAGAAACTGATCCGTATCATTCACACCCTTGATAGTACTCACACCGTTAGTAGCTTGGCTCCGCTCCATTGGAGCCACTGGCTGCTGGAAACTATTCATACCATTCGAGCTAGTTGACTCCGGCGTCATAATGCCTGGATAGTCCACTTTGTACGGCGCGGTAGCGTCGAAAGCTGCGAAATCGTTCAAGCCATTAGCAGTCGACATTGGGCCTGGAGGAATACCCAGCGACGAGACTGAAGGGCCGAGCGAGCCATCTAAGGGGAATGTAGCTCGCTTTTGTAGTGCTTTTGATCGCTCGGACCTAGCTTTGGCCATAAGCTTTCGCAGAGGTTTCCAGAGCATACCTCGCTGGTTGGATGAGACGGTACCGCCCCAGTCATCGAAGACGCTTTCGATGACGCGCCAGGCTTTGTCGACTTCGGGGCCTGTGGTGCGGATGCAGAGCTGGGAGATAACGAAGGCGAGAGCGTGCCATTGTACGTATGTTCGGAAGAGCCAGCCCCATTTTAGTGTAGTCTTTTCAGTCTCTAGTAGTCGCGAGAACTCGATGACTTCGACTGAAGTGAGAAAGAGGCGATCTTTGGTCTCCTCTGGGAGACCTGCGCCGCGGTCTGAGCGCGCGAATGGGTGATGCACTATAAGCCACATTTTTGCCATGATCAGCCGTGCCACGGTTGCAGCGACCCAGTGTAGTGGGATAGTAGTGTCGCAATGTCGAAGGTACTTCTTCTCAATATACTGGTGAAGGTCCTCAATCATGTGCTCCTTGTCTTCCAAACTGAGACCAGCATTGCGCGTACGACATGGTCCTCCTACAGGAGCATAGCTAAGACGACGGACAGTTGTGCTGACAGAATATCTTATGAGATCAAAGGTCATCTCAGTGGCACCTACATGCTCTGTTGGTGTTTCTTTCATGGTGGTAGTGATATCTTCATCGTTGATATTGAGCGGAAACTTCGTATCGAAGCTCTGCTCGATGATTGAAGGATCACAACCGTGATCCTCTGACGCACGCACGTCGAGCGTACATATCTGCCACCATAATCGCCTGCGCATCTCCGTGTCGAACGGCGACAGATTGAATTGTTGCCCGTCTCGATGACACCCTTGAGCTTGAGCGAGTCGAATGAGAAGACCAGTCAATGTCCACACATAGCGCGTATCGTCAGATCTTCGTACACAGGTCAAAAATAGTAGCATTGACTGCAATACTACCAAATCTGAGGTACTCAAGAATCCAGCACGAGCTAAGGCTTGCTCAACTGCGAATCGATACTTGCGAAGCGCAGCCTGCCTCTCAAGGCCAAGATGGCGTATACAGTCCTCTGCGGATAGCGAAGTCACTGCAGCATAGTAGATAGCGAAGATGAAGACCTCCAAAGGCTTACTGATATGGTTCAGGTCCTGCGACGCCTGCGAGATCATGCTTTCATGAAAAGGTATGTGAAAAAGCTTGATCACAGGATCGATGTTCGTTTTGTAGATATTCCAATACGTAGGAATCTGCTCCTGCCTGGGATGGAAGTTGCGAAGTGAGAGTATATTTGAGCTGAAGCTGAAGATGAAGCCTTGATGATTCGCAGATGCGGAAGAGCCAGAGCCAGGTGATGGATAGTCGTCTTCTTCATCTGTAGGATCATCCAGTATATCTTGCATCTCTGCCACCTCTTCACTCAAGCTGTTCCAGAACTTGTTGCTGACGTATCGACTCCTGCCTTCATCCACGACCAATCTTCCAAACTCTTTGACCATGCCATCGGTCCCTTTATCACCTTTTCTTGTCTCAGGTGGCCATTCGGGATGCACATCATGAGCTCCAATGATACCACAATTCTTTGGTGGTTCAGCTTTCATCGCTCCATTCGTCTGCGTCGCCTGTGGTTTTAGACTTTCGACATTGGCGTCCTCGATGATGGTCTCGCCATTCTCATCGACCCCCTTTCCCAAGCTCTGCACAACTCCTTCCAACCTCCTCAGCCTTGCCAGCAATTCCGTGTCCGGGGGTTTCCTGCTCCGCCTGGGCGCCCGTCCTGGACCTGGAAATACACATTCGATGGCTGCTTTGTTGCAGTTCGAACAAGGATGCCGTTTATCGCACTTCACCTTTCTCTTTCTGCAAGTGACACAAGACTTTGCATTCAGGCCTTGTCCATCTGTACCATTCGTAGCAGGGGGTGTAGGTCTTTTAGCCGCAGATGGAGCTGAGTCGCAGGGAGAATGGCTGCTGTTTGGAGTAAGATTATTTTGACTAAAACGATTACGCGGACTAGTTGTAACTGGAGAGATTGAGAAATCGCCGTCGATCTGAGACATGTTGAATGCTGAGGCTTGTCGACGTGAGTAATGGTAAAGGCTTTCAAGGTACGAGTCGAATAACAAATCAAGAGACGTGATTAGTAAACACGGATTTTAAGCGCGAGTCGAGGTCGACCAGGCAGACGCAGTCGTCAAATAGCATATACGTTATTTGAAAGCGACGGGGTGATGAAGGTGTCAATTGCTGTAGAATTAATAAAGGAGATTGCCCACAATGCCAATCAGTTGTACTCATTCCAGGCAGATGATGTATCGTTGCTGCGGTCCATCCAACCAGGCTTGCCCCGTTCAAGTACAACGCAAGGCTAGATCCTTCGCGCGGGGTAAATTAGCGTGCCCGACTGGGGGAAGTTCACTTTCGACATGCGACAAGAGAAGGCTTTGTGACTCACAAAACCGTTCCAAAAAAAAAGCGGTTGCATAAAATGCCTCAAAGCATTGGTCGTCACTCCGAAAACAATGTTCTACCGCCAGAAAAACAAAGGTCATCAAAGTAGACAAACTGTGAAATGGTTTATACATTCGCCTGCCAGTTCCACTGGCTGTCTATAACCAGCTCAGGCTCTAATCCTTTGGCACTATGTTCAAGATTTGCCAAGTTGGCAGAACTCAAGTAAACATGCTTCCTCAAGCCCAAACTCCATCGCTCGATGCATATTCACAAAATCACAATGCAAGCCAAGTAGCCGTGAATAGTCCGGTTGGTACCGCTGAGTTCTCGGCCGAGGCGTTCCTCGTTCATGATCACGACTATCTGGTACCATATGGATGGAACCCTCACCATGCCCAAGGGGAGGAGCGCCATCATGTTCGCCTGCCTCTGTGTTCTCACGCTGTACTTTTTGTCGCCGACCCCTGCGAATCGCAAGACTTATTAGCCCAAACAATTCGCTGGACGTCTCCGGCCACGCATTGCGGCTTGCGAATGACAGCGCGGGTCTGCTGTTCCAAGTCTGGGGGCTTGCTTCATTCTTTCCCATTCCATACTAGTCGTATTGAACTCGTGGCTGGACGACAATTAGCGGTTGGAGGTCATCGAGCTAGATAGGGGGTCTCTTACCCTGAATATCTCGTCTTTATAAGCGACGCTTTGCCATACTCTATCGTGAGCAGCTTTGCATAATTATACGGTATCTTTACCGCCTGGCCCTCAAACAGACTGTCGCGCAGAGGAAAAAGATCGTCGACCTGTAAGGCGATCGTTAGTAAGCTGGCTTGTCACAGTGCCCCGTGCACAGGACGTACCTTTTCTTCATGTTGGTCCTTAGAGCAGATGACGTCCTTTAACTCCTCATGCGGCCTCACAGCCGTGATGTCTATGAACAAGCCCGTATCGATGTCGATCCACCTTGCATCGATCACATTCAGATAGTCACTATATGACGGGTTGGTATATTTGGGGTTGACTTCTAGCAGATAATCTCGGTTTTTGAAGGTGTGAATAGTCATATTATAGTAGTTGGCGAGGAAGGCGACGGTAGTATTCGTCATTTGCACATCGATATCGGAGTCCCATGGCAGAATCTGAACTTCATTAGGACAAAGTACCCTTCGTGTAATTTCTGGAGCCTTGCCTTGCGATTCCACCACCAGCCCAGCAATGTCCCGTGTATTATCCATGTCTCTGCACCTAGATCCGCCATCGACGCAAGGTAGGACTGCATAAGTAATGTGAGGTTGGATTTTTGCTCTTCGTAGGGGATTTCATGGTCGGTAAATCTGGATTCAGTCAGCCCATCTGTCTGCAGCAGAAAAGTACAGTATATCATACCGGCCATCGTAGTGGGGATGGAAGCTGTAGCTGTCATTTAGAGTACAATAATGAATGTAGAGTTGACTGGAGGACTTACACCGACTCATCTATCATGGCAAAGATCATCAGTGGCGCTGGACAACAAGGCATGGGGGCGTGACTTACGCCAGTACTTCTCCTTTGGGTCTCCACCTCTTCCACCACTATATGGATAGTCGAACCCGATCCGTACACTCTCGAAGTCTGCGTCTGCGCATACGGAGCTGAATTGCAGGATCAGGTTTATGAAGGCTAAGGCAAGCGAGAGCCAGTGAGGTGACCGAAGGATCATTGGAACGGCTCCTGTACGCGCGACCCCCACATAGTAAATGGCAGTCCAAGCTAGGAAGATGTAGAAGCTTTAGAGGCTAGAGAAAGCGTCCTGTAATCGTGGGACTGGACGGGAAGACTTCTTGTCGGTGGTCGCGTGCTCCAACCTCAACCGTCGGCGAGGGGCACTCTGTTGGGGTTGTCCAGGGCACAGCTGATCTTGTTTCGGTGTTCACTCCCCTTTGAGCAAAATGCCGGGTAGCTGCTTCTCTTTGGACGGCAGTATCTGATACCTTTATTGCGAGGGATGAAACAGGTCGCAATAAGCAGATCGAGATTCCTAAACCGGCGGGAACAAAGCGTCATCGCATGATGCAAATGGAGGTAAGTCTTGGCGATGTCATTGGCGGATTCTTCAAAACAACTTCCGCATCAAGACAATGCGATTCCCTTACGTCCGGAATTGTATATTGAACAAACAAACGATCTTCGTTTCCAAAGCTGTTGGAATGAAATCTAACGTTCTTAGCGACCGTTGGCCCAGACAAAGCTCGGAGAGATACAAGCGATCTGCCACGGGAGGGAAAGCTTGTGTGGAAAGCTTGGTATAAGGCCACAGAAAGCTACGTTAAGCACTACTTTACGCTCATGGCGCACCTAGTCACTATTCGAAGTGATTTGAATATATTATCTATCTAGAGTGTTGCTCTCGCAGGAGTCAACTCATCCCTCTTCTATGATCATGCAGGCGTAGTTTAGACAAAGATCGATGAGTGGGACAGAATGGGCTATCGATACCCATCTCATCAAAACACCGATACAATTGTAATCGTATGCCCTGTTGAAGAATCTGCAATCAATGCTCCAACAACCTCAAACTACCCTGGACAACCACGTTCTCCAAGATGGATCCTGGAGGAATGTCGATAGTGCTCCCTTCCGTTGCGACAATAATGACTGTCCCCTTCAATACCACACCCCGTCCTAGGTTGACAGCGCCAGTAATAGTCAAGTGATCCAGCTCGAGAATCTTGGGAATGCTGCCAATTCGTTTCTGGAAGTCACTGACCTTTTTGAAGTCATTACCCAATTTGATCAAGGGTGCTGGGCCAAATCGGTCGGCGTCGATTATAAGCTGGCCGTGCTTCAAGCTGTAAAGATCTGATTTGACGAGCATAAGGTCGGAGCAAGTCTTGACTGGCAAGAAGCGTCGACGGGGTACGTTCACACCGTGTGCATTTTTGAAGTGACGGATGGCAGCGCCGACAGCCGTCTCGAGCTGGACAATGTTGACGTCCGACTCTCCTTTCTTGTCGGCAGGGATCGACTTGTTGTTGGGAATAATTTCCATCTCGAGCTCGTTGTTTTCAACCACCCGCTTGATGGCTTCCAGGTTCAGCCAGATGTTGTTGGTATTGAAGTATTTGAACTTCTTGATCGACTTGAATTCGTTTGTGTACTGCTTGGGAACTTGTGCAATTTCAAGGAGACGGACGGAACCTTCATAGTCGATGATAGTACCACCCTTGACGTCAGCCTTTGTCTTGTCGGTCAGCTCCATAATATACTCGGCATCCGACTGGACCATATGCTGTAGGATGCGGAGGTCGACCACGGCGCCCAGGTTGTCGGCGTTGGAGAGGAAGAGGATCTCCACACCCCGCTCAATGAGCTGGTCGAGGATGCCCGAGTTGTAGAGGGATTCGAAGACGTCTCCGTGGCCGGGTGGGTACCAATCCGAGATCTGTGAATCGAAACTCTTGGGAGCAGGAAGGAGAGAGTCCCTCAGCACACGAGGGTAGCGTGACTGGTTGAAGGTCATGATGTCGATGTTGTGGCCCTCATATTTCTTGATGATGTTTTGCGTGTCCTCGTCAGTATTGAATGAGTTCATCAGAACGAAGGGGACGTTGACGTTGTAGGTCCGGTTGAGGTATTCAATTTGACGGACGGAAAGGTCAAGGAAGGACATGCCATCACGGACCTCGATCACCGATTTCGGACCAACGCAGCCCATGGACGTACCGAGACCACCATTGAGCTTGATCACAGCCAGCTTCTTCAGGTATTCGACAGACTCTGAGTTTGCAAGCTCATTGTAGTCCACAACTTGCTGCGGTGCAGGTGGGGCAATACGGTCCCACGACAGAACGTTTCCCTTCGCCTTGTCGTTGAGGTAGCGTCGAAAGAGTCCGAAGAAGTTGTCCATCTCCGTCTCGAAGCGCTCCCTCTCGTCGTCATCCTTGCAAGTTTCGGCGAGAGCATTTAGGGCATTTCGCATTTGGCCTGCGGCGACAGATGTAGAAGTGTTCTCGAAAGCCTTTGGATTGGCACGAGGCCTAGTCAGCTCTGTATTTATACTGTGTAGAACCGTCATAACGTCTGAATTGATGAGTTGCAATGGAAGAATGTAATTGATACTAGTGGGCTGGAGCCAATGACATGAGTACTGAGTAGAAGTACTGGCGTCGTTGTTGACGTTCAATTGTGAAGCTGCCAGCCCAATTGTATGACAAAGTTAATTTTCGGAACGCCGGGAAAGCACGTTTCGAGAGGCTAACACCCATGGAAGTTATGCCACAAGGGTAGCACGTCACAGTAGCAACAGTAGCCCCCAGCAAATTCCGGGTTGATCCTGCTTCACCTTGTAGAGAAATTGAACTCACCACATGCGATTGAGACTTGCCATGGTGATTCCGTTTCGAAGCTGCCTCTCCGTTCGTTGTAGCACCGTCCCTAAGGTGTGACGGAATAGCTCTCTGTGCTGCTGCCATTTTCAAAAATTTGTTGTACGAAGAGGATTTGACGTCGACGTTCTGTAGGAGGCAAATTCATTAGCCCATTTCACAAGACAGCGTCTGAAGGGGGCCTTTGGCCGCACGCCCTGCAAACAGGAATAAGAGCCTGGGTATGATACCAGAGAGATGGTAGGGGGTTGATTGAGATCTGAAGCCACAAAGATCCTCAGTGCCCCGTCATTGAGGCAATGGTAGTGATTGGGGAAGCTGTGCGCAGCTTGAAGACCTGGGGAAAGTGGGAGTTGGACTCACGCAATTGAGCTTGTCAAACTTTCTGTGGGCACCACTGTTTGAGGATGCAGCTGCCTCGTGGCTTTGGAGGAGCTTCAATCAAATTTACGTGTGGAACTTCAAGGAGAATATTTAGCAGGCTGTTGAACTTTTTGTTCGTTGAGCCCCTTTAACCTGCCTTAATCTAGATCGAGGCAAGCGCCCGCATTTGGCACAAAACGTGCCTTTTCGCTCGCTCAAACTTGAAACGATATCATAAAGATATCGATATCGATATCGATTGTTTACTCCTTTCGTCGAATCTCTTAAAAAGGCACTCTAGAATTGGAAGCTCATTGTAGGATCTTTCTGCTCAAAGGGGTAGATTCCCTGCGTGATCGCCCCTTTCAGGGGGCCCCTCGGGCCATGTAATTACCGATCATCTACAATTGGCATATGCATCCCAAACAAAGCTGTACCTTGCAGAATCCAGATCTTTATGATGCAGACGTCAGTCTTGTATATACCCATTCCGATAGCTTGTGAACGCCACGCCGAAGACACATTGGCAACCTACATACTTTTGATTACAATTGACCAAGATAGGCCCCGATGTCTTGAATAAGATGCGTAGATTCTGGAAGTGGTAATTACGCTCTGAAACAGATGAGCTCCCAAGTAGCCATTTGTTGGAAATGTTCAACGAAAGTGGCACGCAATAAGGTGTAAGTGGGAAGAAAAGTCCAATCTCTGTCTACTCTACGTATTTGCAGGAAACTCGCAGGCGGTGATACTGAAGAAAACTGGGAACTCAGAAACTGACTTGAGATTTGACCCTCCTCCCTGCCATCAAAATGCACAGATTTGGACCAAAAAGAGGAGGTTCAGTGATACCATAGTCGAAAACACTATTCAACATGTTAGCGGAGTCCAAAATCACATATCATAGACCAAACGTTAGACTTACTGTCGCCGCGCCATTCGCCAAATCATGACATGTCACTGCGATTCTTCCTACGGTGGCCTTCTCAGACAAGTGTATACACTGGTACGGGACTACTTGCCCTCGCAGCTGTCGCTTGTCCTTCGGAACGGGAACGAATATAAACCGTCAGTACTGAAATCGAGCTACTCGTTGAGAAACAGCTCTAGTAAGACAATAGGACGATTGCGGAAAAGGTGAGAACGTTCATAGCGTCATTGACAACATTGATCCTATAGTGATCCTGGCCCAGGCAGCCAGGAATTTTCGTTCATTGTTATGCCAAGGTTGGAGTTCTGGTTCATCAGGTTAGAGGATGATGTGGAGTCGAGTGCTGTGGGTAGGGAGAAAGCTGTGGGAAGAAGCCATGCTACAAGGACGAGGTTGTACGCAGGTATCTGTTTTGACATCATGATTCTCTTCCCGCTCAAATATGCAACTTCGTAAGTCGTGAGTCGTTAGTCGTAATGTGGTAATGGTACACTAAGGAGTTGCTATTCAGCAGGGAAGGAAGAAAAATTTTGAGATCGCAGGGGAAGATTCAAGCTTTTAGCGGTCTACGTCAAAGATGCCTCCAAGATATTGTTCCATTAGAAGCCATCGTTATTCTTTATGTATATATCACATTAGGAGACAACATCATGTGGACAAGGACTACCACAAAATGCTTTCAACGGGGGAAGAATCGCCATGTGTTCGGACTCGTGACAAAACAAATATGCTTCGTATGCCCCGGCCGCCTGTGGAAGCTCGGGTAGTCACTCTGGCTCTCGATCGAGAGAGCTTCGTCTTACCTTGATACATTCCTTTGTAAGAGGAGCACCATTAGATTTGTTTTGGCTTACCTCTCGGCTTGGCAATCACGTGCCAACTCTGACGGCTAAAGTTCCCACTCGCCGTTACTCTGACCTCAGTACGTTTCCGAGCGGATCGCTTGTATCAGGTTCTTCGAACTCCTCCGAGTCGCGAAGACAGAGATACGAGAGTATCGGTGATCTTCGCGGCCGCTTCTGTGGCTGCCTTGGCCAAAGCGCCCAGATCTGATTGGGTCGCCAATCTGACACCTTCAGATCAGCATTCTCCCTGGCTTTCTCTATTTTCAATCCCGTCTTGTTATGGAACGAAATGATAGGTCGGAGAATAGCATTATGATGTCGAACTGCGGTCGCTTTGTGTCAAGGCAGAGTACCATGGTCCGTGGTAGCGGGGACTTGACGCCCTGGCGTTGTAAAGGCGGCTTTCGACTTTTGTATGGTTGTGCACGGAAAGCTAGTCTTTTCACCTTTTTCCCGTCGCATCCATGTCTTTCTCTATACAAGACTTTCGCCAGGTTTCTCTGTGCATGCGTTTCCTGAGATTCAAGTGTGCTGGTAGACTGTGCGAAGCTAGGAATTCTGAATTATCATTCAAGCCTGGTCGTTAACTTTACTTTTCGTTTCAATACAGCTTGATTGATTGTGAGCCCCTGCAATACTCTCAGCTCTCATGGCCACAAAACACCAAGGAATTAGGGATTCGAAGTCCTCCTCGGACACACAGCTCACCAATGACGTCCAGGATCCTACCACAAACCCTAAGTCACTCTCAAACCACACCAAGGAAGAAGAGGACTTGAACAATTTGCAGTACCCAGCACCATGGAAGTGGGAGAAGTTTCTCCTTGGTGGCTACAGCCAAAGTCGGATGTTAAAGTTCAAGAAGCCGAAAACGATGTACACTGCCATCAACCTCTTCGCTGGTGTTGCTATCATGTTCTATGGGTATGATCAGGGTGTCATGTCGCTGGTCAACTTGAATGAAGACTACTGGAATCACATGGGAATCAACCCTATTAAGGGCAACCAGAGGAATGTTGCTGCCGAAGGTGGAATCGTTTCGGTCTACTACGGTGGCACGCTCATCGGCGCTCTCATTGCTGGATCACTGGCAGATCGCTGCGGACGTGTTAAGGCTGTTGTGTTCGGTTCAATGTGGGCTTTGCTGGGTGCAGTACTCCAGGCCTCTGCACAGAATATCGCCTGGATGTGCTGTGCTCGTGTCATAGCTGGAGTTGGAGTTGGTGCGATCGACTGTGTCATCCCTGTCTGGTCTGCGGAAGTCAGTAGCCATTCGGCCAGAGGTGCTTTCCTCGCCATTGAGTTCTTCATGGTACGTAAAATCTTTTCCGCGCGCTGATCTGGCTAATATGAGTAGAACATCGGCGGTCTTGCCCTAGCATATTGGATCGAATACTTTGCCTCCCTCAACCCGAACATGGTTATGGCATGGCGTACCCCCCTTGCGCTCCAGATTATCTTCATTTTCATCATCGGCATCGGCATCAACTTCTTCCCAGAATCTCCTCGTTGGCTTATGAAGGTTGGACGTGAGCAAGAAGCACGACGCGTTCTACAGGCCACGAGAGAAGGTGACGTGGAAATTGAGTTAAAGGGCATCAAGAAAGTCGTGAGGTTTGAGCTGGAGACATCAAGTACCAACCATTACTGGGCTATGCTGTTTCCCAAAGACAAATACGCACGACAGTTGCGCTGGAGGGTTGTCCTTGCTGTATGGCTTCAAATTATGCAAGAATTGGTTGGCATTGGAGTCATCACAGTCTATGCAGTGGATCTGTTCCAGAACGCCGGTTTTAGCGAGGAATTGAGCAAGCTCTTGGCTGGCTTTAACAACCTTAGTTACATGTTCTCGGTCATCTTCGCGGTTATTACACTGGATAGATATGGTCGTCGAGCGACAATGGTGTGGGGAGCTGTCGCAATGGCCTTTATCTTACTCATTGCCGGGATCCTAGACAAATTCGCCAATGCCCCAGGTCCGAATCAACGAGCCTACGGAGCGGGCGTGGCCACCATGGTCTTCCTTTATACTGCTACCTTCGGGGCAACTTGGCTCACGACACCCTGGCTTTACCCTACCGAAATTTTCCCACTCAATGTGAGAGCTAAAGGAGGAGCCTGGTCAGTCGTCGGCTGGTCGATTGGAAACGGCGTCATTACGATGATCACACCCTTCCTCTTCCAGTCCATCAGCTACGGCACCCTTCTACTATTCTTCGGCCTCAACATATTCTGCTTGCCGTTCGTCATCCTCTTGTATCCAGAAACATCTGGAAGGAGCTTGGAGCAAATGGATACGTTCTTCGAGAAGGGTGGTAAATGGAACGTTTTCAAGGCCAGTAAGAACATGAGAGAAGCAGGAATTGAGGATTGGAGATGGACCAAGATGATGACAGCGGAAGATCACCAGGAGCTGGAGAACGGGAGGAAGAGGAGCACTGCTGGGCGAAGTCCCGAGGAAGACGAGAGGGATGCAAGGCAAAGCTGGAAGAAGAGGCCTGTGTACACGTTCAAGCGAAAAGCGTCGAACGCCGGATTGATGTAAAATGTCTGTGTCATGAATGAGGGATATATGAATGGAATTGGTGGCGTATCAATTGGCTACCATTGCTGGTTAGGCATTTGCTACCTACGGTACTTTAGCTCTGTGTGAATTATCTTCAGATAGATCGTGGCCGCAACAGAGACAGTATGTAATGCAATGCTGTTACAACATGATGCACGATGTTCCGAAGGTTCTTTCGATTGGGTTTGATGCCTGCACACCGTGCACAAACCTGTATATCCCTGCACAATCAATAATCGGTCACCGCCAAATTGGGTCATTTCCGGGTCATGGAGGGATCCTTAAAAGCGCTCAGCCTCTCTCCACAAGACCACACTTTGAGCCGTGAGAGATACAAAATTATAGCGCCCTTTAGGAGAATTGGCTGCCTGCATGGTTATGTCAGTGGTGCTAAGCTTCTCTGGATCGTGGAACTGCAGCTATGGCAAGCTCCGCAGTAGCTGCTCAAGAGTACTGGGGTTATCTGATCAGGCCAGACAAGAGCCCATCACCAGTGTTCGAACAGCTCCTACTTGGACTCGCAAACTACATTGTACGGGACTCCTTCAAGACGTGGTCTTTTGAGGAAGATAGCTAACAGAGCTCTGCGCCGGCAGAATTGGCACATCGCGCCATGGAACACCAATTGCCTTACACCAGCCAAACTCGCACACTTCTACCGCCTTGTTGGGGGCGACTACGATTCTCTCTTCCTCGATACCTCCGAAGCCTCGCTCTCCTTCATATACCAGTCGCTCGGCTGCTTCCACACTCTGCAACCCGAGAGCAATCCTTACAACGCACCCTCGACCCCAGCCCTCACACCGCAAGGCTTCGTACGATGGCAGACTGTCCAGCTATTGCTGGAGCCAGAAGAGCATGTCCCATTCCTACAGAATGCAGTGAAGAGGTTCGAAATCACGAACCCGGTTGACGGGGGCCTCTTCCCTAGCATTCTGCCCAAAGAAGCTCTCCCAAATCAGCCTGACCCCAACATGCTGGAATGGCACCAGAGCGTCTCAGAGAAGCTCATGCTAGAAGCGCAAGCCTCAGCAATACGCAATCTACCGCCTCGACCCCAGATGGCTCTCAGCGACGTCGATCTTGAAAGCTCCAGAGACTCCTCCGTCGACTCACACTCCATCACCTCAATGGCGGGCTACTTTGCAGGTCCTCGCGCTCCGCACCGCGCCCAAACCTTTCCCAACAAACCTTTCTCAGGTCATCAACCACCGCAATACTCCCACGAAGGGCCTTGGTCTCCTGAACTTCGCCGCAGCAGCGTGCCCGACAACAGTCGCGGATTCCCAGCATCTTGGCCCCAAGACGGGCCTACACCTACAGCCTTCCAGCCTCCTCCTAAACCTCGACGACCTTACCATGTGAGAACCGCAAGCGGTGTCTCTACAATCAGCACCTCTACTTCTGACTCGTCGAGCATTACAACTAGCTCCGCATCCATGAGTCCAGTCCGCTATCATGCCCAAACACATCCGCCTGTCTCCCCAGGCACGCGGCGGCATTCTACACATATACCGCCGCAGCGTCCAGCGTCGCACCCGCAAGGCGACACGGTTCACCAAACGCAGCCGGAGAGGAGAAAGAGCGTGAGGTGGCAGGACATGGACGATGTTTTCGACGGGCCCAAGTTCAGTCCACCCAGCTCTCGCGGCAACAACTACAAGAACGGAAATGACTATCGGAACGCCAGAGGATCCGGAGACAAATTCTGGGATGAAACGGGCCGAGGAAGATCTGCTGGCCGGGATACTGGCGTGAGAGGGAGGCGGTACCCTGATGGGACGGATTGGAGATGAGTAGGTCTGGGCGTTAGGAAGAAGGTTTTACTCTCTGATATACCCTTTTGCTAGACACCATTCCATCTGGGTGGGTTTCCTGGGTAGCGAGGATTTTCTCATGCATTCGAGCGTTGGAATTGTGGCATTGCCCCACAGGCATCAGTTCATTTCTCAACTCCGAACATATAGAGCAACACACTTCAAGAGACCTTGACAGGTCCACAATCGGATGTTGATATTTCTCATGAAAGTAGCAAGTATTTATAGCAGACTTAAAACAAATACTGAGATACTGCACTCCTTGATAGCATCACATGAAGGTTTTCAATCGAATTCATCCAAGGGTTTTGCACATAGTCATTGGCAACTATCTCGCAACGACGTCTATGTACATATGTAAAATTTACTCCTCTATCTCTGGCGTTGTGTTAGGGCCTTTTTGCGGTAGCTTACCCTCTGCTTCACGTCCACCGCGAACATTCGTCATTAGAACCAATCCATAAGTGCACCACCTTTTTTCGGTACTATGAAAAGGACTAGTGGATCTTCATGACATACCTGTCTCCTCTATCTGCACGGCCGGCCTATGTACTGCACATGTGCCCGAGCTGCGCTTTTGGATAATTTTCCTGCATCATCTCATCCACGTCCTTCAATTTTCTTGCTCGAGAAGTCCGGGATCTAGTCTACCAAAAGTCCCACACCTTGATTTGATATTCAGAGAAAGAAGAGCATCGCAAGATGCCGAAATTAGAAGCAAAAGAGCCTCTTCCGTACTGGTTGATTAACGTGCCAGAACACCAACGACCAGCGACCTGTCCCGAATTCCTCCTCGACATCTCCGACAGAAATAAGGGCATGATCAGTCTCCCTGAGGCCGAGTTCCATCGTCTGACGTGGCCTGAAGTGCAGGAGCTGATAAGTAGGTCTAGAGATCTTTGGTAGATGAATATGTTTGTTGAAGTACTGATTTTCTCAAGAAAACAATGAGATTGATAAATTTTGCCGCTCTCCAACAGACCACCGGAAGTATCTCGCTTTCATGTTCGAGCTCAAGAAGAGATATGGCTCTGTCATGGATTTTGTACGGGATGAGCGTCTCAAGTGGACGGATCTTGTGCCGAAAGCTTTGCCGTTCAAAGATCCAGGTAATTCCATCTTCTCGAGGATGATGGCATTCAGTTGGGGTTTATCTGAACGATTGACCCTCTGTATAGGCGATCTGTGCATTCTATACAACGACTGGCCCTACGGACTCGACCCAAATATTGTTCATCTAGTCGTCTGGACGAAGTTCGTACTTGAAGATGACAAGGATACTGGTGATTTGACGAAAGAGATGAGGGCACAGATCGACGAGTATGTCAATAAGACTTTTGAGACACGGGTCCCTTCGAAGGATGTAAGTGCCCCGTCAAGGTTCACCATCCTTCTTGTGTCTGCGAATTCGACAGCATGAGATGGACCACATACGAAGCTGACCGTTTTTAGCTAATTTGGTTCAAAAATTGGAGTTCACTGAAGTCAATACATTCTATGGAGCACTTTCACGTGATGCTATATGAGCCAGATATGGACTTTATCAAAGAGATTACGAATGGAGATGTTGCTATGAGCTCTCGGCTGCCTGAAGATGGAAGTTTGCCAGATATCTGAGGAGTCTCCTATAATGAATCAGCTATTTACATTGTATGTGTGACCTCGAGAGTGGCCCAGGTCTATTCCGGATCAACAATTTGACCAAGCATTTGAGTTCCAGATATGTCGCCTATCAAACCTGGTTATGGCGAAGATCAGGTATGTTTGAGCGGCAAATTGGTGGTGGTGACAAGGTGTTGGTTATTTATTTCGAAGCGAGTTTGTCAGTTTAATTCTACGATCACGATCTGGATCTCACGGATGGCACTCAAAGTATAAGTCACGAAGTGTTAAATTTTGTTTTGCTATGTTGGGTTTCGAGCCCATTACTTTTGTCAACACTCAGCATCGACGACACTTGAACTTTTGAAACACCTACGCAGCTTCGTATCTCACAACTTGCACGATGCGTGCTACAACCATCCATACCCATCTTTCGCCAACATGTCATCAAATCTACGTTGGTCTCGTGGCGCTCAGAAAATGGGTTTGAACGAAGGAGAGCAGAGATCAGACCCCTCTAGCTTGCGTCGGTCTCGCCGAGTTCACAACCTGGAGCCAAGCAAGATAGATGCAACCAGCCACTCAGACAAGGATCAACATGGCAGGTCTCGAAAGCCTCCGGAGCCTATAAGTGCGCAGCCAAGTGAAGCGGGGAAGACTCCATTCCCTTTTCTCGGTCTCCCAACCGAGGTCAGACTCATGATATACCGCCATGCTCTTGTTTTGGGGAAGGACAAGACCCACTACAACAGGCTGAGCACCATAATTGTCAGAGACTTGGCACCATCCGACTACCAGAAAAGGACCATCTCCGGATCGTGCAAGCACCGAACAGCTTACGGGCTCCACTGCCACCAAAACCACTTGTGCCCAAATCGCTGCTCTCTGGGATCAGTATACAATTTTTGCGTGAAGTCGTCGCCGATGGAGGTCACATCATACACCCACGGCTTCCACAATCTAAATCTTGGACTTCTGAGCGTCAATCGACAGATTTGGAGGGAAGCCGCACCAGTATTCTACGGCAAGAATACTTTCGACTTTCGCTCAATGAGCGCTGTGATGCCTTTCTTGAACGACCGATAAGAATTCTGGTCATGCTTCAAGAATATAAGACTCACCATATTGCTAGACTGGCACGGCCACGGTAGCCAGATCCATCAACATGTCTTTGCCCAGATTGCCAACTCATCCTCTCTGAAGCTCAAGCACCTAGCGGTCAAGGTTCGGGACCCCATGGTTCTATCTCCAAGGATAAAACACTCGGATTCCGAAGATGAGAGGAGATTGATGGCCTGGATAGACAACCTGGGTTCAATTCGAGAGCTTGGCTCGCTGAAGATAGAATATTCTCTAGGTGGAAACACCGGTAATTACATCTTGGGGCTTAGCTTAGGGATTCCGCAGTTCGAAAAGGAAGCTGCCATAGAATTATGGTGTCAGCTGGCGCCTTTGGTCTTGAGGCCAGGGTCGGCACAGCTTGCTGAGAAGGTAGTTGAGGGGTTTCGACGGACGCATCCAGATATGGGAAGCGGGAATGGGTTGCCGTCACCTATCTGGGTTGAAATATATTACTACTTATCGCAATAGGAAAGAGACGGTCGAGGGAACTGGTACTCTCGGGCTATTGCGTGCATTAATTGGCGGGTTGAGACGGGATAGTGTCCTATTGATAGTTTGTCCAACAATATCATTGAATAAGTTTGGCATATGCGCTACGGAAGGCATACTTCAGACAGCTGACAACGAAAGGTTTTGCGGTGGTACAAGTATGAATTCAATGGTTTGATATAAGACTCCGTTCTGATACCTTGGTATCTATTACATGGTAACTGATTGTTGCGAACAAAGAAAATGATAGAACCCAAAATGCCATATAAAGAACTTGTTTTATTTCACAATATAGTCATATACTGGCTCATGCCAACCAATAGTCGGCACAACGCGCGCAGAGTATTCCGACATCCAATTCCCTCAATTGTCGAGCAGCTTTCGTCAAATTCTTCCACTGCTGCACTCCAAGCTTCACACAGCCAGATGGCAGGGACCACCGTTGATGTGTGATGGTGGTTCGCTCAGAGCCGGTTCTCGTGATGGTCTACTTTCTGGGCAGGCAGCTCAAGAACGGGATAATCGCGAGTGATCCTTCTCGCATGGGCACGGATGCTTGCCTAGACAATTATGGAGTCAGCGTCATTTTCTTGGGATGGAAAATAAGTCGTGAGACATGTCATGGGAGCGTAACGCTCTTGAGACACATACGACGGCTTGAAAGGATCTGAATTGGAAAGGAAACATTATCCAAAACTAACGTACTCCGCAACCATTCGCAGCCGGCTTTGCTGCCATTTAACTGAGCGTTCCAGCATCTGCGGCATCTCAAATGCTCTTCACCCGTCCATCGAGGCACTAACGATCTAGTCGTGTTCTGCGCATCGATGATGTGCGAGAGGGATAATGCGAGAGGATTCGCTTGTACGGAGAAGGAGGTTAGGAAGAGGAGCCAGGTGTTGAATTGCATAGTGTAATATGGAAAATTCAGTATATGGTGAGTAGGGTAGGGGAAAGGATGAGAGTACGGATGTGTGATTGTATCGACAGTGTCTTGTGGTGACACTGTACAGGTAATGGGTGGAATTCGAATGAACAATAACTGATGAAAAGAAAGGAAGCAATTCAGCTCTCTTTGTAGGTCTGTCTCCGCCATCAATCTTTGCAAGCCGAGTGGCACTTGAAAATAAGCCGCAGGTGCCTAACGAGGCTCTCTGCCATTTCCCCGGAGAGAGAATTTATAGTGTGACTGCTCAACAAAATATGTTCCGGTCGAGTTCGAGATATTGTTGGCGTTCCCACCATGTAGCCCACTTCTTGGCGAAAGGAGAATTTGCACTGTGTCCTGAATCGTTACCTCGAAGCTGGCCTTCCGTCAAGGCCTAACTCGCTCACTGTCTTGAGATACTATACCAAAAACAACGACGTCGTGCAGATCTGTCGTCCATCCCTTTCGCCCTCATGGCCAAGGTACAACGCCGAGCTGGAACGCTAGTCCCTCTACATCCATCCATAGAAGGAGGCTTGCGACCTTTTCAGATCAGACCAGCTCTACGCCAACCCTCATCGGATCGCCGCTGTCTTTGCCCCATGACCCCATTCTCCACTCATCAGAGAACGACGAGATAAGCAAAAGGTTAAGGTTAGCACCCACGCCCACCCGAGTTCGGTAGACATACGCCCCTGAACTCTTTGGCGATGTCGAATTCCACCAGGCGAGGGTAGCTTTCCACCATGATCTGATAGGGTCAGGATAAACATTCAATAGCCCAAGACTGACAAGAGTATGTCGAACAGCTTCTGAAACGCTCCAGGAATCGTTGCCGTCGTTTGCGCGCATGTCAAAACCATGTATGTCCGCTTCTATCTGGAAGATTCCCCTCACTATACTCAAAGACCAAGCTGGACTGGGCGTTCCAGCCGTACGACATCGACGGCGATGAGAAAAGATCCCCTACGATGAATTGCTCCAGACCGTTGAAGCGATCTACAAGAGGGTGAGCAGATGCAATTCACTAATCTTTCCTGGTCGTTCAAGGATTATGACTGACCGGTTTCCTAGTTTGGATCAATGGTCAAGCTTCCCGCCGATGAGAATTCTCTGAATATTGACGTACGCAGAATCTAATCTTCTGAACTGACAAAGACGAGAACGGCTCTCGTGATACAGTGGAATACAAGGAAGGCAGCAAACGCGACGAAACGATTGTATCTGCACTCTCCCTGTACAATGGCCTCGTATGAATGGTTCTACGTCTGGCAAAACTTTGGCTTTTTCTTTCGCAACAAGTTCGTCGGCGCTAGGATGGTTCATGAACAGAGCCAGGACGTCACAAAGAATGCTCACTGGTTAAGGTTTTTATGGGGGAGGGGAAACGGATCCTGACGTGGCTAGGCGACTCCGATCATGGGAAGCTAAGTTACAGAGGCCATGGAGGACGTTTGCCAGTTATTGAATAGGGCTACGCAAACGAATGCTCAGTGTATCAATTGTTTTTAGGACTCCCTCCTGATAATGACCCTTCCCAGTAGTCGTTCTTGTCATTAACCCGTAGTTGTGCAACAATCATTATAGCGCCAGCAAATCTTTTTGAAAGAAACAGACAAATTCCTCCAATCGTGGGCCTAATCATCGAAGGCTACCCTAGTAGTTGAAAGCAGATACAATCGTTTCTCCCAATAGAGAGTCTGCTAAGGTACAGTCTTCTCCCTTTCGCGCCTTGTCTCCTGTCAAGCTCTTCTAGCGCTCTCAAAATCTCTCCCTAGTCGTGCCTGATACTAGTACCTAGCAAAAGCCCTGTGGACGATTACCATAATGGCACCGAACGCCTAGCGACCGCGGAAATGATGAACAAAGTGTAGAAACGTCAATCGAAACTCACACCAAGCCATCATACAAGGACAAAGCAGATATAATCGTCTCGAGGCGCTTGCTGCCCTCCATGAATTAGACAATCAAGCTTGTCTATCGAGAAAGAAGAGAAGGTGTCCGGTATGCTGTCTTGCGATTTGCGCCTATATTGTATAGACTTGCTAACTCCTAGACAACTTCTAATACATCGAACCTCGTGTGCAACATGCGAGCTTTCCCGTGATAATTAGATGACTTGGGTAGCAATAGTTGACGATGTCAATAAGAACGGTGCTGCTGGACGCTTAGTTTTGGACGGCCTCGAAGGTTGAATTATGGAGATCGATCGAGTAGAACGAGGGTCGGAAAACCCATTCTTGTGGTCGAAAATTGGCAGGCCGGTTTAAACTTGAGATAGCTATCGAGGTTGGAGTCGCAGCAATTGAACAAGTAAAAGTAGCATTGTACCTCGTGACACCGCAAGCCTATCCCATTATGTGCATGAGGGATTTGACAAGAACTGTAGCCCAATCGCTCAAAATCCCACGGGTATCGTCGATAACCAGCAGGTCAGCAAGGCGAGCTATAGAGTAGAATGTTTAATTCAACAACAACTTAGGATTTGGCGTGCTTACAGTACTTTCATCTGAATTCTTGTGCTGAATTCTCACGCCAAGACTTTGAAATGGTTCCGCTTGGACCGTTCAATATTTTGTGTAGCTCTTGGACTTTATTACTGTGATTAGCCTTGACCTTGAACGATATCGATGTCAATGTTTGGTGGATGGTCGACGTGAACTAAGGTATTGGAAGTTGCGAAAATTGCCAAGAGGTTTGAGACGGGGAAAATTCTCGTGACCTGGGACGTCATTTCTGCGGTCAGCCAGTCAGCGCGGAGTCCTGAAGCACCGAAACATTTCCAAGGCTGTCACATACGGCCCAAAGCCGTCAATACTTCGCTTCTACCTGGCTCTCTATACCACCTTGTCGATAGCCTCAAACTTTGGCAGGATACTTTCTCCAACTTGCTAGCATACAAAGGTCCTCAAAATGCCTCTCGGTCACCACAGCGATCACCGGCGCATGTCGCTAGGAAGTGAGCCTTGACCATCGTTGCTCGTCTGATCAGCTGCTTCGGGGCAGCAGACAGTGTCCGGGTGCACAAGCTGACCTTGCTGCATTGAGCAGAGAAATCCGGCGACGGCGGAAATACAGAAGGGGACGATGAAACAGGTCAGGAAGGGAAACACCAATTCTTGACTCGATGTCTAATACAAGTGCAGTTGTGGAGCCCGAGCAGGGCAATGGTCAGTCAAATGTTCCCAAGGACGTCAACCAGTGCAATGCAGTCGCTGATAGGCACCGGTACCTACAGTGCTCTCCCACATTATATCACAGCTACGGCCAGGTGCGGATCTGAGCAAGGTTACGCTTCCTACGTTCATACTAGAACCAAGATCTATGCTGGAGCGGATTACGAAGTTCATTGCCCGAATCCTTTCCGAGGCTTCTAGCTGACAAGCTGGCCCCAGCTTCATGGCACATCCCGAAACCCTCGTTCCTATGACCAAGATCGAAGATCCTGTGGAGCGATTCTTGTCTGTGGTCAAATTCTACTTGAGCGGCTGGCACATAAAACCACCGTAAGTCATGCCATGCGGGCAATATTACAGTGCTGGACCACAAATTAAAAAAAGGGTAGAGGCGTAAAGAAACCACTAAATCCGATCCTGGGTGAGACGTTCACTTGTTATTGGGAATACCCGGATCACACTCGTGGATACTACATATCGGAACAGACTTCACATCACCCTCCAAAATCAAGCTACTTCTTCATGGCTCCTGAGCACCATATAAGGATAGATGGAGCACTCAAGCCAAGGAGTAAATTCCTAGGCAACTCAGCTGCAAGCTTAATGGAAGGCATAGCTATCTTACGGTTCACGAATCGAGGGTCGTCGAGAGGTGGAGAAAAATAGTGGGCATGACTGACAACCTTGGTCCTGCGCCGCTGACGGGTTACAGTTTCGTCACACAGCCTAATATGTACGCGCGTGGCATTCTTTTCGGAAAGATGAAATACGAGTTGGGCGACCACAGCTCTATACGGTGTCCAGAATTGGGTCTTGTGGCTGACCTCGAGTTCAAGACTAAGGGCTACTTTGGCGGAACCTATAACGCTATAGGTGGCTCGATAAAGAATGAAAAGACAGGAGAAACGCTTTTCGAACTATCAGGGATGTGGAGTGGGGAGATGATTGCAAGAAATATAAGGGTATGGGAGATCATGGGCTACCGGGGATTTAGTGCTGACAGCTGGGCAGACAGGGAAGAAGGAAGTCCTCTTTGATGCGACACACGCAAAACACACAGCCCCAATTGTTCGTCCACTCGAAGAACAGGATGAGCGTGAATCCCAGAAGCTGTGGTATAGTACAGTACAGGCGATAAAGGAATCGAATCATACCGCTGCTACAGAAGAAAAGACAAAGATAGAAGACCGGCAGCGAGACGAAACGGCGAAGAGGGCCGAACAAGGCGTAGAATGGCAACCGAAGCTGTTCAGGAAAGTCCGCGGAGGCCCTGGTGGACCGGAAGAAGGAGAGGAGGACCTGGACTGGATATTGAATGCAAATATGTTAGTCTGGGCTAGACTTCTCTCTTATACTTGCGCTAACAGGAGCAGCGACGGTCAAACACCCGAAGCTAAAACCAAGCAAATCCTTGCCATCGCGCCTATACTGAAAGGACAACGTCCGTCCCAGCAACCACAGCCTCCCCAGCAATCCCAAGCAGCTCAGTCACAACATGCTCAATCTCCACCTCAGCCTCAACAGCAGCCACCTCAGGCCCAACATCAGTCCGCAGAAAATAGCGACCTGATCGATTTCGGCCCGGCAGACTCTCAAGCTACTTCGATCCCGCCAAGGAATTCTTCTCTACAGCAACAGCCTGTTCAACAAACGGTGCAACAACCAATGAACGCACCAGCCGGCTTACAGGAGCCAATGCAGCCAGGTCAACCCCTCAAGCGCGTTGACACGCTTACGAAGGATTTAGATGAGTTTGTCGATGCACCAGCACCTTGAATATGGTATTGACATGATGAGTTATTCATGCGATACAAAACAATCCTGCAAGATGACCTTGCAGAACACGAAAAACCAATGGGCGATTTGGAGGGGCTTTTGTGTCTAGATTTTCCCCTCCTCATGAGTAGCACAGCATAAGTAGGCGAATGGCATTCTCAAACCAAAAGTGCCTTCTTGAAGTGCTGTCCGAATGCTAGATATTGCAGTATGATATTAGGCTTCCCTTGCCTTGCATGCAAAGCACCACCATCCCTACAGGTATCAAACCTCCTTTCCACCTCTCACCCCCTCCCCGTTTTCTTCCTACAGTCCGGACAATACCACTTCCCCTTCGGCTCCTCCTTGACCCCAACACAGCTCCAATGAAACCACTCATTCCCGCACCCATCATTATCACAAGCAACCATATTCCCATAACTAACACTATGGCAAATACAATACTTCCGATCATCGCCCTCCCCCTCATCATCCGGATCTTCCATCTCCACATCCTCATCATTTTCATCCCCAGCGACACTATCATCTTCTCCTGTCATGGAAGCCGGCGTGCCGGATTTTTTGTGCCCGCCGCCGCGTCGGCGAGAGGTGGAGGTTGATTTCTTGTTGCTGGTGGTGGCGGCGAGCTGGTTGATGCGCTGGTGGGGTGCACCGGCGCGGGAGGGTTTGATTTTATTGGAGGGGCGGGTGGGACCGGCGGAGGAGCCGCGGGAGGCGGCGTCGAGACCTTTGGGGGTACCGGGGCCAAGAGATGATTGACGCAGCGACGAAGACGTTACTGGGATAGAGAGATGGTGGGGGTTCATACGCCGACGTTTCGAAGGGTCGGTAGAAGGCGAGCGATTCGCTCCGCGCGCGGGATTGAGATGGGGTGGCGTGGCGGCGTTTGTGGCGGATGGGATGGCGGTAGTTAGGGGAGATGGTTGGCGGGCTGAGGGCTGTACAAGGCGGGTTATAGAGTTGTTAGCGATGGTTGTGGAGGGGCCTGCGTTGCCGGAGAGGGGGTGCAAGGGCGTGGAGGCGCCGGTTGCGGAGGCAGAGAGTGGGGGAAGACGGGTGGAGAGGGAAGTATTGTTTAGGAGGGAAGGGAGTTGGGGGTCGGGTTGGATGGCGCCTTCGTTTTGGAGGTCGCGGATTTTGAAGTCGAGGCGCTTGATTTGACGTTCGAGCTGGGGTTTATGTGAGAATGGGAGATGGGATCAAGGATACGGATTGGGAGGACTTACGAGTAGAAGAGCCTTCTCACCCAGGCCAACCTTTTCCTCTTGGATGACCTGAGCTCTGTCATACTGAGCCATGGCAGCTTTGCAATACCCTTCCTCCTTCGGATTTGGCTGGCCGGCTCCATTCATTTTTACAAATTTTTGAATACTGCCATCGCGGCTCGCAATTTGGTTTTTACATTCTTGAACGAGTCGATCTTTGGCTGCTATTTCTTCCAGCAGATGTTGGATCTCAGCGGGAAGATTTGCAACTGGAAGATTCTGTTAGACTGAAAAAGAATGTGGCTAAGGAGACAAGGCTTACCGTCCTGAACAAACTGCTCGAGCACAGAAGCTGCGTCTTCTGCCATGGCCATTATCGAGGGAATCAGAGACGTGCAGACTTTAAGGCTTGATTTTCTCTGAGATACTATACTGATCTTTGAAACACGCAGTAGGTCTCTCCGAATTGTTGGGAGTACAGAATTCAGAAATTAACACATGAATCACAATGGATATTTCTTTCCGATTTGGTCTTCAAATTTGCGCGCAAATGCTGAACTCGACTGGAAGCCGAGATAAGCACTTTTTCTTGGTAAAAAGAGACCACAAGAAATTTGATGGGACAGGTGCTGGTGCCTTTCGATGTTTCTCTGGCCACTTGAGACTTAGGCCGGATTTATTGCACAATGTGTGTCAAAGGATACTTGTGGATGACCGCTAGAACTTTCGAGAACACTGGTCCTCTCGTTGATATGAATGCCAGACTTTGGCCTCAAAACTTTGATGGTAATCTTTTTCTATGTTCTCAATCTTGATGGTGTTGTTGTTGCGCTGGTCAGCAGAAAACGAGGGCGAAAATTCAGAGTCTCTTAGGGCTAAGACTCAAGGCTAGATTTGGTAGAGCGCAACCGGAGTATCGTTTACCCGCTTGCTTCGGCTGGTTCCTGACGATCTTCTCTTAACCCTGCACCTCGCTGCATCTATCTTGGCTGTGGTTAGTCTGCCCAACAGATGGTTGCGAAGATCGAAGAATTATCCTGACATAGTGACTACATTTGGGTTGAGACAAGGACTCATCGCAAAGGGTGTACCATGACTAAAACATCTGTGGTGCAAGACTACAATCATCCCCAATTGGGGACTACATCTACGTTCACCGTTGACGAGAAGGTCCGAAGAGAGATCGAGAGGAATGGCATTCGTAAGCCGAAAGGCTACACTGTATCTTACCATGCCAACCCCGAGATGGAGAAGATGCACTTTGGGCCAAAGCATCCCATGAAGCCCTGGAGGTTGACCTTGACAAACAAGATTGTGTTGGCATATGGTATGCACGAGGCAATGGACGTACACATTCCACGCGCTGCTACACCCCAAGAGCTAAAGGACTTTCATAGAGAGGATTATATTGAATTTCTACAGAGAGTCACGCCTTCAGATAATACCTGGGATCCAATTCAAGAAGCGTACGCTTACAATACTGGTGACGACTGTCCCATCTTTGATGGTGTCTATGATTATTGTTCTCTCTATGCAGGAGCCTCTCTCGATGCAGCCCGCAAATTGACAAACCACCAGTCAGACATTGCCATTAATTGGTCTGGCGGATTACACCACGCCAAAAAGACCGAGGCCTCAGGCTTTTGCTATGTCAACGATATCGTGCTCGCCATCCTGCAACTACTTCTTCACCACCCTCGCGTGCTTTACATAGACATCGACGTTCATCACGGTGACGGTGTCGAGCAAGCTTTCTGGTCCACCGATCGCGTCATGACCCTTTCCTTCCATAAATACGATAAGGAACAATTTTTCCCCGGTACAGGTGCTACGCACGACACTGGACCCGACAACAATTCCAGCCCTGGAGCTCACCATGCTCTCAATGTGCCCCTGCATGACGGCATTGGAGACTCAGAATATATCAGGCTCTTCCAAGAGATTGTGAGACCGTGCATAAACGCTTATTGTCCCACTGCCATCGTTCTCCAGTGCGGCGCCGACTCGCTTGGTGGCGACAGGCTTGGCTGCTTCAATGTCGGCATCAAAGCCCATGGAGCCTGCGTGGCATTTGTCAAGAAATTCCGACTGCCTCTTCTCGTACTTGGTGGTGGAGGCTACACAGCCCGCAATGTCGCGAGAGCTTGGGCCTACGAAACGAGTCTCTGTATCGGTGCTGAAGTGCATCCCAACCTGCCAGCCCACACACCTTTCTTGGAACACTTCGGCCAGGAACAGACTCTTTTTCCAAGACTAGATACAACGCAGCGGTATGAGAACAAGAACAGCAAATCATACTTGGCAAGCTTGGTGATGGTAATAGAGGAACAACTGCGATACTTGGAGCACGCCCCCAGTGTGCAGATGCAGTATATTCCACCTGATTTGGGAGCTACGAGAGAGGATCTAGAACGGGAAATCTTCGATGAAAGACTGGCGGAAGTGAAAGAAGAGAATCGAAGGAGGGCGGAGAGGAGAGCGTGATTCCAAACCTTCAAGGGGTCTGGTAGTAGCCCTCACGGTTGCATGGGAGTTCTTTCTAGTCTCTAAGACTAATTCGTCTCTGTACTGTCAGATGCGGCGTCGTCTAAGCACGCTGACCCCTCGAAATCTCAGCCGCATCGGCTCTCTCCTCCTCAGCCATAAAAGTCCTTATATTATTCCTCGCCATGATCCTAGCATGATCTTCACTCCACGTAACTATAGCATCCAGGGCTCTATCAAACCGCTCCTGGCGTTCAGTGACCTTGCAGTCATCCGTACCGTCTTTGGAGATATCGTTGACGATTGCATACAATCTTTGACAAGCAGAATAGTAGTTGTCCGCAAGTCGATTCTGCGCCAAGACCAAAGGCTGCGACACGGAGATGATTGGGTGGTCGAGTGATCGCATGATTGCCTGTGCGTATAGTATCACGAGCGGGAAACCCTCTTGGGAGAAGGTGGGGGTGGCTGCTGTGAGTCTGGCAGCTGATGAGGGGGTGACTGAAGACGGTTAGTGGTATGCGCAAGATAGAATGGTGATGATACTTACAGCTGTTGAGATTGACATTGGGTAAGGAGGCCATCTTTAGATGATCTTGGGGGGTAAGAGTCGCAGTGTGTCTGTGTCAGGTTGTGGTAAAGCTGTGGTGTCTGCTCGGTGACTTGCTTAGGGGCTGATAACGGGGGAAACGGAGACGTTTAATAGTTCTAACAAAGGTAGCCTTTTTCAGTCGCTGAATACATGATGCGGTCATCTGAAAGTTGGTGCAAACACTATTCATATGGTAGCCTCTGGAACCGGCCACGAAGGAATCGGCTGGATCAGAAACATAGAACTGACATGGGGACCTGACCTCTTTGTCCACTGAGTGCTCGATAATCAAACCCCGTTACAGAATCATTTGTCTTCGCTTGCATTGATGATTCGGTCATTTCCTTCAAGATAGAACGGCCAGAAGCTGTGCGAGGGTGCTTGTGAACAATTGAGGCAGCGAATCAACTGATCGTAGAGACAGTAGACTTTAATCACATTTGTAGCAATATTGGCCTGACCAAATAAGCCCGTTTCAGAAGCTGGCATATGGAGCAGGATCCATTACAAGAAAAGTGGCTTTACTTGAAAGGTAATTTTCTAGCCCTAGCTAGCGGCGTCCAAAGTAGCGATCTCGCGGTAATCAAAGATACTCTGACAACGACGAGATTTCTTCTACAAAACAGTCTATGACAAAGCTCTAGAAGAGGAATGTAACTACATGTCCCTTAGCGACTTCCAGGTTGTGAAGCAACTATGAAGCTGGAGGTTTATTTTCCGGCAATTAGCGGTAGACGTTGTGGACGTTTAGAGTTGGGATTTAGGGATAGTGGTCCTTTCCTAGTGAGATATCCTCGATCTGGAGCGACATTACAGTAACACGCTGTGGATAGGACACGAATCAAGCTGGGCGCTACTGGTGCGGTGAGTCTGGTTGAGGTCGTGATACGATTGAATGCGCATGCCTAGCAGAACATAATGAGCCATTCAGTCCTCACGTCTTTGAGAAAGTGGAATCTAAACGGCGTTGTGCCAAGACATGTATGAACCGTTGCACTATGCATCAAACCCAGGGTATCTTCGCAGCCTCAAACTCCACTCCCACAAAGACAAAGACCAGCCTGCGATTTCCAGCAACTGCAAAATTGCCCTCAGTATACGCTACCCGGGCCTCACTCTCTCTCTGCTAATGGCACCTCGTCCCTCTTTCCACCACCACCAAGCCCAAGCTCCTTCCGCCTGCCAGCATAGAACTTCTCCAAGTAAGTCCTCCTCTGCGCTTGCGTCCATCCCTCAACCACGAGCGCAAACTCAACCGCATCAGAAAACCCAAGTGTCTTCGCCATGGTGCAAAGTTGCCTCTTCATCACATCCTGCGGAGGATGGTACCGCCACTCGATTGCCTCGACGTCACTGCCACTTTCGGGGTCGTCATCAGGATGTCTCCGTTTGAGGGGTAGGCGCTCTTGGGTGTCCGGGAAGACATGCTGCCCACCCATGTCCAAGTCGTTTCCAGCTTCCTGCGCACGGCGAGAGAGGCTAGCTTCAACCTTCGATGAGCCAACAACTTCGCTATTCTCATGCGTGTACTCCACACCTGCATTCGCGAGGATAGCTTGCACGGGATCACTTTGCTTTTTCCCACTCGACATCTTCCTCTTTTTCGCTTTCCCGGCCGCCTCTTCAGCTTCGTCCACGATGAGGGCGGCGAGTTGTGACATAGCGCTGTTCTCATCTTTTTCGTCATTGTCGCCGAGTGCGAATGGGTCATCGCCTTCTTTGTCATCATTTGGATTGTCCAAATCAACGCCGACGATTGTGACACCAGCTTTCGATTCCGCGACGTTAGTTTTGTTGACAATGTCTCTAAGTACCATTTTCTCGTTCTGGAAAGAGAAGAGATTTGCCAGGCCGAAGATCTCGCCTTTCTGATCTTTGTTTTCTTGCACTCCTTTGAAGTAGCGCCGTTCAGTGCTGGCCGTGTAGCCGATGTTGGCTTGTTGCTGTTTGTAGATTTGTCTCGCGTAGACGATTTCCTCGATAGTGCCAGCCGAGACGAGGCGGAAGACCTCAACGTCGCGGACCTGGCCGATACGGTAGGCGCGGTCTTGCGCTTGCAGGTCGTAAGAAGGATTCCAATTTGGATCTACGACGACGACTTTGTTCGCGGAGGTGATGTTAAGGCCGACGCCGCCAGCCTTGGTGCTGATAAGGAACACGAATTGATCTGGGTCGCTGTTAAAGTCGTCGACCGTTTTTGCACGGTCAAGGTAGCTCATCGCGCCGTCGAGATAGTTCACGTTGTAGGTAGTGTGTGTGAAGAGCATTTGAAGCATCTTCAGGAGGCGGACGGAATGGCTGAAGACGAGCACTTTGTCACCATTACCGTGCCAGAAGCGTAGCAGCTTCTTTAGTATCTTCCATTTGCCGCAGAATTCTGGGTTAGAGTAGTTTGATATGGGAGTGCGAGTGCGGTAAAGCTCGCGCCATTGTTCTGGGACGGCGACTTGGAGAATCTCAAGGTCTTTGTCCTGTTTCTCCTTGGTATCGTTGCTATTGGGAATGAGTATGGCGAGGTGATTGGCCAGCTTCTGAAGATGGCTGATAGCTGGGAAGACGTAGGATTGCCATTTTCCGCCGTTGGGGAGAAATTGATAGCAGCACCAACCTTGCTTCTTCCCAGAGCCACAGGTACAATCACTTGTGGATTCGGTGATGTAGCTTACCACGTCACTATTAACACAATTCTCGTAGGCGTCAGCCTGGGTTTCTGTGAGTGGGCAAAAGACCACGCGATCACTCTTCTTTGGTAGCTGGTCCGCTATTAAAGTCTTCATTCTCCGTAGGAAAAACTGAGGAAGAAGGTTTTCGACGAGAGCTTTGGCTGTCTTTCGCGCTTTGCTAAGTTGATGTACCGTAGCGTCGTGGGACTGGCCCATCTTCAGAGGCAGGCTGATACTCTGCTTCCACGTCGAGATCGGACCAAATTTTCCAGGGTTGGTCCAATTGAGCAGCGTCCACAACTCATCATAAGAATTTTGTATAGCAGTGCCTGTAAGCCCAATCCTGCACAAAGAGTTTACTTCGTTCATAGACTGCGTTGTTTCCGATGTTCGACCCTTGATCTGATGGCATTCATCCGCAATGACACAGTCCCACTCTACCATGTTGATAGCGCTCTTGTTCATTCGGTAGGTCGTATACGTTGTAATCATGATCTCAAGTCGACCCTTCCCAGCGGCCTCCAAAGCTGCTTCTTTGGAGGCTGCGTCTCCATGATAGACATCAACATGCCACCACCCCCACCTATTGAACTCATTCTTCCAATTCTCAATCAAGGTCCCTGGGCAGACGACTAGAGCTTTAGGATACCAAGGAGCCTCTGACCTCCTCATCTTTCTCATGCGCTTGGAATCGCGCTCATCTCCCGTCTTCCCAAACGCGGCGGTCAGAAATGCGATGACCTGTACCGTCTTCCCAAGACCCATATCATCACCCAGTATTCCTCCAGTCTGATAGACGAACATCGCGTGCAGAAACGCAGTACCTTCTACCTGATAGTCCCTCAGCCATTGTGCAATGGGCGCCGGTATCAGTCCCAGCGACTTCGGTAATTGTTTGTCCTTATACGGGGCCGCTGGCTTGCCCTTCGGGAAGTCTGGTCTCTCAGCCAAATCCTGTAGTCTTTCGTCGTCCGAAAAATCAACGTCATTGTAGTTGGGCGGCAATTTCAATCCTGCTGCCTGCAATCTCTCCATTCTCTTATTGAACCTTGCCCTTCTGCTCTTGAGATAGTCGGGTAGTGTGTATTCCATCAACTGATCATCATCAGACTCATCACCCCAGGACCTCTCTTTGCCCTTTCCCTTCCCAGGAAGCTTAATCTTCTTCTGCCTCTTGCCGACCACATTTTCCTTCTCGACAGCCTTGGCTTTGCGCGTACTAGCTGCTGCTTGTTTTCGCTTGACAGATTTGCGGTTCTTGAATCTCTTGTACGCTTCGCCACTGTCTCCATCTGAGAAGTCGACTTTCTCGCCATCTGGCCGGGAGCTACGTTTTCCTCGCCCGTTAACAGGCTCGTGTTGACTCTCTGATTCCGACTCGCTTGAAACCTGTGTGGCAACAACCTCTGCGGAAGTAGGATATGTTAGGGTGGATGGTGGTAGGGGCGGGGCAGCGCAATGCGTACTTTCGATGTAGTCTTCATGGCCTAGATCTTTCTTGACCGACTTCACGATGTCAAGGTCATCGTCATTGCTCGTCATGCCCATGAAGTTGCTCATGGTGGGCCCTGTGTGGTGACGGAAGAAAGAGCGCGTCGAACACCAAAAAGCTCCGCAACTCAACAGACTGTTCCGCACCTTCAACACAACACAATTCTGAGAGCTCACAAAGTACTTTGAGGTTGTCCAACCTCATCTTCGTCCCCTATTATCCTCTTCAAAACCCACAATCCTCAATTGGAGCCCACGCCTTCCAAAATGCCCCTCGACACATCCACCTACCACCTCTCCCTCCTCCGCCTCGACGGCCGCCGCTGGAACGAACTCCGCCGGCTACACGCCCAAATCAGCACGCAAGCCTCCGCCGACGGGTCCTCCTATCTAGAAATGGGCAACACAAAGGTAATCTGCACAGTCGCCGGCCCTGCAGAAGTGCGTGGAGCCCAACGCAGAGAGGGCGCCGAGAGGGATAATGCTGTTGTTACTGTGGAGGTGGGCGTGGCGGGTTTTAGTGGGGTCGACAGGAAGAAGAGGGGGAGGGGCGATAAGTGAGTATGTCCTCTATACTTTGCCGATTGTGGGTATGGATGGGGGAGGAGAAGGGAAAGGGGAGGAGTGTCGGCTAATGTGTGATGGGCAGGCGCACGATAGAGATGCAGAGTACGATTGCCTCGGCCTTTACGAGTATTCTGTTTACGCATCTCTACCCTCATTCTACGATTACGATCGCACTACACATCCTCTCCCAAGACGGCTCCCTTCTCGCCGCCTGCCTTAATGCCGCTACTCTCGCGCTCATAGATGCTGGGATTCCAATGAGCGACTACATTGTCGCATGTACGTCTGGCTTGACGCCGCCATCAGGTAACAACGATAGTGCGGATCCGCTGTTGGATTTGAATGGTATAGAGGAGCAGGAGTTGCCGTTCCTGACTGTAGGGACCCTCGGGGCTGGGGAGAGGGTGAGCGTGTTGGTTATGGAGAGTAGAGCTCAGGTTGGGCGTTTGGAGGGGATGTTGGCGGTCGGGGTGGATGGGTGTAAGCAGGTCAGGGAGATTTTAGATGGGGTTGTTAGGAGGCAGGGGAAGAAGGTTTTGGAGAGTGTTGTTAGCTGACTGAGGCCAAAACAATAGAATCAAATGAAGTTGCAAACGTGAGCAGATGCGATTGTGCATTATGAAATTGGAGAGTGGAAAGTGAGTTGTAGCTCGGAGTATATTGCCGAAAGTATCTCGCTTTTATTGACTGCTCATGCTGAAGTACCTATCTGATGCATTCTGCTCGAGTAGACCTCAGAGAGAACCGCCGAAACGTTCATGATCTACATACTCCTCGTCATGCTCCTAAATCATTTATGCCTGGCCAGCCGCAGTGATAACGGGATCCTTGGGGTACTGGATCTTGCCGGAGCTGCTGCCGCATGCCTCGATGGCCTTAACGACTTCCATTGACTGGTCATCTGCCACTTCGCCGAAGACGACGTGCTTGCCATCGAGCCAGGTGGTTACGACGGTGGTGACGAAGAATTGGGATCCGTTGCTAAAGCAGGATATGTCAGCACATGCTTGATATGTATGATATGGGGGTGCTCACGTGTTGGGGCCAGCGTTGGCCATTGACAAGAGGCCTGGTCGGGTGTGCTTTCTGGAGAAGTTCTCGTCCGCGAATTTCTCGCCGTAGATTGACTTGCCACCAGTGCCCTGCATCAGAAATCAGCTTGTTTCAATATTTTGAACATTGGTAGAATTGTAGAGACTTACGTTGCCACGGGTGAAGTCACCGCCCTGGAGCATGAATTGAGGGATCACGCGGTGGAACTTGGAGCCAGAGTATCCAAAGCCCTTCTCACCAGTGCAGAGGGCACGGAAGTTCTCAGCGGTCTTGGGGACGACATCGTCGTAGAGGGCGAAGTTGATGCGGCCGGTCTGGTCTATGAAGAAATTAGCGATGGGTCGAAGCAATTGGTGCCGATAGGATGTATAAGTGGCAATGTGGGGTAGGACACATAAACTCATACCTTTGACTTCTTTGGTGGCCTTTCCATTGGCCATGACTGGTCCCTGCCAGGCGACATCGAAGTAGGTCTTGATAGCCATTGTCGCTGGTGATGTTGAGAAGTTTCTGATTGATGGGATTGTTTGTCGAAGAGGTTGTGAATGTAAGAAGGACGTGCGTGTGAGGAGCAACTTGGAGGAAAGTTGCAACGAAGGTGGGGTCATTTTGCCCCACTACTACGGTACGAGTGATGCTGCAGGTAGAATTAGGGTCTTTTTAGCGTGCCGTGCTCTCCTCCAAGATTCAACAGTCGAGCTTCTAGCCTCCCAGTTAGCCTAAGGTAGTCAAAAGAGGAAAGCTCTGCTTCTGGCGTATTTTGAAGGGTACGCAAGAAATCCGCTGAACATAGACGGGCTTCGAGCCCGACTTTTGCGGCCGCTTATGGTAACTTACCAACTCAATTCAAAGCTATCCTGTTCAGACAAGCGGCAGAAGCGATGCAGGGCGAAAGGAAGACGATATCACACTGCTGTAGGAAAAGTGAATGTGGAGAACAATGAAGACTTGCGCTGCTCGATGAGATGATGATAGGAAAGTGGTGATGCCGCTCAGGGGAGGCACGGATCGAAATTTGGCCTGCTTACATAAGGTAACCCATACATCATCAATGAAGACTAGTGCGATATTCTCAGGTCTTGAGGGTAAGGTATACACGAAGATAAATAAAGTCCTCGTGCTTTCTATTGCATCTATCTTTTCTGTCCACCTGAGTGGCCAAGAAGTCTAATACTATGGACTGCCCCAAGCCGAACGGTTGCCTGTTTCTTTTTCTGAACAAACCTCTAGAAATGCAACACGGAGCAAACCAACCAAGCCGTAGCTGCTAATGCAGTCCATGTATGTATAAGAATAGAAAAGTGAGCAGCCATGCAGCAAACAGAGTACAAATCATGTACAGTCGTAAAGAACTTGGAATGGTGACACGACAATTATCGAGGAGTAGACGTCATAGATAGTCCCTCAATGACTTGGCCCTTACTGGGAGCAGCGTTCACGGCAGTGGATACAGGCGTACTCGATCGTGTAGGTACAGCGCTCCTGTTGTGCGCCATGTGGGCTCTGACGAGATGTCCAGCAGCGAGAGCGCTGCAAAGACTGAGCTCGCCCGCAAGGACACTAGCGGCCACAATACGAGCGAGTTGACGGGCATTGTCTCCAGGATTGGTAGGGTGCGCGCCTCGAACACCGAGAAGGTCGAGGCAAGCGCTTTGGGGTTCAAGGACTGTGCCACCACCGATGGTGCCGACCTCGATGCAGGGCATGGAGACGGAAATCTGGAGGTTGCCGTTCAGGCTTTGATGGATTAGCATTGTACTTCTGAGATTGGAATCAGTAGGCTTACTTCCGCATGATAGTAATACAATTACTGCTCTCCACATTCTGCGCGGGATCTTGACCAGTAGCCAAGAATATCGCAGTGACAATGTTTGAAGCGTGTGCATTGAACCCACCAATGCTTCCGGCCATGGCACTCCCAATCAGGTTTTTGCTCGTATTCAACTCGACCAGGGCGTTGACATCGCTCTTTAGCACACTTTTTATAACATCGCCGGGAATGATGGCTTCAGCAACAACGCTTTTGCCTCTCCCATCGATCCAATTGATGGCAGCTGCTTTCTTGTCTGTGCAATAATTACCGGAAACCGAGATGATGGACATATCATCGAAGCCGCTCTCCTGCATCATCACGTTCAGAGCGCATTCAACGCCCTTTGAGATCATGTTCATGCCCATGGCATCGCCAGTGGTGGTCTTAAATCTGATGTAAAGGTAGGTACCCGCAAGAGCGGTCTTCATCGACTGTAATCGAGCAAACCGACTGGTCGAATTGAATGCCTTTTTCATAGTCTTTTGGCCTTCCTCAGAGTCTAACCAGAGCTTTGCAGCGCCAGCTCTTGCCAATGTTTCAAAGCCAACACAAGGTCCACGAGTCATGCCATCGCCGGTAAGGACAGTGGTGGCGCCACCAGCTGCATTGATAGCCTTGCAGCCTCGGTTAGTACTGGCCACGAGAACGCCCTCAGTTGTCGCCATTGGAAGGTAGTAAGGCTGCCCATCTATGATCATGGGTCCAGCAACGCCAACCGGTAGTGGCATGTACCCCACGACATTCTCGCAGCAGGCTCCGTGGACATTCTCATAGTTGTAATCTTGGTAGGGAAGCTTGGAAAATTCCAATTGACTTGAATGTTCCGATGTCGCTGGGTTCCTTGATACCATTGTCCGACGGATCTTGACAGCTCGGGTAAGAGAGTCAAGCCGTGTCATGACACTTGGGTTTTCCAAAGTCTTCTCAAGTGCGTAGCCCGGAATCTTGCCTCTTATGGCCAAGTCGTTCAGCTCGTCGTCGTTGAGGAGAGCAGCTTGCCTGTCCTTTACCATTTGCTCACACTCTTTCACGTCTCTTCCTCCGGAGCCTTGAGCATATTCATTATGGTTGGCTTTTTGGGGCTCAGGAACGTGGCCATTAGTATTGGCTAAGCCAGTGTTGACTTCCAGGGGCGCTCGAGGCCTGACTTTCTGAGAGACATCTGTTTCAGGGGTGTTCTCTAGAGTCGCTCGAGATTCTTTGATGCTCCACCTTGCCGCATTGAACAAATAGCCATTGAGCACAATGCTCACAGTCAATGCAACGATGATCCATTTGCTCACGACCGGGTCCTCCAAGCTGGCAAGAACGCCTCCAACCACTCGTCCTCCAACCACGTAATCAAGGTAGTCACCGTCAAATATAGAGTGACCGGCATCCTCAGGATCTACATCGGGAATAGGTGAATAGAGGTCGTATTTGATTGGTGGTAGAACGCTGACGGCGATTGATGAACGCTGTTTCTTGGCCTGATTGTAGATTTGATCAAGGCCATTTTGCGCCACTTTGAAAGGGTCCATGGAAGGAGGCGTAAGCACATTAGACAAACCAGAGACAGAAGTCGAAGGAGCTTTCCTGTTACCACTTCGGAACGGGATGGTGCATAGATTCAGAGCGTTGATCAAAAGGAAGCCAGTTACCATGAGGACCTTGAACTTGGGGATGCTGGTGTCAGGTGCTTTCTTACCGAAAACAGCGGGGTTGTCACTGATGGCTTCTCCTTGACCTCCTGCCTTGGATCTTTTCAACTCGTCACTTGAAGCCACGTTTTCAGCGACCCTCTTGCTGACACCATCTTCCTGTAGAGCCCTGCTCAACGCTACATGTCGTTTAATGCGGTTGATCTCCAATTTGACGCTAAGAATAGCCGTGTAAAAGGTAAATAACAGCAAGCAGTCGAAGAATAAGATCCAAGCTGCAAGAAAACAGAATTGTGTGAGTCCACCTTGTACACCAGAGGCAGCTCCTGCGATCAAGATAGCGATTTCAATGCAATAATCTCGCACGATTTCGAATCCCTTTTCTTGTACAGCTACATAGAGCGAGGACTGAATGTTGCTTGACGAGCTAGCGTTTTTCGACATGTCTGAGTCGGACTTCGTTCCTTGGCGTCGCGGGCTTACTGCAACGGATAGCACTGCTTTGGTGAGTATGATCGGTTTCTCAAAACCTATGGTGACCACCAGAAATGGCAGTCCTTCAGAGAGTAGGACTAGGTTAATTGGCACTCCGAACTTGGTGGTTACGATGACGCCGAAGAGAAACGCAAAGACAGAGGAGATAAGAACCGAAGTGGCAAGCCAGGCGTTGGATCCCATATCTCGCATCGACATGAAGAGGGATACGAATGTCAGATGCATAGATAGATATCCGAGAACCATGATGACGATGTCGAGCGACTCGGCATTCTATTCCGAATTAGCCAAGGCTTGAAAAGGAGAGCTGAGAGCAGCGTGCCTTGATCAGATCTACGAAGCCTGTCCAAAAGTTGGCAGCCGAACGACGCATCGTACTCTGGGTGGGTAGTCCGCCGTTTTTTGCAGCTCTCATGACCCATGACTTTGCTTCCTGCACCCCTGCATCATTTGAGCCTCCCCGTGTCTCGTGTATGGGCTCATTTGGCAGCTCCTGAATTGAAGCAAGGAAATCGGATGCTTCACTACATGGCACAGCGAAAGCCAAAGTCGTATCTTGGGAGATTGGTGAAAGGGGATTCCATGTCGTGGGCAATTGCTTTATAGAGCTGTTCTTGGGTATGGACACCTCATTACCAAGGGGAGCAGTCCGTGGAGAAGTGTTCGAGAGCGAGTCAGGAAAGACCAGGGTCATAACCATCGAAGGGTGGGCATCCTGAAAACCTGTCAATAGAGTCCAATTGCCCAGTCTCGAGTCTTTCGCGTACGATAGCTGTGTCCTCGGATCCTCCATTGTCCGTCTGCCACTTCCATAATGTCTCTTCTCCTAACCGTAATCGCCTGCCGCCTTCAACCAGCGCATTGAGATCCGTGCTTCCCAAGCCACTGCCCAGGCTCGTATGGTCAAAGAGACTACCTTCTAGAAGGCCCACGTAGGATGTGCTTGCCAGTAACGCCACGAAGACGATAGTGTGTATAGGGTGTGTGAAGGCGCTGCGAGAGACCGTTTGGAGGAGGCGTGTGATTTGCCGGTTTATGTACCCTGGATTTGCGGGCGCTCCATTGCTATGTTCATGGCGAAGACGCGCTGGAAGGAAAGAGGCTCCTAACATGCTTGTTTTCTCAAGGGATTAGAGGACTGATTGGGGTTGTCTGCAACGACGAGCGCTAAGATTCCGACATGGCAATGGCAAGTTGCATCCTATTGTCTAAAAATTCCATGTTAGCCTGTGATTTCACCCTGCAGTGATCCAGTAGAGCACTGCGATAGGGCTTTCTCGGACAGCTTCGACCGGCTCACCTCGAATCCATCCCTCTAAGACTCGCAAGCTTCAAATTGCCAATTCAAACTTGGATTTGGTCGAAGGTCGAGGTCGAGTCGCTAAACATTCGTAAGAGTTCGTACGACAAGTACCTAAAGCTATCTGTGACAACTCCCTAGATGGCAAGCAGTAACACAAGGAGCTCCTGAGTAGTGAAAAACTCGAAGACTTGGAGACCGGGGTCCGCCTCTGGCGTTGCAATGTTGTCCAGCTTGCCCCAAGGAAGGAGCGGTGGCAGGTCTAAATGACGATCCCCAGATTTTTTTCCAATGGCTATTCCGGCGCAACTTTACAGATCGCATTTACTGGAAATAGCTGGTGTGGACACTGGGATCTTACATACTTCACTATCTTCGCTTAGACATTCTTCAAAATAACAAATTTCGGCCGAGTGATTTTGGCCACTGCCGAAGGATCCAATGGCGATGTGCTTTACGGCGAACGCGTGGTTCACTCAAAGGAATGGATAATCGAAGCCAGACGCCTCTGTCTGTCTACTGATAGTAGAGTCAATACCAACTGCTCGGATATCCAAACTTTATCTCCATTGTCTAGGCTCACATGCGAGCTTTGTCAAGCTTCTACTCGGTAGAAAAGATTCATCTCAGAATTAGAATAATGCATTCTCTATCTCACTCTATATCTCTCACTATAGGAGCTTGTTACATTTTGCTAGGCATACGCATGCCTCCATCTAACCGTATCACAGTCCCGTTCAGCATGGAGTTCTCAATTCCCTCTCTTACAATCCTTGCAAACTCCTCCGGCTTTCCTGGCCTGAGGGGGAATTCCATGACCCTCGTCAGGCTCGATCTGACTTTGTCACTCATGAGAGCAGTCATTCCACTATCAAACAGGCTAGGCGCAATGGTTACGACTCTGACCCCATATCTCGCCAGATCTCGTGTCAATGGCAGCGTCAAAGATGCCAGAGCTCCTTTTGAAGCTGCGTATGAGACCTGGCCGGGCTGCCCATCGAAGCTGTTGATCTGATTAGTATCTCAAGAGCCGTAAATTGGCACATCAAGCCTTACGCAGCAGACGACGACACCAGAACAATAACCCCCCTCTCTCCGTCCTCCTTCTCCGGCTCGACCCTTGTTAAATGGGCAACAATTGCCTCACCAAATCAATACTCCCCCTAACATTAATATTCATAACGAAATCGAATCCCCTCAAATCAAACGGGTCGCCATGCTTATCCAATATCTTCGCCGGCGTACTCACGCCTGCAGCAGCTATGATGCCCCCGAGTTCTTTTCCAGAGTCTTTGATCCATGAGAGACTGCCGCTAACGGCTTGCGCTATACTTTCGGTGTCTGAGACGTCGCACTGGAAAAATTTGGCATGGCGCTCGGGAAGCTCTTGGACGAGTACCTGGCCGCCTTCTTCGTTCATGTCAAGGATAGAAACATAACCACCGGCAGAGATCAGGTTGCGGATTGTTGCGCGGCCGAGGCCAGATGCCCTGTAAACATACAACAAGTCAGTATATTCTAGACCTGGTGGAAGAAGGGGAACGCACCCACCGGACACGACGAACGTTCTGTCCTCGATCTTCATACTAATAGCGAAGTTCCACTCCAGAGGTAGGAAGAGAGTTGAAAAGCTCTGCAAGTGAATATGAGGTCAGGTTGGTCTGGCGCAGTGGGGCCGAGGCATTTCTGAACATTTGCCCTGAATTTTAGCCCTAACTTCAGGAACGCACGAACCACCAAGGTAAGATAGGGAGGCAGAGTAATTGGTGAGTGGTAGTATAGACTCATAGCCTATCGAAATTATTCATATTGAATTTTGGAACCATTGGGTATCTTAGAGCGACTCAGATACAGGCAATAGCACCACGATCAGTCCGCAGCCCTTATCACTTCTTCCTTTCTCTTACCTTCCATTTTACACCAGCTTTCGTAGTCCCTCCGACGCTGTTACTCATCTTAGCACGCTGTAGCTCGAGTTCGTTCTCTGCGTCCATGAGATCCTTCTCCCGAGCCTTGAGTGCCGCAAGCTTCGACCTGCGGGCATCCTGCTCCTTTCTGTGCCGTTTCCGTAGGAGCTTCTCTTCTTTCAAGGCTGCCTCTTCCCTTTCAGCAACACGGCGTGGTCTCTGTGTTTTGGCGACAGGCATCGAGTCTACCATTTCCTCATCTCCATCCTCTTCACGGGTCAGATCCTCTCCGATCGGCCCACCCTGCCCCAACCAAGAACCCAGACCCTTCCCTGGAAGATACTGTCTCTGCTCCTCCGTAGTACTCGCAAAAATCATATGCTGTCCCTCCCGTCCATCTTCTTGCCCCAAAACCTCCGCCCCCTCCCCCTCCCTCAGCACAAATTCCTGCTCCAATCTCTCCAACGCCCTCCTCGTCTTCTGAATCATCGTCCTCAAATAACCCGAATCTTGCGTCTTCAACAGCTTGACCGCATCCGGACTCAGCACCGGATTGCCACGATCCATAATTTTCTTGCCATCCTTCGATTTGGAGCTAAGCATGCCATAATGAAATTCGTCTGGATTGCGCTCGGTGGCTTTTTGCCGAAGGATCTGTAGGCGCTTCTTCTTTTCGTTGTAGTCTTTTGCTCTCAGGGAGTAATCCTTTTATGGTGTTAGCGTGAGGAAGTGTTTGGATGATAGATGGGACGGCGGACCTTGTGCTTCTCTAGGAGGCCCCATTTCTCGCGATTTCCAGGCTGCGCACGCTCTCGGTGGTTTCGCCGTTGGGTTGCATTCCTTAGGGAAGACATGGTTGCGGGACTGTTTCAAGGGAAATGCGCGTGCAATTCAACGGATTCATACACGTCCATGGAGTTCAAGCGAGGAGGGCGCCAAGATTTCAGAGATCTGCCCCAGTCTCATCGAGCGTAGATCGAGCGCCGCTTTTGCTCTGGCACTACACGAGTGACCGTCGCGCATAGAAGACAAAATCGTACTTTTCAATTTTTTAATTACTTCATACAACGGGCAAGGGTACGAGGTTCGGAGAATGCGTTATCTCTATATACACAATTCGCCAGATGCACCGACAAATGAGGTGAAGATCAAACGGAAATTAAGGTACTATCTTGCTTGTTTATTAGATTATGCACCTACTCCTACCCTGATATGCCTTTGGAACAAACACCTTCGTCTCTGACTTGCACGTTTGATAGAGGGACAGCTTGGCGAACAACGTGTTGTTCTATCTCGGAAAGCCGCTCCTATCGGCTACTGCTTAAGCGTTTCGCGCGTGAGCCATAGTCGCGCAATCAAGGCGACATACCTGTGTCATTGTGCGCTGTTTGGCTGGTCTGCTGCCCTATTCCTGATTTCGACTAAAGGGTCGTGGCTGCTTGAAGCAAAATTGTATCTGCGTTACTCTCCCAATACTATTGTTGTTCATACGAGCCAAAATCCCCCGAAACGAGGCTGAAAGCGGCTATTGACCGGTCGAGATGCGATCCGTTATGACGCTCGAAAAGCAATACACTTCAAACATACTTTAGGGATACGATCCGTCGCGGTTAACGCTCTACCGTACACAGTCACGATGCTCGGAATTGGCCTCAAGAATGCCCATCGAGCCCGTGGAAATATACACATGCGATCCGTCGTGATGAAACCTTACACAGCCATATTTTGTATCTATTTAGAGTATATAGCGCAAGCTCAATTTGCCTTGAAATATCTATCATCAGATCGAAAGTAAGCATGCTTATATACCATTATGTCAAATGTTGCCCAGCCTCCGAGTTCCTTGCTGGACCACTATTGAATACATATCGTCGTAATCATTCGACAAAGACATGGGGGCCTTTTCTTTCTTTCATATATTGACAATCAGTCTCTTCATCTGTAACGTCTCTGCGGTGCTAATCGCGAACGGCAATGGTTCGAATTCGATTATTGACGTGGCCACATACAAACATGGATTCGTCAATTTTCCACCCGGGGCTTGGCTTGGTAAGGGTCTCGATATGACGGCGGTCATGCCTCTTGATATAACCGCGGTAGGCTTTTCACGAGAACTCATTGATCACTGCTTTTCTCACGTGCTAAACTCGCATGCCTAGGTTACCAGTTCTATAACCACTTATGGCCGCATCATCAACATTGGTGACGATGCCAGCAACGTGACCATTGCCGGCGGAGCCACTTGGTTGGTTCCAGGCGATATAAACATAAGCCCTGACACTAGTGCTGGTGGACGTAAGTGCCATTCTTAAGTACTTGGCCTTATCTTAAGGTGCCACATCTAAATTCCCCTCTTAGGAACTTTCAACACATTCGCGACGGGGAGTGAGGCCCGAGACAGTACAAGTTACGGTGGTGCTCTCTCGGCGAGATACAAAGTGGTCGAAGGTGATGCGACTTTAGACCGAGGTGTCGAGAAGATGTTTCAGGATTCGTTCCAATACGCATTGTTTAGCTACGAGGCTAAACAGCTCCAAGTCTCTTTCGACTCCTTTAAGGACAATGTCAATGAAGGCTTTCTTAGGCAAATGGTAAATCGGCTTAAACCCTTCAACCCGAGAGACACGAATATCATCCGGCAATACAGGAATTTCTTCCGCCTAATCGGTACCCACATCGTTACAACAACAACATATGGTAGTCGTTTGTCGTTGGTCAGTCTGACCCGATCTTCTCGTCCGATACTTCTAATTGCGAGTGATCAAATCTAGGCCGTATGGGCATCTAATTCGGACTCTGAAGTCAACTCCAATTTCGCGGCAGACGTTGGGGCAGAATTGAATGGTCTTCCAGTATCTGGCAAAATCGATGTCGATGTCAAGACTAGTTCTCAGTATAAGACATTCTCGGATACTGTGCAACAGACTTGCTCTTGCAACGGAGGTAATACCACCCTGGCCACCGCTATCAACACCGATCCTGCTGCCGAAGGGATATACCAGACTTTTTTGAGTTGGTCGCAGAGCAGTCAACTACTGCCGGATGTGACTGGCTTTCATTTGGAGACGCTCTGGAGTATTATGGCATTTGCAAAGGATGAAGTGGTGGCTAATTATGCAACGGATGTCGAAAACGCGTATGATTATCTGGTCTCGAATCCTCAAATACGCAAGACACCATGCCGTATGGCCATTTCTGCGGACTGGGCCGAAACAGGTTTGTTGTCTCCTTCCGCCTACATCGAGGCCGATCCGAGGAATCCACCTCCGCCAGGTACTATCTTAACGGCCACAAAAGTTTTCTGGAATTCGACAGGCGGAAGTACCGACGTAGGCAGATCGGTGATTGTTGAGTGAGTTCCCGGGTCTTCCTCGCAAACACATCATTGCTGTATCTATCATCTGACAAGCACCACCGTAGCTTCTACATCACCAATTATGGTGGTGGTGTCGACATTGAGCTCTCGCACGGTAGCAACGGGGCTACATCGACCTCTGGTGAAGTTGACGTCAACATCAATGGGGTGAGCCCCCGAAAGTCTCCCAAGCAAATCTTCTCTTGCTAAAACTCTGGCTTTTCTTCAGGTTCCATATACTGCTAAAGGAATAATTGATAACAACTGGAACACTCAACGCTTCTTTCAGTGCCCAGTCAACCAACTTAGCGTTGATGAGGCTCATAACATCGCGTCACAGCCATCAATGGTGTTACCCTCGAACAATACCTGGGTAATCCCAGCCAACAACCCGGGAATAAATATACAAAAGTAGATAAAAGTAAATAGAAATTTCTCTTCTGATAGTTCGTTCTTTTAGGGCCCAACCATTGTCTGCTAATGTGCCCGAGCGAGTACATAAACGCAATAACAACCTCTTTTTCTCCAAGAATGTTTAACCAAGCCATGCCATTTGTGGCCAACTTCGATGGCATGATCTCAACCGTCTTTACGCCCTTCACAAGGCTTGTACGGGCACAACTTCCAGGGTACAGGCGTCGCCCAGTTTCGTAGGGTGATGGACATTTTCTGCAACAACGTCTTGGCTATCGTCCAGCGGTAGGATGATCACAGCGCGCTTCAGGCATTGACGAAAAAAGGCCTGGATCAAGAGGCTGGCCGTCATGATCTTATTTTAGTGTCGAGATATGCCGTACTACACAACCGTTGGTAGAAATATGAAGGCTTCTGAAGACCCAACTCCGCGCATCTGCGGGACTGGCCACATGCGCGGTACTGTAGGCTCACGGCTCGCAACTGGCCTGCCTTTCATAGTGTACACATGGTTGTGATCATGTACGATCGAGATAAAGAGATCTAGAAATACATTCCCACATCTTTACGGATCGTTCCAGACCTCTCGGTCAATTTCCGCCAAGTCCGCACTATGACTTCACTTTGATTTTGACCATGTCCCTCGGTGACTTGACTTCTCACCTCCATCATCAACTTCACGTCCTTAGATTTAATTTGTTGCGACTTCTTGAGACTGTTCCTGTATCCATCCTGATCCGAAACCGTCGTTGTCCAGTTACACGACCCGCTACTGCGACAAAGAGGAAATGCGCTCGATTGGATCATCGAATGGTCACGCTCAGAGTATCTCCCTCTAGAACACTTCACGTGTTCTACTCTCATTGCTATGTGTCCGTTGACTAGGCATCAATGTACTCGTATCCGCTCGAGGGGTCCCCTTTCACCGGAATGTGCACGCGTCCGATGCCATACCCCTTAGCAATACCCTACCAAAGGCCAACACAGCTCTCGATTGAGCGAATCGAACCTCTTCCCTCCTGAACTGAGGACCTATCGGAACACGTTCCTCTTGACGTCTCTGATTCTCATGGAGACTGTCAGTCCGCGCTTGACTAGCTCCGGATTTGGACACCATATGTCCCAAAAGAGATGAATATAATGATACAATTGCATGAATATAGGCATCATAGTGTGCTTTTCAAGAACGGCAGAGAGGAGCCCCATCCCTGGCCATCAAGATTTTCGGCCCTCTTCGACACTGAAGGTGGAGTGGTAGGTAGAGAAATATGATAGATTAGAGTTGTTGAGCTTGATAGTATCAATTCATTTCTTGAGCTTTTCTTGTGCATACAACTTGACAGGTCGGACAGAGTTGCTATCGCAGCCAGACTGAAGCGAGCAGTGCTACCCTGTTCATGCGGGACCCTGTATCTGAAATATCACTTTACGCCTTCAATATTCACGGTCCTCCTTGAGAGCAATCATGTTCCCCGGGTATTATTCGAGTCAAGGCAACATCGCTCTTCAAGATGGTATGGCTGAGAGCTGGCGGAAGAAATATTGTTGTTTGAAGGTTCATGTAGATGACTGGGGTCGTCTTGAGTGTGGATTAACCCACACGATTTTGAGTGACATTCTTGCGAATGAGGCTCGCAATAATGTGTTGTTGTTGTTATTGAGACTAATCTGAAAGCCTGCGAGTTTCCTCAGTATTGATGCTAAAAGAATACAACAAATATAAACAAATAAGAACACAAATTGAAAAGAGAAAGAAACTAGAAAAAGGAAGACAATGAAGACTCAAGAGATCAATTGCCCCTCCAATCAAGATATGAGGGAGTTCATTGCAGATGCAACTCAGTTTGCCATGTCATGGTCTGATGTCGCTGTACGTTTCGTATGTAATCCCGAAGCTCGAACCCAAGCACTGAGGTATACAGCGCTCTCTCCTAATCAGCCAGTGCGGTATTGGACCAGCATGCCGGAAAACTCGACTTTCCCTGAGCGTAGGTGAGCAGCTAGCATTATGATATTCGCGTCTTTGTGGCTCCGTACCTGCTGTGTGCGTTCATGTGGAATTGGGCGATGGGGAGGGAAGGAGCCTCGCACGGTGGCGAGCAGGTGAGATTGATTCCAAATGGATAATATACCCATTGACTCGCAGCAACAGTATACTGCTCGAGCTTTTTGGAATGGTGAGCCGCAGAAAGAGGGATGAGAAAGTTTGTTACTCAAGATCGCCGCTGTTAATTCTGTTCGAGGTTTACAAATAACACTAGCGCCAAGTTTGCCTACTTTACTGACGGAGATCCGCACAAATGTTTCCCTTCTCACATCAAGTCCCAACCTCAATCCACCACAACATTCATTACAACCACCTTCATCGCGGCTTCCACAAACACTTCTTAACAACCTCAATCTCAAACCACAAGCACTCTCATCATCAGTAGCATCACCGCTCCTTCCGAGCAATTCAACAACCAGAGATCATCCACCACGAATCCGCAAACACAACCAGAGACCGGAAAGGCATCAGCACCCACGATGTTGCCCGACAGAAGGCTCAGGGCGAAACGAATCGCGCGGACCAAAATCCTACGGCATGCAATCCGCCATCGAGGTCTTCGGCTCCTCCACAACAGAGCCGAAGAGCAAGCAGCCTACGACCAATTGGGGAGAACGGTCGGCTTTACACTGGAGAATCGAGCCACCAGATGCCTTCCTGGGCTCTCCCAGCAACAGACAACGACGTCGATCGAGGACAATGTCGAGACAACGGAGAAGATGCTTTGGGACCCTGACGACAGCATCTCACCAGCAGCACGACGGATACTGGCGGATCCCCCTGTCTCCGGAGCAGACGACGAAAGCGTCTTCTTCCCACCTCTATACCCCAAGCAAGAGCGGGCAGCGCAGCCAAAGACCACCACGGTGACTAATACCACTCGCTATCTCCCTGGCATCGCCCGGTCCGTCGTCCGGAGAGCCAACCTACGGCATGTACCCTGCCTCTGTGCTCCATGGATCCGTCGAGTGTGGAGAGCCATCTTGCGACGAGCAAATCGGCTTCGAGCTCAAAGAAACCTCAGGGCCAGAGCCGAGGAGCAAACCCTCTACGACCAACTGGGGAACACGGTTGGCAAGACCTTGAAGGGCAAAGAAACCCGATGCCTTCCCAATCCTACCCTCCCGGCCGACTACAACCTATTCATCACCCAGTTCTTACCAGCTTCTTACCATCCCCCGGACCCGTCGACGCCTGCCATTCGCGCCAGCATCGGCCCACATAACGTTCCGGCACCACAGCAAACACGGACCGGCTACACCATGTCTGGTTTCCAAAAAACTCCTACCTTGGCAGCGTACCCTAATCCGTCGTCTCGTTCACAGATGGCAGCCCATCCATCCCATACCATACCGGCTCAAGGCCTCGGCATACAATTTCAAGACAAGGCTACCAACCGCTCCTACGGCTACCCCTTTTACACCGAACAGATTACTGATGAGGGTGCTTTTAGGTAAGATGCCCAAATGTGTACGTGTACGTATGAAAATTGGCGAATGGAAATGGCTTTGAAATGGGATGGAGCCGGAAATGGATGTTTACGATATTGATACGTGTGGGTTTTGAGCAGCATCCGCATTTCACATAACATCGCTAGCAGCAAGCACAGTCCTAGCGGCATATTCAGCACATTCTCGACAAGTACGATACCGGACGATCTGCTCACGTATATTGCAATTGGAAATACAGATATATACATGGATGGGACGGAGCCGGAATTGGTTCGATACGAATGATGGGATACATGGGTTTTTCGACAACATGAGACATCTTATAGAAGCGTCAAATTGCAAGCATAACATCAAGCATGTTCTGAGCTCAGGAGTTATAAATGATACATAATAAACGATTTCACCTAAGAATGCAAGTAACCATCTCATCAAATAAGGGTATCAATATCCAATTTCCTAGCTATTATGAACCACACAAAGCCCCCATATCCAAAGCCCCCAACCCCCAAATCCATCTACCGCCCAAACTGCTTCTTCTCAAACGTCCTCAACACCAAAAACGAAATCGCACTAAACGCAAAAGCCAGCTCAAATCCAATATCACCCCCATACCCCGGCGTACCGATATGTCTCCCAATCGGCCCAACGAACCAAACCTGCGCCATTCCCATCACAGCGCCGAAAACGCCAAAGCAGAAGGCTAGGACGGCGGCCATGCCAGGAGGGAGGAGCTCGGCGTTATTCCAGATAGAGATGTCGTATTGGCGTTTTTTGAAGAAGAAGTGCTCGGTTAGGGAGATGCCTTCGTAGATGGCTAGCCAGTAACCCTGGGGGTGTTGTTAGCTAGAGGGTGGGCTTACGTGGGACGAGAAGGCTTACGATGAGCAACATGAAATTTTCCAGCAACCTCTCGAAATGGCCGTAGCCTGGGATGGCGATGGCGCAGTATACGAGCGTGCCGACGAATGTCCAGATGAAACGTGGGACAGCCTGTGTCCAGCGGCCCATTAATTGCAAGCTGAATGTCAAGCTGTAGATATTGGGGCAATTGTTGGCGATGATGCTGAGCGCAAGGATGATAAGGCAGAATTGCCCAAAGCGGCCGAGGGGAGGGAAGAGCACAGCTGCTAGGAGACCGCCGACTCCGGATGTCTTGTAGCCTTCGGAGTAGGACGTGTCGACTGTGTCAAGGGTGGCTGTTGCTACTGCAAGACCGAGCATTTCGGTGAAGCAGAGTGGGATGATCAAGCCACCGTAGACCCAGATGAAGGTCTTGGTGCGGCTAACATTGGCAGGCTGGTAGACGGTATAATCAGCCGCATAGCTAGTCCAGCCTGTACCGAAGCCAAAGACTGATGAGGCAAATGACAGAATGCTTCCTGTCTCCGCGCTGCCGCTACCCATGGGCAAATTTATGAATTTTCCGCTATGCCAGAATTCGCCAAGCACGATCAGGAAAATTATGGTGGACGGGATCCAGGAGTAGAATTCGTAGATGTGTACGACTTTGTAGCCGAAGACGGTCACTATCCAGGTTGCTGCTGCGATAATTATGATGCCAGCGTAGCCGGGAACGTTGGTGTTCACGGCGTTGATGAGTTGAGCGCCGACTATGACATTGACGGCTGACCAGCCTACGCAGGCAAGGACGTTAAAAACGGCGACTGGGGGATTGTTAGTCATTAGCTTTTCTGTTGGAACGAAGAATGGGACTGCTGAGACAGCTGTCGCCTCCGTTCCCCGAGAAGAGGTGTAGCGACTTACTCAATTTGACGCCATAGAAACCAAAGTAGAAGCGTGACAGAACCATCTGTCGCAGGCCGAAGCGGGGCCCGAATGTAGAGAAGAAGGCAACTGGAGTGATGGCGAGACAGTTGATGAAGAAGATGGTGAGCAGCGAGTCGACGAAGCCAAGCGAGAAGACTGTGATTGCCAATGCGCCAATGGCGAAGGAGGAGACGACCATATTGGCGGATAGCCACTATGGAATCGTATATCAGCGCTTCGTGCTCCCACCAGCACCTTGATTTCTAAAGCCCACCATTGTCCCCACTTTCGACAAAGTAGTATCCGTCCTCTCATCCTCAGGTACTCTTTCAATTCCTCTCGGCTCGACACCGAACTTGCTGACGGCTCTTTGGGTCTTTGCGTACCAGGTATTGCCGGTGATGAAGACTTCGCCAGGCACAGCGGGGGCTACTGAGGTGTAGATGGGGACACCCTTCTCGGAATCGATTGCCATGCCATCAGGCGAGTGGCTGCCCACTTTGTAGTCGTTCTTAAGGTCCATTATCGCAGGGGGATGAAGCGCACGACGACGACTTCTGGGTCGCGTGAGGGGTTACCTCAAGGTGGGGTGGGGTGTTAGTATAGAGAGAAAGAAGAGGGACGGTAAAGCAGGCGCAAGGAGAGCAGTAAAGGAAGAGAGCTTCCTTCGAGCCGCACAACGAGAAGAGACGGCGACAAGTGAAGTAAATATATATTCTGTGTCAAGTGGATTTCACCGATAGGAACCTCCTTAGCAGAAAGGCTCTCCATTCCATTGCCATGGTAGCTTGCTGATAAGCACTTAGCCACGAGAAAGGCAAAGGCAACGCTCCCCAGACCATCCACGTTGGTAGAACTCACTACTCGTATGACATGGTAGAGCGGGATCATATCTTCGTCTTCGTCTCCTGATTTGCAGCAGCTTTGACGAGCATAGTTCCAGGCCCCGGTTTCCGCCCGCTCGCGGCGGCCATGTCGTAAGATAGCTACTTACTTTACTTTACGGTTGTACTCGTAGTGACACCGACGGAGAAGCTGATTGCGAGATGGGGAAAGTCCAAATGCGACTTGCAATATGAGTGGCGAGATAGGCGAGCTGATAAGGATGGGACGCTCTTGATTGGCTGAACTCGTTAGGTGTGGAGGGATCCTTGTATCTATATCTATATTGTATTGGAACACATTTAACGATTGGCTATGATTTGTCGCCAAGAAAGGTTCCTCACGTGATCTCATTTCCCAAATTCTGGCCAATAGTATACCCCTAAATGGCCCCATCACTGCTCCATACTATGCTCCTAAATGCCCCCATTACTGCCCCATGGCATACCCCCCCAAATGGCCCCATTACTGCTCCATACTATGCCCCTAAATGCCCCCATTGTTGCCCCATGGCATGGCCCCCTAAATGCCCCCATTACTGCCCTATACTATGCCCCAAATACCGCTATTGCTGCTCTATACTATGCCCCCAAATGCCCTCATTGTTGCCCCATGGCATGGCCCCCCAAATGGCCCGGCATGCCCCCAAATGGCACTATTGCTGCTCTATAGTATGTGCTCCTAAATGGCCCTATTACTGCCCCACAGTATGCCCCCAAATGGCCCCATTATTGCCTTATAGTATGCCCCCAAATAGCCCTATTACTGCCTCATGGCATGCCCCTAAATGGCCTTATTATTACCTTATAATATACCCCTAAATAGCCCTATTACTGCCTTATAGTATACCCTTAAATAGCCCTATTTTACCCCATAGTATATACTCCGAAATACCTTATTACTACTCTATAGTATATTCCTAAATACTTTTATTACTACTCGATATTATACTCTTAAATAACTCTATTACTACTTTATAATTTATTTTTAAATAATTTTATTACTACCCTATAATATATACTCTTAAATAATCTTATTATTACCTTATAGTATATACTCCTAAATAATTATATTACTACTCTAGAATTGATTTTTATATAATTTTATATATTATTAAATATCTTTATAACTATTTTATAATGTATCTTTAAATAACTCTATTAAGTTACTATTATCTATAATATACTCTCTAATAATTTAATTATAAGTTTATAATATATATTAAAATATATCTTAAAATAATTATATAATTACTTTTATAATTAACTCGAGAATTAGGATTATAATTAATTTTATAATTAATATAATATTTATCTCTCTAATTATTTTTATAATTAATCTTTATATAATAATATATTAATATATACTCGAGATATTATAATAGTTATTTATATATTAAATATATAATAAGATAGTATTATTATTAGAAAATTAATAAGAAACTTATATAATATATAATAAAATAAATAATAAGATAAATCTATAAATTATATTCTATATATTCTATATATTACTTTATAAATTAGATTCTAATTTATATTATCTATAATAATATAAATATAAATATAGTATAGATATAGATATAGTATAGAATAAAATAAAATTACTAAAATAATCCGTAATAAATATATACTAGAATAGTTTATATATTATTACTACTTTTTATTTCTATATCTTTCTAAATATATATATAAATATAAAATAAATATATAAGGAAGTAATAACTAATATATAGATAATTTTATTAAATATAATATAATAAACTAACTATATAAATTTAATTTAATATTAAATATTTATATTATTAACGTAAAACTTTCTATATTAAAATAATATAACTTTAAAATCTTATTTCGAGACGTACGGAAGTATATAAATAGAAAAGAAAGACCTTCTTTTTTTCTTTTCTTTTTCTTTTCTTTTCTTTTTCTTTAAATTATATTCTATATATAAATATTTAATTTAGATATTTACTATAACCTAATCTAAACTCCGATATATAGAGAGAATTTAATATTATATTTAAATAATATATTATATAAAAGTATTATTATTAATACTAAAATTAATCTAGATAATATTTATTTAATAATAATTACTATTTTCTAATAAAATAGTTATATATAGAATTATAAAAATTATTTCTAAAATAATAGTAAATATATAAATAGTTTTATAATTTATAAATAAATAGATAAAATTATAATCTAAAATATCGTGAAATTATTTAAAAATAATAATTACTTTATTAATTTATAATTATATATTACTATTAATAAGAAAGAGAAGAGAAATAAAAGTACTAAAAATAATAAAAATAATAAAAATTTATTAAGAATTTATATTAAATATATTAAAATACTAGATTAGTTATATTTATTTTAATATATTAGATTATTTTAGATATAACTAAGATACTACTCTATATATATTTCGTATATAAATTAATAATATATTAATTATCTTATAGAAACTTAATAAATATAATAAAATAAAATAATATATATAAAAAGTAAAGTAAATCTAATAAAGAGTATTAATAATAAATAATAAAATAAGTTCTATTATATTAAATAAAAGTAATAACGGATATATATATCTAGAAAATTTAGAGAATTATATAAAGTAGTTTAGAATCACGATAAATAATAATAATTATAATAGAAATTAATATTAAATAATAAATTATGGATAATTAGAGTAGTAATAAATTAATAAATTAATAAATAAATAAATAAATAAATAAATAAATAAATAAATAAATAAATAAATAAATAAATAAATAAATAAATAGATAGATATACTTTAAGTTTATTATCGTTTGTAATTTATATATTTTATTATTTATTTATAATTTACCCTTATCGCTCCCGTAAACTTCTCTATAGAAATAACGACTTTATAGACTAATAATTAATTCA
>JAABUW010000131.1_pt1 | contig 157035 bp, 153 predicted proteins | sample 5560081 | NCBI WGS metagenome assembly JAABUW01 (sample SAMN10711882, study PRJNA513363) | rock metagenome | isolation source: Antarctica rocks | place: Antarctica: Victoria Land, Knobhead sud
AGATAGCATCAATGAACTTCATCATTCTCTTTCGATTTCACAGAAACGCTGAAAAGATATAGCTATGAACTTCATCACTGAACTATCTCTGTCAGAAGACTATAACGTCATTTGCACAATCATATGTTGTCTCATCAAAGAACGTCACTATGTTTTCTGTCATTGAGAAGACGATGACATCTCAGTCGAAGAAACGGTTTGAATCATGCTATGAAACGTCTATCAACTGCATGATCTACTCAGTTCTATTGTTTCGAACAGAGACTTTCAATTCATATCGACTATGTGAAAGAGTCTTTGCAAGCGACTGAGAATCACAGCTAGTTTATTCACAGTCTATCATTCAAAGATCGACGGTCAGACGAAACGAGTCAATCAAGACGTTGAACGCGAACTTAGAACCTACTGCAATTACATGCAGAACGACTGAGTCAAATGAATATCTATGATAAAATTCAGCGACAATTTCAATATCTTCTCGATCATCTCAATGATCTCTTTCTACTTCAATAAAGAATTTCATTCTCGAATGAGTTTCGATTCAGATACGACTAACTACGAAACAACTCGTGAACGACTTGAAGCTAGAAAAGCAGACGATATTGTCATTTGAATGAAAGAGCTACTGAGCTTCGACCGTCAACAATTGAAAAAGACGAAGCTGATCATCGAAGTTCAGATCAATAAACATAGACGAAACGTCATCTATGAAGTAGATGACTGAGTTTGACTATCTTTCAGAAACGTCAAGACAACGAGACTCTGCAAAGATTTGAAAGACAAACAACTAGAATCATATCAGATCACTGTCAAAGCGAAGATCTTCTATCATCTTCGTCTATCAGTCAGCATGAAGCATCTGCATTCGATGTTCAGCTCGAAGCTACTGCAATTGTATTCAGAAGACTTTCTATCAGAACAGCATGCAGAACTTCTCAGACTCATCGTTATTGATGACGATGACAATGAACACTGAAAGATAGATGACATTCTGAACTTCAGACGCTATCGAGGTCGAATACAGTACAAGGTCAAATGAAAAGACCTAGATAGAGACAATGAATGATACTATGTCAATAAAGGTGAATTCGATGACTTCGAGAAAGTTTTGAACGAATTTCATGCGCTATACTCAAGAAAGTCACGCTAGTATCGAAATAACTCAATAAGAAAGCAAGCAAACGAGCGACATTCATGCGAACATGAATTTTCGAAGAGAAGAGTAATGTTACGAGCGTATCAAGGCTGAATAGAACTAGTCAGTGTCTCTAGCTCAGATCTGGCTCAGTCTCTATTTTCTTTCATCAACATCTCTTTGTTCAACATCATCTTTCTTTCTACATCACATTTTACTCGTGTCACAAACACATTTTCTTCGAGTTTAGCACAGTCTCTGAATATTACTTAAATAGAAGCTCTTGTACTCACCTTCTTCTGTATTCTTAATATTCAGTTATAGCTACCTCTAAAGATCAAGCACTATTCAACTCTGACTTTCGCTGATTAACTCATCTAGACACGATTCTGACACATTCTATAAATTGAAACTATTCAAGACTATGCATATACATGATGTATTTCATTCAGAGCTTCTTCGTTTCGTCGTCAATGATCTTCTGTTTGATCAGAAGAATGAATTCTCGAAGTCAATAGTGATAAATGATGAAGACGAATGAGAAATCAATGATATATTGAACTTTCAACGATATCAAAGATGACTTCAATATCAAGTCAAATGAAAGAACTATGACAACAATCTCAACTGATATAACGCTGACAACAACGAATTTATGAACGCTCAAGAGATGATTGACAACTTTTATATCAAATATTCAAGAAAAGCGCACTAAGAAACAACATTCATGCAAACATGAATAGTTAAGAAAGAGAAGTAATGTTATGATTCTAGTCTTCGTCTATTCTTCGTTTAGTCTTTGCCTGATTTCATTCTAATCAAGTCTAGCGAGAATCTGATCTAAAGATGATATCATTGAAATTCTGCATCGTATGTGTAAGACGTCAATTCAATCGAGTCTAGCACAGAGCTGAGAAACACACATATAAGAATCGAGTTCTTTTCTGTAGATACTTTTCTTTCTTAGCATTTATCTATTAGTTAAATGACACTCATATGACTCACTCTATGCTGACTTCTAACAACTACAAACAAGACAGAGTGAATCTAGAAAATGATTAAACAACAATGAATTGCACGAATTGCAGCAAAGCTGATTCAAAGATGATTGTAAGTGACGTTGATTCATTGCAAGAAAACAGAGATGCAGAGTTGAAACACTCATGCAACAATGAAGATTTTTTTTATTTCTTCATTAAGTGCATGCAGTTTATGACTATGACACTGTTTAGACGCTGTGCATATGTTAAATTACATGTATCTTGATCAAAGTCGCTGCTTTATATCTTCTCATTGATCAATCACATCGATAGTTTGCATAAACAAGCACTTTCAATCAAACAACTTCTTTCTTTCGTGCTCTTGTTTTCTCGCTTCTTTGTGTTCTTTTCACTTTATTCTTTCATTTTCAATAGTCATTTTCTTGTTGCAATTTGAGTACTTTTCAAGTACTTTAGCATTGTGATTCTTTCAATCTTGATGATAAACAACGTCAATATAATGTTCATGTTTTTGAACTGTGCTTTTGCTTTAAGCTGTAACTGTTCTGCTCTATAATGTTTGCAGTTCAGTAATAAATGCTTCGACGTTTGTCTCGCCTTGCATATTTCATAGCATTTGTTTGAATTATTCTCTGATAATCGATGCAAATAGCTTTTGAAATAGTCATGTTTCATTTTTAGCTGTATAAACGTTGAAATCATCAGTCTGTCTATTTTTCAAAGCTTTTTTAGTGATCTGTAACTCAGATTCACTCTCGCTGTGTGCTTCTGATACTGATTTTCTTTTTTGATGCTGTTGTTTCATGCAGTTAGTCATTGCTTTTTTACCTCTTTGTCTATTTGCTTTTTGATGAAGCTCATAATTGTTCTTTTTCTGATGTCAATTGTTGATCTTTTTCATGTCACGTCTTTGATCAATTGATTCACTGCTTCATTTTCAACGATGTCTTTGCAACTTGATACTCACTGTATGCAAATATGACATCAATTTTGTTGCAGATTGATCAGATTTTGTCGTATGTTATTGAATAACTTTAAGTTGACATTGCTTTTTGCTTTTAGTCTTTGCAGCGTCATTTAACTGTCTGTGTACACTCAAATTTCGCTGTCTTCAGATGCTTCTTCGCTGCATATCGCGATTGCATCGTTGATAGCTTGCAATTTCACCTTCGTTATGATTATTTCGTCAATTATGCTTATCACTTTGCTGCATTTAACAGACTCGTGCGTGAATATCATTGTGATTTCAATTTCTGTTTTGAGTTCTGCTATCTTTTTTCAAGTTTGCAATGCGTCGATGTACATCACTATGTTTTTCGTCTTTTTGACTATTGTTTTCAGTTTTCTATAGTGTGTATTTATCGTTTCACACGTTTCATCTCTTGCGAATTTGATTTGCATCTTTGTCAGATATTTGATTTTCTGATTTCATGATTTCTTGAAGTGAGATATTTTAATCTTCTGTATTGAACTAAGCGTTTTATGCACTTTGTTCAATATTCAATATATTTATGTAAGCTTCTCTTTGCAATTCTTGACTTTTTGAAACAACTTTGTCGTTGACTCGTTTCAATTCAGATAATTTGTCACGTTCAGATTCAGATTCAATTCAATGATGTATTGAGATGAATACAATATAAATGTTCGCTTTCTTGTTGAATGCTTTTTCGATAATTCAACTATTTTAATTGCATAGTTCTTGCATTTTTGATTTAATTGTACTTTCACTGACGAAATTTCAGCCTCTATTTGCATGACTTCTATAAGCAATGTTTGAAATGCTTTTAATATTTTTCATAAAGCTGCGTTTTGCAGCTTGCGAAATTTGATTGCGTGACTTTTTTGATTGTTTCACCAGATTTCGACGTCATAGTCGCTAATGATTATGACACATGCTAGATACAACTGTCTTTCTGACTTTACGTTTAGTTCTTACTCACTATTCATTAATCTAAAGAGTGAGTGTAGCGTTCTTGTGACTGCAACGATTTTCGTTTGCACATGCATCTTAAAGTTGAGCTTTCGATTCAGTCAAACTTCTAGTCATTGTATACAGATCTTCGATTTTACAACTGTGTCATTGAATAGCATAATTGTTTGATTGAGTGTCGCTTTGTGACTTTCAAAATGAATCAATTCGAATTTTGAGTTATCAAATTGCATTGCGTTTTCATTCACTCATGTAAATGCGATTTTCGTCGTCTTTTTCAGCTTTTTCACATTCTTGTCAATGCTCTTTTTTTCGACGTACAGTGTGACGTCGTCAATGTAGCTGAGTGACTGTAGATTTTCAATTCTTGCGCGAATCTTCAAAAATAAGTGTCAAATGTAAATTAGAAACAAAATTGACAAAATAGATGATTCTTGTGATATTTCTGTGAAAATTTTCTTTGACTTCTGACGTTCTTCATCAAATGCTAAGTCAATGACTCAATTTTGTAAGAAGCATTTTATTCAGTTGATTAAATTGATCAATATCTTCTGTTTGATCAAGATCTTGATCAGCTGTTTCAACATCACATGATCAAAGACATCTTTGACGTCTAGCAGTAAACATGTAAGCGTGTTTTCGCGACTTTTTGCTATTTGCGCGTCGTGTACTAGGTTTAGTACTGCGTCTATAGCTGATCTTTGTTTTCTGTCTCTCATTTGATCGAAGTCTAGCAGCTTGTCATTTGTTTTCGCTGTGTATGACAGTCGCATCACTATTAGCTTTTTCGCTATCTTGTCTAAGCAGTTTAGCAGTGTGATAATTCTGTATGTCTTCGAAATTGAATAATTCAATTTTTTCAATTTTTTCAGAATGATTTCTGTGTCTTCACATCATATCTTTGAATGATAGTCACTTTTGATCAGATTCAAATACATCAGATTGAAAATTTTCAATACGCTTTTGTATGCTCGCTGCACGATTACGAATGACATATCATCTGATTCAAGTGCTTTTCTGAATGCTGAGAAGTTAATAGCATGTTTAATCTCTCTCTCGATGATTCTTGATCACTGTATACTTTCGTTTAATAGTAAATTCTCATTGATTTGAACTTTCAAAGATGATGAATACATTGCTTTCAAGAATGTCTCGCACTTTTCATTGAATTCAGTTTTCAACTTCTTTTGTGCATTCTGTATTGAGAATAGCTTTTCAATTAGTCGTGATTTGATGAACTTGTATGTCTGAAACACTTTCTTTTCTTCGACTTTGTTCAGAAAGATGATTTAAAATTGATTTTTGACCAACTTTATTGCATCATGATATGAATTTCGCATTCGCATTATCTCTGTTCATGCATCATCAGTTCTGCATCTTTTTCAAATTCGCTTTCTTGATAACAGTGCTTTTTGCATTTCAATGAGCTTGTCGTTTCACCAGAGTTTCGATTTTGCGCATATTTGCTGTTTAAATACAAATAACTTCACTGCACTCTTGATGCATTCAATCAAGTAAATGACTTTTGTCTTTAAACTGATAGTTCTTCACATCTTGATAATCATTTCATTCTTCGTCTTTTGTAAGTGCATGTTGAATTTCTTTCAGTCGACTTTTTGCAAGTTGTATGATGCGTTTAGCGAGTTTTCGACCAATTTCATCTTTTCTGTGACTATCATAAACATAATTACTTCATGATTGAACTCTGTGTCTGCATCTTCATTTACATGTCAGTTCTTGATGTAGTTTTGCACACTTCTTGATGCAAAAGCTAAATCAATTACTGAGCTTAATCTTTTGAAATAGCTGTGATAAGTGTTTATATTCAATGTATTAATCAGGTTGCAGTCATGCCTTCTTACTCAGTTTACTAATGCTTTCGTTCTAATGAAATTTGCGATCTTTGCGTTTCATCAGCTATGATGCGCATTAAAGTCTTCTGCAATAATAACTTTTTAATCGTCGTTTAGTCTAATCTTTGCTAACTCTCGCTCAATCATGTATGATTGCTTCTTCTTTGCGTTTTGTGCTTTTTCGTTATATATGTTGAGCAACAAAATTTTATTTAAAATTTTATCGTTCGCTATCATTATCGCTTGTATGTCTTTGCTGTTGACTATGTCTGATCTTGATGTGCAAATAAACTTTCTTGCGTTTTTTGCAACAAATATTAGTAGTCTGACTCAAGTCTTCTGAATATTTGGTTTGATGCATATAAACGATGAATGTGAGATTGTTATATTCTCATCTTTTATTCATGATTCTTGCAGAATAACAATATTCGCTCTGATTTTCGCAAACTTCATGCATGCATGCATGATTTGCATTGATCTTGCGCAGTTGTGCTGTAGAATTCGAATATTCGATTCGTTTGCAAAGCTTTCGTCATTTGCAATATTTTGAGAGTTTTCTGATGTGATACTCATTACAATTTCTTGATCAGATAATCTCTTTGAGCGCTAATAGACTGAGCTGCCTGATATGTTTCACACATTACGTTATTTGCAAAGTGTGCATTTTGACAATTACAGCACTTTGATATCATGTGATTGCATGACTGCTGTTTTCTGCATGTGAGCAGCGAGCATTTATGCTTTCATGTCAAATGATTTCGTTCACAAAATAAGCATCTTGATGATTTATTGCACTTATTTTGCAAATGTTTGAATGTTTGACATCTTTGACACTGATCGCTTGATCAATAGTCTTGATATTCGATCGTTTGATATGTTGATCTCGCTGCTAAAACTCATTTTTTCAGATGTTTTTATGCTTTGACTTCGATTTTGAACATCAGTATCGTCGAAGCATGATTCTTTCTTGCTCTATTTTCATCTTTTGATAATCATATCAAGTTGATTATCAGCTTCAATTCAGAGTTGTACTTCTCTAGCTCGATTCTCAAATATTTCATTTCAATCTTCATGTTGAAAATATTGATTTTCAGACTGTGTATCACTATCTTGTATCATTTTTCATTCTTCTTGATACTTTTGACTTTGAATATATGCTTTCATATATCTCTTTGCTTTAGTAGAGCTTTCGTGATGTATTTCTCTGAAATCATCAGAGCAATATTGTTATCTCTTTGTGTTTTAATCACTGTAGCGACTATTATGTCAGACTTTGTCTTCTTCAGTGCGTTGTTCACTGCATTGCGCATTTTCATCACTTGTAAAATTCAGTTCTCATTTTTCGAAATGACTATCAATCTTTTTTCGCGATATGATATTTCTTGTGACTTTGACGAGAGTTTTTTTGATGACTAGATTTCATTCGTTCGCTTTTGCATTTGCATTTGCCTTAATGTTTGCATCTGCTGATTGAGCTGCCTTTTGTGCATATGTTAACTTCGATGCAGATCTTTGCTTCATTTGCTTGTCTTACATCATTTGTGAACTCTGCTTCGTCTGCGAGATTTGCGTCTTTCTCATCATTTGCTTTAAGTTGATTTCTTTTTCAATGTTTCATGCATTTTGCTGCACTATTTGCAGAATAGTCTCTAGCTTTTTGTTCGTTTGACTTTGCAACGCATTCATCTGCTGTTGAATCGAATTCTCTATGCTTTCATCGCATGCTTTTCTTATGTAGCTTAAGCTATGCTCGATGATCTCTTTCTGCTCTGACATCGCTGTTTCTAGCTGATTGATTGCGAATTCGACTTTTTCTCGCAATCTTTTGACTAAAGTCTTCTTGTAGCTGACATCTTGATTTTCACCATTGTTATCTTTATCACTGACTTTTTTGTGTAAGCTTTTCATCGCTTTTCGCTTTTTTATTTCTTTTCATCTCACAATCACTTACGTTGATTGCATATTCTCATTTGCATTTCGCCAGTTTATCGATGCGTTCATTGTCAATGCATTCAATAAACTGAACACGATTTGTGTTCTTTTTTTCAATGATGTAGATGATTTTTGTTGACTGCAAAACAAGTCATTCATATTCTTTTGTAGCTGCTGTTCTGTTGACAGAGTTCAGCTACTTTCAATCAACTTTACACATTTCATCGTTGACGTTTTGAGTTCTTTTCTTGAGCTGTCGCTCATGCTAGTGTTCAAATTGATCTCTGCTCTCTGCGAAGATGCGATCGACGAGAGTGAGATGTGCGTAAGCACATTCAACCTCAATGCTTCTTGTGAGAGTTCAACTCTTGCAAATGCAAGAGATTCTTTCATTCATTCTTTTCACTTATATATTTCTTTAATCTCTTATTCAGAGCGTTTCACGTAGGCAGTAACTCTTAAAGAATATCACTACAAGAATCATGAATCTGTATTGTACAATAATGAAGAGAACGTTGCTAACATTATTGATCTACTAATAAAGATATCAACGTTAGAGAAAGAGAAGAGCAAAGATCATTCATGAAAAGAGATAGCATTGAAGCTGATTCAACGTCTTTGACTCAACTCAGAAGAAAAACATCACATGAATCAGAATGCATTCATCACGAAGAATGTATAGAAACTGAAAACATCAGTTCAACTGCTCAACAAGCAGTTGCATACACAGAAAAGCATGCGTCTTTCAACGAAAATTACGTCATGAGCGAACGTGACAAGAGAAGAAATAGCAATAAAGAAGCAACAACTCAGAAGTGATCTGTCGTCGCTTTGCAAGAAATGAGAAGTCATGATTAAAATAATGAACAGAAAAGAAATAAAAAAGATACAGAAGAAGTTGATTGAACAGATTTTACAGAAAATTACAGACATGTCAACAGATCAAAGAAATCTAATCATGTCACTTTGCAAGCTGAGTAGCAATGACATTTTTCTTCACGCAGTTAGCTCAGATGCTTAAGCAAATCTGAAAAAGACTTAAATATGAGCAAAAGAAATCACGAGTTTAACATGTGTAACACGTTGAATCTTTGCAGTGCTGACATATGAAGTATGCACTACAATAAACATGAACAATCAGAAAAAGATCATTGAAAGATTGATAAAAGATAACGTGAGACTTCATGAAGATCTAAAAGTTCTAAGAATAGTCTGATTTAAGAAGATAGCAAAGAGTGAAAAGATTTATTCATCACTCATTGTAGAAATTACGATCAAAGCAATGACAAATTAACTAATGAACGTGAGCATGCTGAACTCATATCAAGAATGTGCATGCAAACTATTTGAAAAGAATTGTTGCATTACATAATGCTTCAGATGTCATGAATTTAATCATATGATTAAGTTCTGCAGAAAGAATCAACACTGTGAAAAGTGTGCAGACAAGCATTACATCAAGAAGTGCATGATGTCTTTGAATAAAAGATGTTGCATCAACTGCAATGAAAATCACGAACTCTGAAGATGCATCTGTCTCAAGTGATAACAGCAGATGAAACAAACATTCAAAATCTATAGAAACAGATTGTTTAAATACTTTGAAATGTCTAAATACAATTGCACACTCTTCTCGCTGTTTCTGAACTCTTTAGATTCAATGAACTCTTCAGATTCAACAAATTCTTTTGATTCAATGAACTTCTCAAGCTCAGCAACAATCATGTTGAAAACATGCAGTTGAATCGCTGATGAATCAGCTTGACAGATAATAAAGATCAAGAAGAGATGAGTCGATCTTTTCTCTTGCATAAGTAGCGACTCAAACAAGATAACATTTGAGCAGATTCAGAAATGTTCAATCAGAAAGTGAGAAAGACTTTCGATAATTAAAAGCATACAAAGAGTCTTCTCATTGCAGAGTCAACAATAGCTACAAATAACTTTATGATGAAACAATCTTTTCTATGAATTCTACAGTATAACATCAGAAAGTCATTAAAAATTCAAGAATCATTTTTAATTAACAAAGAAGTTCGCGAATTTGACATAGTAGCTATACAGAAGCAAGATTGTAACAACAATGATTTACAATCATTTAGCTCAGCACACAACTTCTTTCATCTAGTGAAAAACTCGTCATCTCAATCAAGAACATGCATATACATTAACAAATGTTTAAAGTTCAATTAATGAATAGTAGAAACAGCTGAGTCAGACATTTGCTCAATCAGAATATTAACTTGCAACACAGATGATGAAACGCAGACGCTAAGACTTCTAAACGTCTACAATTTATGCTCACTGTCTACTACATTTACAGAGAAATCTTTAATCATTTCTCATTTGAATGAACTACTCAAGAATGACTGCAAACAACTGATTGTAGAAGATTTCAATTTACATCATTCTCATTGAAAGAAATGAAGATGCTTCACTCATCACATGATGATTGATACTCTACTAAACATCATTACAAATGCAAGACTAAAATTATTGCTGAAATCAGACATTATTACTTGCAAAGCTCACAATCAATTTACGACGATTGATTTAGTCTTTAACAGCGAGAAAATACAGTTTATGACACGCAAGTGTGAGATATGAATCAATCTGCATCAGAGGTTGAATCATCTTTCGATCATCACAGAGCTATGTTTACAAACAATCTCAGTTCAACTTTCAACTTAATGATTTTGAAAGAAAATGAATACAGAAGCATTAAGTGCTTATCTGCAAATACATCTATCTTTGAAATGCTCTTTAGATGACAAGACTATGATGAATGACAAAGTGTGTAAGATTATCAAAGTATTACAGAAGATTATTGAGAAATCTACTTTCTTGACAAAGTCATCAAATTAAGTAAAAGACTTTTGAAATCAAAGTTGCTTCGAAGTAGTAATAAAATCAAGATGACTGTGAATCATATGAAAAACATAAGATACATTAAAAGCATGAAATGAATATCTGAAGCACAATGATCATAAAAACAAGATTATTCAACAAATGAAATGCGCACACTTCAGATCATAAATGCATGAGCTGAGCAAAGCATTCAAATCAATATGATGCTTTGCAAAATGAGCTAGAATTGAAAGTCAACTATCTAAAAAGCTTTCTCAGTTTTCATCACTGAAGTGAAGTAACATCAATCATATGACAACGACATTCAAGAAAAAAATCGAGATACTGCAAGAAAAGTTCTTTTTCTCATCTTTTTAAGTGAATGTTAATGACATTGCAGAGTCATTCATATCTCTGACAGTCTCATTCAATTCACGCATCACAGAAAATGAAGTGAAGCAAACAATCAAATGAGTAAAAGCAGACAAAGCATTGAGTGCTTTAAATATTTCAAACAGAGCGCTTCAAGTGAGTCTTGCAGAACTGATCTCAGTATTGACAAGTTTATTCAACGCATGTATAATACATAAGTATCATTTAAAGCAGTTCAAAAAGACTCAGACAATAGTATTATGCAAATTAAAGAAAAGCAACTATATTGATTCAAAGATGTATCAACTCATTGCTTTGCTTAATATCATGAGCAAAGCGTTGAAGTCAATTATGATCAAAAGACTGAGTGACATAATCGAGACTCATTGCATGCTATCAAATGCTCAAATGAAAGCGAGATGTAAGTGATTCATGATCTCAACATTAGATTTACTAATAAATAAAGTTCATACAGTGTAAGACTGTGAAATTAAACATATGATCTTCATGCTAAGCTTAAACATCATCAAAGCATTCAATTGAGTCTCACACGTCAGACTTCTGCATACATTGAAAATGAAAAAAACGTTGAGCTACATAATTAAATGAACATGCAGCTTTCTAAAGAATCGAGAAACATCGCTAATATTCAACAAATAAATGAGCAACATGCGTAAGATAAATGCAGACATATCACAAAAATCTTTCATTTCATTAATTCTCTTTTTATTCTTCAACGCAAGTTTAATTGAAAAATGCAAAGCACTGAGAATTAAAATCAAAGTGCTTGACTTCATAAATGATATTAACATTCTAGTCTATGACAGATTCATTGAAGAAATTTGCAAAACATTGAGCAAAGCACATGACGTTTGCGCGAAATGAGTTTGCACTCATGACGTAATGTTTGCATCAGAAAAGTATGAACTCACGCATTTTACTAGAAAATCAAAGAGATTCAACATGATGACTAGCATACAAATAGAAAACTCAGTTATTAAATCAAAATCAGATGTATGAGTTTTAAAGATGCAACTGAACATAAAACTGCAATGAGACGTGCATCTTTGACAAATAAAGATGAATCACGTCACAAGAATGCTAGCACTTAGTTGTCTTGACTCTTGAAGTTTTCACATAAGAAGCTATCTTCACAAAAGCAAAACAAGTATACTCAGCAGTAGTGAGATCAGAAATTGCATTCAAAGCATCATTCTGACATCAGCGTAACAAGAAAAATGAACTGTCAAGCAAAGAATGCAGATTAAAAACACTTTAGAATCAGACTTTGCATCACGTAGCAGAAGCATTCAAAAGAGTAAGCATTGAAACTTTAAAGACAGAAACATACATAAGTTTATTACATATTCATTTGAACATGCTACAGAACAAGATCATGTTACACAGTTGAATTAATGATTGAATGCAAGAGATCAGATAAGCATGCAAACTAATACGCGCTCATTTGATGAAAGTTAATAACGTCATTTCTTGCTTACTCATCATCAAGAAAATAATACTTCTGAATGTTTTCATTCAAGAAGATGCAAAGATACAGTTGAGATGCAGATGATGCATTCTCTTCTTCACAATGATTTCAACAAGTGATAGCATTGCAATAACGCAGTATCACAAAGATCAATGAAATCAACGATGAGAAAAGTATAAAGAACACGTTGCAAACATTAACATAATTTCAGCACAAAGATTGCATCTGAGCAATAAGATGATAAAGATGTATGATGATTTTCAGAAAGCAGAAAGCATTCTTGCAATGCACATCAAAATTGAACGCATAGATTTGAATGCTTATCTGCACTTTAAAAACATTTCAGACATGAATAGTTTGTGATGCAACTACAAATGAAGTCATCAGATGACAAAGCATGTATTCATGCATTGCTTGAACTGATTGCATCTGCGATCAAAAATGCTACAAGATGCTGACTTCTTGAATTATTAAATAATCATCATCATCATGAAGAGTCTCAGAACAGTAGTGAAGATGATGATGAAAACGAAGCTCTTAAAGCAATTTAAAGTGACTAGAACATTCATTTTCTAACGTGCAATCAACGTGAACAAATTTGATACATAGTTTCAAAACTCACTGTTTCAACTGCGTGAAACAGTTGTATAAACTACAAGTGATTTTCTATCTCAGAGAGTTTTGTTCACTTAATACAAATAGTATAAAGTTTCTCATGAGTCAATCTAATCAATGTCACAAGAGTGTATGAATTTATTATTATTATTATAAACAAAAGTAAATAATAATTATTGTTTTATTTATTACTCTTTTAATTTTTCTTAATTCTCATCTTCTTTCAATCTCACTTTTACACTCATCATTACTTGACTCATACTATTGTTCAATTATTTCATAAATATAGTCATTATTCATGTATTGTAGAAAGTAATTATTAAGAATGACATATGCTTAAGTTACTGCGTCAAAATGAGCATCAAAGATGATGAAATCAACTGATGACAAAGTCAAAAGCATAAGCAAGATATGTAATGTTTATTCTGAACTTTCTTGATTAAGTTTGCAATCTAACAATTGCAGATCGTTGCAAAAAAGTCATTTGTTTTTTGACTTTGCAATTATTCAATGATAATTCTTGCGTTGAAGTCAACATTACTTGAAGAATCTCATGATGATTTGAATATCATTGATAAGATGATGAATGAGAGAATGAGTTCTGATGTTTTCTTGATATCAAAGTTCTTACTCAATTCATCTTGTACTTCTAGAAATAAAAGTACAGTAAGTTGAGTACTTTACATTTTGATGTCATTACTGATTCTTTTTCAGCTTACTGTTGAAATAAGTAATCATAGTGTTTGCATCATTGAAATGCTCATCAAAGTGATGTGTATCAAATGCGTGTAAATGCTGCATAATGAGAATATTACGTTTCAATATGATGCAGTCTTTCACAATAAGATAATGTATTGTAAATGCAAAAGATGCATCAGCAAAGAGATAATTTACATTGTTCTAAGTACATTTACTCGCTGCGTTGATTAAACGCTCATGTTTCAATTTCTAGATTTTTAATGTTTATGTAACATCATTAAATGAATCTCTTCAACTGAAGATTGCTTACAATGCTATTTATGAAGAAGTTCTTGATAACTTAAGAAGATCAACTAACTATAGAAAGTTTATCAAGCATTATTAAGTTGAACACAATACATCTTATGATATATTAAGTCAAAGATGTGACGTGATTTAAACAATGTCTTGACAGAGTTACAAAGTTAATTCAGATTTGATCTTTAATCTAGTCTTTGATAATAGTCTTTGATCTAGTTTTTATATATCAATTCATCATGATAATTGTCTTTTCTTCTGAGTGAGTTCATCTTCAATCTCAATAATTAATGTTTTTGTTTATCATTGATAAACAATGATGTATATTTGTGATTTAGCTCTAAAAGCTCTTGATAAAAATCTTCAAATTTCTGTGAAAAAACAAGAAGAAAAAAGCTTTTGATTAAATAATGATTCATCTTCAATTATAATGCATGTAAATGACATTATAAATAACATATATGATGTGTAGTTGATGTAGATGATAGTATAAATAACATGTAAATGATGTATAAACATTGTTTACTTTTTGATTAAATTATGTTGTTAAATCAATAAAGCATAAATAACAATTATTATTATTATTTTACATTTACTTCTTTTAACTTCAATCATTTGCAATTTTTTCACTCATGTATAAAAACATCATTTCATCATATCTTGATAAATAAACTATCATACAAAGTAGTAATACAACTTTTGAAAAAAAATTTGAAAGAAAAAAATCATGAAAACGAATTACTTAACCTATTTAAAGACAGAACACATCATCAACATGATGCTTATGCTTCATCTCAATCATCAAGAACAGATAAGAAGCATCATTGACATGATGTTAATGAGTGAACGAAAGATGATTATCATTATTTCGCAGAAAAATTCAGTCAAGACAAAAGATATACAAAAGAAATTACATAAGCTGCAAGTACTTTATGAGCTCAACAAACATAGAAACAACAAACTGATGCTCTGAAAGAAGATGAGAAGTTTGACAGAAATGATAGAAAAGTTGACATGTTAATGCATTACTGTGTTGACTGTCAATCAGCGCATGAAGAATCAGCTGAAGAGACTGAAAAAGATAACAGACAGACTTGAAAAAGAGTTCATGAAGAAGAGAAAACACATTGACAGCTGAGCAAAGAGAGTGAGCATGAAGTCAACAACATCATTTGAGAGTTATCTTGTATTCAACGTCAACATATTGTCATCAATGCAAAATCATTGTAAGAAATTTGAAGTAAAGATCTTCATCAAAGAGAAAGAAGAAGTAAAGAGAATCATGATGATAACAATGAAGAACATAGTAAAATAAGTGAAAGAGATTGATGTTGACGAAACATTATTGATGTGCAAGAACATAAAGACAATAAAGAGATGATTAAGACTGCTAATATTTTGAATCAAGATGAAAAGCAGCAAAAGAACATTGAAGAAAAATGATTTTTGAATCAAAGAGATATCATCAAATGCATGTCTGCATGAAATTAGTTTTGAAGTAGTGATACATGAGATTAAAGTCGAAGAAATATTTAAGAACATAAAGAAAAAAGAGATGAGAACGCTCATCAAGATCAATAAAGACATACATTCAGAAATGATGATTGAGAAGATTGAGTGACTCACAAAGAAGAATGAGCAGAAAAGATATGTCTCGCTGATGATATGTGTAATCAACGTTGAGATGATGAATTAGACTGATTGCATCGAGTCGAGTACTTAAGTTTGAGTCGAGTATTCAACTCGCTAAGACTTAATTCAAGTCAGAATTCTTGATCTGAGTATTCAAGTCAAGTTGAGATGTTTGACTCAAGTATTTAAGTCAAGTCAAAGAGTTAAAATCGAGTATCGACTCAAAATTCTCGACTCGATTCATCAAGACATGAAGATAGATAAATAAATATTCTATTATGACTTTCTATTATGACTTTCTATCATAGCTTCTCTTCATGACTTCTCTTCATGACTTTCTATCAAACAATCTTCATAGTTCTTCGTCATGACTTTCTATCATAGCTTTCTATCATAGCTTTCTATCAAAGCTTTCTATCAAATGATTTTCATGTTTCTCTTCATGTTCTCTTCATGTTCTTCTTTATGTTTTTCTTCATGTTTCTCTTTATGACTTTCTATCAAAAATATAATGCAAAAAGATAATGCAAAGACGAAAATTCGAAAAAATTTCTATATTTAACTCTCTTGACGTCATATTCGATTTCTTAACAAGTCAAGTTGAGAACTCAAATCAAGTATTGACTTGAGATCAATATCAGGTTGAATCAGAATGTTGAAATCGAGTATTTGAGTCGAGTCAGAAGATTAATATCGAGTACTCAAGTTAAGTCAAAAGATTGATATTGAAACTTGACTTGATGATCAGTCTATGATGAACAAGCTGATTAATGAGAAAGTATATCATGAGATTGACATAAAGATCACACAGTTTTACAACTTAAGCTGCAGAGTGCATCAGTGTCTAAAGTATCAAGAATATGATCACAAGATGTATGAATGCAAGAACAAGCAGAAATGCATTTACTGCATGCTGAATTATTGCTTGAAGCACTGTTTTTACAAACAGACTTGAGACATGTGAAAATGTGAAGCATGTTAAGACACACACAGAATTTTTGACTCTCAATGTCATAAACGACAAGCTGAAAAAGAAAGAATAAAGAGAGTCACAAAGCACAAATCTTTATATCATGTCGTACGAGAGCAGAAAGAACTCAAGACAGCGATGTCAAAGACATTTACAGAAACATTTATCAGTTTAAAATTGTTGATGAACAACAACTTGAAGAGAAAGCAGAGATGCTCAATGAATGAAAGTCATCTGCTTAACGCAGTCGTTACATCAGAAAACACTATACTGAATCACTTGATCAAGAAGTTAAGATCAAATGAATTGAAGTCAACGTCAATCATGTTGTTATCAATGTCATCTTCTGTTGAGAATCTTACAAGTGAAGCAAATGCTTCACAAACATTCAAGAGAACACTAAACAGTTTGAAATGTGAACTTTAATGCTTCAGCAAAAGAAGCTTTGAATATTACAGTACAACATTCAATAGTTCAGAAACAAAATGATGATAACATTATTACATGAGAAAAAGATAAAGAACTATGACATTCTGATTCTTCAAGAACTCTGATGATTTGATGACATTTTCAAAGCATACTGCTCAGTAACTGTTGACTTCATACTGAAGAATAATGAAGATAGAATCTGTTTCTACATAAATAAAAGAATTGACAGCAACATCTGATACTCAACATGATACTTCAAAGATGTAAACACAATTATGTTATAAACATTAACAGATGATGCACAGATGACTCAGAAAGTTATACACATTCATGAAGCATACAATTCATCACTCAGAGATCATGAAATCATTTATGAAAAAGAAAATCTTTCAAACATTGAAAAGACATTACACATGTTGAAAGAAAACATTCTTGTAAAAAACTTCAATCTGCATCACTTCACATGAGAAGAATCATTTTATTCAAGACAACATTTATTGTTGAATGAGTTAATTAAAATGATCACAAACATCAATGCATTGCTAGCATTATCTCAAGACACAATTACAAGAAATTATCAAGAATCTTAAACAACAATAAATTTAATCTTTACAACAGATGACATTATGAATTGATTAATACAATGTAAAATCAACAAAGAAATGAAAAACTTCTCAAATCATTTGTTGATACAGACAATTATAGATTTCAGAGTCTGCAAAAAGTCAGCGCGAAAATTGCGTTGCAACTGAAAGACAATGAATGAAGAGAAGTTCATTAATATTCTGAGAGAACAAATGTTGAAATCACTGTCAAATCATGAAACAAAGCATTGATGTATAAATGAGTACATCAAGCAATTGCTGAATGCATTGAAGAAGATCATTAAGATTTTCACTCTTTAAGTAAAATCACATGAAATGATTAAAGCAGAATGAATGAAGAAGTGTACAAAGATTATCAAGAGCATGCAATGAATGAGAAGAAGTTATCAAATCAGTGATGACTGAGCAAAGTATATTCAAGCATGTGACAAGAAGAGCAAGATCATCAGAAAACAGAAACGTAGTGAATATCAAAAAATTATGCATAATGTTAAACAATTCTTGAAAGAACTGTTTAAAACTGCAAAATGAGCAAGAAATGCAATTGCAGACACATTGACTCAAGTGACAATTCTCTCTCTGATCAAGTCAGAGTGCTCTGACATCATCACAACAGTACAGAATAAAGTGAAAATGATATTTCAAACTCACTTTTCATCATCTTCAGAGATTTTCATGCTGAACATAATAAACTTTAAGTACTCACTCTTAATTGAAGATGACATTTCGTTAATGCATCATGAAATTAAAAAAGTCATCTACAAAGCGACATCTGACAAGATATTGAAACATATGAAATACATAAATAGAATAATGCGCAGACTCGTCAACAACACATCAGAATAAATACACTCTCTCTTTGAAAAATGTTTATAGAAGAGAATACAATCAACTCAGTTCAAGAGCACAATCACAATAGTAATGCAAAAGTCAAACAAGAAAGACTACTTCAATGCAAAAATATATAAATCAATTGTATTATTCAACACATTAAGCAAAATATTGAAGTTCATCATATTTGAATGTTTGCAAAATATCATAAAAGTTTGCAACTCAATATTAAACACTCAGATGAGAGCTTGCAAGCACAGATCAACAGATACAACTTTGCAACTAATTATAGAAAAGATACATACTGTGTGAAGCAATATGAGAAGAAGAGTAGTTTCACTGTTGAGTCTGAATGAAGAAAGTGTGTTTGACAATATGATGCACAGCAAACTTTTACATAACATGAAGAAAAGAAAAGTTTCTAAACTGCTTTTTAAATTTGTGAAGAACTTTCTGAAAGATTAATGCATCATGATCACAATTGATGATTACATGATGATGAAATGCAGCATAAACATCAACATATCACAAAATTCTTTGCTATCATTGATATTATATTTGTTTTACAATGCAAACTTGTTAAAAGCATATGATGACATCAAGTTGAAAACTAAGTTCATAAACTTCGTGAATGACATCAATATCTTGATATACAAAGAGTTTATAAAACGTAATTGCAGAGTTTTTAATGAAATCTATGATAGATGCAAACAGTGATCAAAAATGCATGACATCAAATTCTTAATGACAAAGCATGAGTTGATTCACTTTATAAAAACTTCTAAATGATTTAATATGAAAGTTAATGTAAAGTTGACAAAACATCAAATTGATTCAAAATTAAATATTAAAGTCTTGAAAGTTTAACTGAACTTTAAGCTGAAATGAGCAACTCACATGCATCATGTCAAAGCAAAACTAGTGATTAAACAAAAGATCATGCAGACAATCATCAAGTCTACTTGAAACTCATCAATGATGACAAGTAAGTAAATATACTTCGCGATGATGCACTCTCTGCTTAGTCATGAAGTCATCATATGATATACATTACAGAGAGTGAAAGATCATCAAAAGAGTCTGAATGTTAAGCTGAGATCAGTGCAAGAAAAAGCATTGTGACAGATCATTAACATTTATCATGCAACATTAACAGAGATTTTACAGATGAAAACAAACATGATATTGATAAATATTCACTTATAAAAGCTGATACAAAGATCAATAATAAACATGAATTCTTGAAAATTGAGCGAAGTTATTAAAGCAACAATGCATCAAATTCATAACAACTTGACATTCAAAAGAGATTGAAAATCAAAGCTGCATAAAACATCTTTACAATTAAAGCAAAAGTGAATGAAAGAAATACTTAAGCAGATGAAGATGAATTGAAATCATCTTTACACAGTGATTCTTTAATCAAAGTCATTGAAAATAATTATAGTTGCAAACAAAAAAATATCAATAAGATAATACAATCTTGACATATTCATGTCAAAGCAAAGAGTTTACTTAAATGATAATGACAGCAGAAATGATGTTACAGCGATCGCGATGAGAATAAACTGAAAGTTAAATAAGAGACTGAGAGAATTGACTTTAGTCATCATTCATCATGATGAGCTGAAAGAGTTAGTCGCGAAGACAGAACATTTCACAGACATAGTGACAATGAATCAAGAGTGTCATGAAAAGATATACAAAGTATACAATGATAGTCAGACTTTTTTGAAAACAGTGAAAGTTATGATATCAACAAAAGATCAAACACGTTTGCAATGAGTTCAGATTGCACATGAGAATATTCAATCTTGAAAAGTCATGCTAAAGTTACATTGAGTGATGAAACATGCAGAAGTACTCAAAAATGAAGCAATGAACAAGATGATTGATAATGTGCACAATTTATTTTTATTGCTGACTGAGCATTAATGCACTGAAGTGATAACAAGACTGATGCTCATACAGAAACAGATCAAATAAACATAAAGAATAGTCTGAAAAGAGAAATTTAATGCAGCTCATTTTTGATATTTGACATCAAAGATAACATATTGACATCTGCAACTGCACAAGAATCATGCAAAGTTTTACAATGCATTATTGATGCAGTTATGCATGAGAAAAATTGACTTCAATCAATTTCTACATAAGAGATGAGTACTCAATATTATTACAACGACATGCAAGTGTGACAAAGATTGAATGTCAATCAAGCACGTTTTATTAACATGTTTTAAATGAAAAATAAAATGAAAGATGATGCAATGCAAAGAGAACATTACGAACTTGAGAAAGCTTCTAGAAATTATAAGTGTGATAACAGCAATTATTTGAATGATACTCTTAACAAGCATACTGAATCAATTTTAAACTGTGACATCATCAAAGAATTAAATGAAAGAGAAAGAAAGTAAAAAAGAAACAAGCTCATAAAGTTCTTGCATTGAAAACAGTTACAGTATAAAGTGCAAAAAAAAGCGATAGTAGATATGAAAAGAGCGCAACGCTAGCGCAGCACTCGCTACAATATATAAAATTTTACATAGATTCATAATGAGTGTTGAATCAAGTAAGAATTAAAAAAAAAAAAATTTGAAATAAATGTATCAGTTGAGCTGATGAAGTGCTTAATTTATTCTTTCACTAAAACATTGTTTAAATACTGTTTCAAAGTCGCTAACTTTGTATTAAATTATACAGCAAATCATATGATAATTTTGCAGTGATTTCAATTGCATGATTATGATTTTCATGCAAAGACAATTTGTCAACATTTTTTATCAAGAATACATCTTCATATTCTTTTAATTCAAGAAGTTTTTTTTTTCTTCAAGTTTTACATGCTTATGCAGTTTAAGACTATAAAACACGATGCTATTTATTTAAATAGTAGCATTGAAGCACTATGTGTATGCTAAATTACATGTAATTTAGTCAAAGTTGATGCAGTATATTTTTTCATTGAGCAGTCAGATTGTTAAAATGTGCATATAAGCATGTGAGTTGTTTATATAATCAAGTGATCATATAAACAACTCAAAATTGTGAAAGCTGATCACTTCAACGTAAGCTTTCAACTTGTTTATATGATCATTAAGCTAAGTGAGTTAAATAAGCTTTGATTTATGTAGATGAAAGCTGATCACTTCAACGTAAGCTTTCAAGTTCACTGTATGATCATTCAGTTGAATAAACTAGATGAGTTTTGATTTATGTATTTGCAATGCATGTAAATCAATCAGAAAATCGAAAAATTAATTGATTTACTGCGTTGCACAGATGTGTATGTGTGCAAAAGCTGAGTCATGTCTTCGTAATGACTGTATGAATGTGATATATTAGTTGCAGTGTATGCGTAAAGATGTTGCTGTTGTTCTGTATATATGAGCAAAGACTGTATCATGTTTTTGTAATGTATGTGATCGCGATGCATGTAAATTAATCTGATAATGCGAAAAATCGATTGATTTACTGCATCATGCAAGCGTGTAGATGTGCAAAAGCTGAGTCGTGTCTTCACAATGTATATGTGTGTAATGTATATGAGTTGCAACATGTGCGCAAAGACGTTGCTGTCATTCTGTGTATATGAGCAAAGACTGTGCTGTGTCTTTGCAATGTATATGATCGCGATGCATGTAAATTGATCTGATAATGCGAAAAATCAATCGATTTACTACATCACATCTGTCTGTATATATGCAAAAGCTGAGTCATGTCTTTGCAATGTATGTATGAATGTTGTATATAAGTTCAATGCTGATTCAAGCGCTGTTACTGCTTTGTATGTGATTGCAATGTGTGTAAATCGATCTGAAAATGAGAAAAATCGATTGATTTGCTGCATCATGCAAGTCTGTAGATGTGCAAAAGCTGAATCATGTCTTTGCAATGTATGTATATATGATGTATATAAGTTGCAACGTATGTGCAAAGATGTTGCTGTCATTCTGTGTATATGAGCAAAGACTATGTTATGTTTTTGCAATGTATGTGATTGCAATGCATGTAAATTGATCTGATAAAGCAAAAAATCAATCAATTTACTGCATCATGCAGATGTGTAAATGTGCAAAAGCTGAATCATGTCTTTGCAGTATATGTATGTATGTTGTATATGAGCTCAACGTGTGAATAAAGCGCTGTTACTGCTCTGTGTGTGATTGCGCTGCGTGTAAATCGATCTGAAAATGCGAAAAATCAATTGATTTACTGCATCATGTCTGTCTGTATGTGTGCAAAAGCTGAATCATGTCTTCGCAATATATATTTATATGTTGTATATGAGTTGCAGCATGTATGCAAAGACGTTGCTGTCATTCTGTGTATATGTGAACTTCAATGCACTGATGATTGAGTTGTTATTGCTTCGCTTTTCAACTGTGTGTGAGCTCAATGCATGAGTAAAGTGCTGTTACTGCTTTGTTGATGTTAATGAGATTGTTCAGCTCTTTTGACAAGCATAGCTTGCAGAAGATTCATAATCAGCATTTCATACAGATAAATCTCGTTGTTGATTTAATTCAACAAGTATGATTTGTGTTTTAAATGCATTTATGATATGATTCATTAAGCTATTCATGACTTTCATCTGATGTTCAACAGTTGATTCTTCAACAATGTTGTATATGATAAAAGCATACACAGTAAACTCATTTTGTAGAGCTTTCACAAAATTCTTTGTGATAAATAACTTGAATGCATGTTCATTTACATTGAAACATCATGTTTGCATGATCATGTTTATTCAAATATGCTTGAATTGCATACTTAATATACTCAATACTAAGAAAGATTCTTTCTTGTCAATAGCATAAAAGATACTTATATCTTTCTTTTCTATGTTTCAGCTGTTTTAAAGTCAATAACACATTTTATAGTTAAGAATGATGCTTTGCTGATGCATCATGAGATTAAAAGAGTCATCTACAAAGCAACATCTGACAAAACGTTGAGACACATGAAATACATAAATAGAATAATGAGCAGACTTGTTGATGACGCGTCAGAACAAATACACTCTCTCTTTAAAAAATGTTTACAGAAGAGAATACAGTCAACTCAGTTCAAGAACGCAGTCACAATAATGATATGAAAGTCAGACAAGAAAGATTACTTCAATGCAAAGATATATAAATCAATTGCGTTACTTAACACACTGAGCAAAATACTGAAGTTCATTGTATTTGAATGTTTGCAAAATATCATAGAAGCTTGCAACTTAATATTGAATACTCAGATGAGAGCTTGCAAGCACAAATCAACAGATACAACTCTGCAACTAATTACAGAAAAGATACATACTGTATGAAGTGACATGAGAAGAAGAGTAGTCTCACTGCTGAGTCTGAATGAGAAGAGTGCATTTAACAATGTGATGCACAGCAGATTCTTATATAACATGAAGAAGAGAAAAGTTTCTAGACTGCTTCTCAAGTTTGTGAAGAACTTTCTGAAAGATCAACGCATCACGATCACAATTGATGATCACATGATGATGAAATGCAGCGTGAACGTTGATATATCACAAAACTCTTCACTATTATTGATATTATATCTGTTTTACAATGCAAACTTGTTAAAAGTATGTGACAACATCAAGCTGAGAACTAGCTTCACAGACTTCATGAATGATGTCAATATCTTGATATATGAAGAATTTATAAAATGCAATTGCAAAGTTCTTAGCGAAATCTATGATAAATGTGAACAGTGATTAAAAACGCATGACATTAAATTCTTGATGACAAAGCATAAGCTGATTCACTTTACAAGAACTTTTAAATGATTCAATATGAAAGTTGATGTAAAGTTGACAAAACATCAAATTAATTCAAAATCAAATATCAGAGTCTTGAAAGTTCAACTGAACTTTAAGCTGAAATGAACGACTTACATGCATCATGTTGAAGCAAAACTAGTGATTAAACAAAAAATCATGCAGACAATCATTAAGTCTACTTGAGACTGATCAATGATGATGAGTAAGTAAATATACTTCGTGATGACGTGCTTTCTGCTTAGTCATGAAGTCATCATATGATATACATTACAAAGAGTGAAAAATCATTGAAAGAGTCTGAATGTCAAGCTGAAATCAGTGCAAGAAAGAGCATTGTGACAAATCATTGATGTCTATTATGCAACATCAACAAAGATTCTACAGATGAAAATAAACATGATGTCAATAGATATTCACTTATAAAAGCTGATACAAAGATCAATAATAAACATGAACTCTTGAAAATCAGATGAGATTATTGAGATGACAATGCATTGAATTTGCAACAATTTAACACTCAAAAAAGATTGAAAATTAAAGCTGCATAAGACATCTTTACAGCTGAAGCGAAAGTGAATGAAAGAAACACTCAAGCAGATGAAGATGAATTGAAGTCATTTCTACACAGTGATTTTCTGATCAAAGTCATCGAAGATAGTTATAGTTGCAAACAAGAAAATGTTAATAAGATAATACAATCTTGACATGTTTGCATTGAAGCAAAAAGTTTACTTAAATGATAGCAACAGCAGAAACAATGTTACAGCGATTGCAATGAGAATGAACTGAGAGCTAGATAAAAGACTGAGAAGATCGACTTTAGTCATCACTCATCATGATGAGCTGAAAGAATTAGTTACAAAGACAAAACATCTTGCAGACGTAGCAACAGCAAATCAAGAGTGTCATGAAAAGATATACAAAGTATACAATGATAGTCAGACTTCTCTGAAAACAGTGAAAGCTATGATATCAACAAAAAATCAGACACGTCTGCAATGAGTTCAGACTGCACATGAGAGCATTTAATCTTAAGAAGTCAAGCTGAAGTTACATTGAGTGACAAGACATGCAGAAGTACTTGAAAATGAAGCGATAAACAAGATGATTAATGATGCACATGATTTATCTTTATTGCTGACTGAGCATCAACGCATTGAAGTGATGACAAGATTAACACTCATACAGAAACAGATCAGATAAACATGAAGAATAGTCTGAAAAAAGAGATTCAACGCAGCTCATTTTCAATATCTGACATCAAAGATGACACATCAACATCTGTGATTGCACAAGAATCATGCAAAGTCTCACAGCGCATTATTGACGCAGCTATGCATTAAGAAAATTGACTTTAATCAATTTCTACATGAGAGATGAGTACTCAATGTTGCTACAACAACATGCAAATATGACAGAGATTGAATGTTGATCAAGCATATTTTATTAACATGTTTTAAATGAAAGACAGAATGAAAGATGATGCAACATGAAGAGAACATCATGAACTTGAAAAAGCTTCTAGAAATCAGAAGCATGACAACAGCAATCATTCAAATGATACTTTCAACAAGCATACTGAATTAATTTCAGACTGTGATGTTATTAAAGAATCAGATGAAAGAGAAAGAAAGTAAAAAAGAAACAAGTTCATAAAGTTTTTGCATTGAGAACAGTTACAGTATAGAACGCAGAAAAAGTGATAGTAGATACAAAAAGAACGCTACGCTAGCGTAGCGTTCGCTACAATATATAGAATCTTGCATAGATTCATAATGAGTGTTGAATTGAGTAAGAATTCAAAAAAAAAACCACATTTTATAAACATCATAATAATAAATATCTTAATTGTTTATTCAGATAAATTTAGAAAAATCAAAGTTCAACAGTGATATATTTTGCTTAATGATGAAATGTTAATTAATAACATTTATCTTGATGTTGATATTTATGTGAATTTTTGTTTCTATCTTCTAATTTCTTTGAATTACATATTCTCTGTATATAAAAGTTTTTATGAAAAGAACTTCTTGTTTTTTTCTTGATGATTTGAAGCATTTGTTGAAAGTTTATTCTTTCTTGATATTTGATGATGATTCATATGAAACATCAAATCAATGAATACTTGATTAAAATCTGATTCTTTCAATCTTTTCTTGATCTTTTTATTTTTACAATCAATAAAGTAATGATTCTTTTAATTGCATATTTAACACATTATGTCAAACAAATTCTTGCTGTAATGAATTGAGTCATTTGAGCTTGACTTTAATGATTTGTTAAACTTGTTTAATTTATAAGATTTGTTTTGTTTCTGATGAGTCTTCTTGTTAATTTTATTTTAATCATACAAGTTTCAATCTTAAAATCATTTTAATGATAAAACATGTTCTTTTTGCAGATTAATTTTCAATTAAATGATCAGATTAATTAATGTATCTTATGTAATAGAAATTAACTGTACATTGATAATAATTACATGCAGCTCAGATTTTAACTTAATGAATAAATGAGTTCATTTATGCTCATTGATTGACAACAAGATTCATCTGTATGTGATGTCAACTACGAATCTTTTGATTTTATTCTGTGTTCGAATAGAAGTCAAAAGAGTCAAGAGATCTCAATTCAACGCAGTTCAAATGATGTTAGAACATTACATGATCAGAAAAGTCATTATGCAGAGTTTTCACTCACATGACAACATCTTTTCTAACAGTCACAATCAATTTACGAAGAAGATTAATGACATGTTGATGTCAGTAAGAAATGAGAAGATACTACTAGTGAAAAGAACAACTCAGATGAAGAGTTTGCAAGTTGTAACTACAAGTGATTGAAGAATTTGCAACTCGTTGACTGCATCAATATTGAAACATCTTCATCATATCAACAATGTTGTCAAGTAATTGATGAAAAGATATCAGATAGAATAGTTATTTCAAGTATTGAAAGACGTGACTACAGTGCTTAAAGAAGTAGTGACTTGTTGATCACGTTGATATACTGAAAAGACTTGAGCTCATCTTCTTTACTTGATGTCAAGTCATTCATCTATTCATGTGAAAAATCGAGAGCTCAAGAAAACAATCAGAACGCATTCTCTTTCATTGATCAGAGTCAAACATTGAATGATTACAATTGCATGTTTATACTAACAATTCATTCAACATCTACGTGACATAAGTCAAATCAAGAGAAGAAAAGAGTTACTCAGTACAATCACACTCTATCTTCTCATCATGTGCATCTCTCTTTCATCACATATTTCTTTGCTTAATGAATGATAATCATTGAGTAAGAGAACACAGCTCTACGTATGTTACAATCACGAGCATCATGAATGCAAAGAAAACATTTTTCGTTTTCAAATCAAGAATCGAATCAAAACATCGTTGTATAGAATATTGTCAATAAAGAGCAGAGCAAAGATGATGCATCATAATCAAACAGCACAGACACTTTCATCAAGAGTTTACTCAAGCGTCACATGCTGAATAGAAGCTATAAATTCATTACTTGATAACACAGTGTCAATCTCATTGTTTCGACTGCGTGAAGCAGTCGTATAGATGACAAGTGATTTTCTTTCTCAGAGAGTTTTGTTCACTTGATATAAATAGCATAAAGTTCTTCATGAGTTGAGTTTAAATCAATGTCACAAGAATGTATGAATTACAATTACAATTATAATTACAATTATGCTCATCATTATACATAAACTGACTGCGTTGAGTTAAGTACTCAAGTTCAAGTCAAGTACTCAACTTGAAAAGTATTAAGTTAAGTTGAAAGATTTTTGAATTTAAGTCGCGTCAAGTTGAAAAGTTGAACTTAAGAACTCAAGTTGAGTTGAAAAGCTGAACTCAAAAACTCAACTCAATAACTTGACTCAATAACTCGACTCAATAACTCGACTCAACTTGACAAAAAGTAGATAAATAAATGTAAAATAGCTTGATTAAACAATCTTTATGATTTTTCGTCATAACTCTCTATCAAATCTCTTTATCAAACAGTCTTCATGATTTCTCATCATAGCTTTCTATCAAATCTTTCTATCAAACAGTCTTCATGATTTCTTGTCATGACTCTTTATTAAACCTTTCTATCAAATCTTTCTATCATGACTTTCTATCATGACTCTCTATCAAACAGTCTTCATGTTTCTCGTCATGACTTTCTATCAAATCTTTTTATCAAACAGTCTTCATGTTTCTCGTCATGACTTTCTATCAAATGCAAAAAGATAATGCAAAAAGATAATGCAAAAAAGCGGAAAAATTTCTATCTTTAACTTTCTTGATGTCAAGCTTAAGTTCTTGATGAATTGAGTTGAGTTGACTCAATTTCTAGTTGAGTTGAGTTGCATTAAATTGAAAATATGCTCAACTTGACTTGAATTGAATTGAAAATGTGAGCAACTTGACTTTAAATTAAGTTGAATTCAAAATGTCAATTCAAAACTCAACTTAATGATCAGTTTAATTATACAATGAAAGTTAATGTTTCAAAATACTGAGATAAATCATGAACATTCATATGATTTAATTTAAATGTTGCAATGCATTTGCATACTGCTGAATCATGTTTATGTTTCAATTCATTAAATTCTTAATAAAATTTAGAAGAAAGTTGATAAAATTAAATCACGTCTGCTGAGCAGCAAACATAGTTTCTTCATGATTGAATCAAAGCTTCTTTAATTTATTCTTGTCATATATCATGCAATATAAAATCTTTTTCTCATTATTTTCAAAGTATCAAAAGATATTTCAAAACAAGATTTCAATGTTGTGAATTCATTCTTTATATTCTTTTATAGTTTTGTCATAATATTCTTTCAATGATATTAAGAATCTTTACTTTTTATTATGAGTTTGCATAAAGCGAATCATATGAGTGTATTTTAACTAGAAGTTCAAAGCTAAAGAAGAAAGAAGATGAAACACATCGTGAGTATTTACTCACGAAGGCACGCTAGGTCGCTAGCGTGTCAACATCAGCTCTATACTAGTTTATTATAGTTTAACATGATTTATGTTAAACTAACTTGAAGTGCACATTCACAACATTATCTTTCTTCTTCATCAGATAATGTTGTCATTGTTACAGTTTAGTTGATCTTTCATCTTTTGAGTCGATTTCTATCTTGACTTGTTTGAATATCATTTGTGAAAGTCATTTATGATCTTCAAGCATTCTTCAAATTCACTTTCATTAACGTTGTATCAATGTAAATTGACGTTGTATTCTTTTCAATTGACATGATATTGTAATCATTTGTCTCGTTCATAGTGTGAGACACATGAGATCTCTTTGCGTGAAACTACGTAGTAAAAGATAATAAGATAGCACTTTATTAATGATAGAACTAATTGCTAAGAAACAAATGCAAAAGTTAACAGAGTTTTCATCTTTTATCAAGTCATTATCTTTATTCACTCATTAATCTCTTTCAATCTAATCTTGTGAACTAGTCTCACAGACATGCATCATTTATAGTTAATGAAATGCGTTCTTACAACTGCATTCTCTTTCAAAGATTCAATTCTCAAGTCTTCATAGCATTGTATTATCTTTTTGTAACTGATAGTGTAATTATGACTTCTTCAGCACTTTAGCACTCATGTAGAAGTATTGTGAGTTAATTATGTTAATGAGCATAAACAAAGCTAGTGCAAGATTGTTGATATCAATCTCTTTGTCTTTGCTTTCTTTTCTTCTTTTCTTTTTCTTCTTATCTCATTTCAGCATATTTTTCTGTGAATACTGTTCTTTTGAATTTGATGAAACATGAGATTTGCTATGTGTATCTTACATAGCTTGCAGCTCAAGATATGAGCTTTTTTTGTTGCAGCATTGTTGCAATGTGAATACAGATCTTAAGCTAATGTAAGTGACATAGCAGTATCAACATTATCATCATTAACATGATAAGTAGCAGTTCTGCGTTCACTGAGATCATGCTAACATGCTTGCAAAGTCTGTCTTTTTCATTGAGATGTATATTTTTCTTCACTTCTTTTATGTTGTCATTGCTATCACATCTGTCACGTCTGCTTCTTCTGCTTTTCTCGCATCTTCTGCATTAATGACTGAGCTTACAACTTTTGATAAACATATTTATCTCTGCATGTTTCAATAAACGCTGATGCATGATAAATCATAATGATCTGATAATCTGATGCTGTTGCTGCGTTCATCGTTTGAGCGCAACAACAACTCACACATGTTGTGCTTTCATTAAGCGTGCTTGCAAATGCAAGTACTGCTTCATGAGAAAGCATAATTGCATTATGAACTCAGTCTTACATCATCTTCAGCTGTCAATGTGTTGTGCTGCGTAAGCAATGATTCATCGTCTCAACGCTTGCATCAAGACTCATCTCACTCTTCATCTTTGATAATAAGAGAGTGAATAACTTTCTCTTTAATCATGTAAGATTGTATTTAACAGTTGAGTAAAGACTTTTACTTTTCTCATTTTCGTCACTTCTTGTCATCATCATGCTGCTTCGCCTTCGTCTCGTAAGTATTGTCTGAAGTAAGCAGTATGTAATGAGATTTACTGACAAATAAATAGTCTTTTCTCTCACTTCAACATTCTTGTCTGCAATCATTAATCACTACATATTTTCTTTTATTTGCAACATCACTCATCTTTTTTTTTGAAGACGTATGTTGATGCATAAGTATTATGTAAGATTTTGTTTTTCTTTCTTATTTATAGTTTAATATCAAACTTTTAAACTTACGTCTTTGCACTTTTGATACATTCTCAATCATGATTCTTTCATGATTTGTCTCTCTTTTTCTTCTTTGACTTCTTTGCAGTTGATTGATGTACTTGTCTTTCTGTCTCATAGTTCTCAATGATCTTCTTTGCATTGCTAAGATTTTTCATTGATTCTCAGAAGTTTTTATAGAAAGATGAATCAGCTCATTAAACTAAATACTCAATCTTTTCTTTTTTAATTCACTAATTAATTATCTTCTTTATCTTTCATTTCTCTTTTTCTTTTATAAGAATGATCTGCAACTTTGAATTCTCATCACGCAAGTGTCAGAATTTCAATAGAAAGACATGAAAGATTGAGTGAATTGCATCATATCTTTCAGATAGTTTAAGCTTATATGCTTGCATGTCAATCTTTTTCAATATTCTGAATGATTTTAGTTGTCTGTAATTAATCTTTTTCTTTGAATGAAGCATGTGAATGTTTATACTTTGCAGAAGAACTTTGTCTTTCATTTGAAAACTCACAGTCTTATGATGAGCATTATAATGCTTTGCTTGATGCTTTGCTACTCACTTTCATAGTTTCATTAAATGATTTCTGATACTTCATAGTCATTCTGCTCACTTCATAGTCAAGAATGTCTCTTTCTTTAAAGCTTTGTTCTCAGATGTCTCTGCAAAGCTCGCAATGTATTTCTTTAAAAGTTCATGTGAAGTTTTTTCAATACTAACGTGTACGCTATTGTTATATGCAAACGCTGTCATAGATAAAAGCTTTGATCAGTTATTCATCTTATAATTGAAATACACTTGCAGATAGTGCTTAAGCATCTGATTCTGTCTTTCTGTTTAATCATCAATTTGTGAATGAAATGCAGTGCTTAGCTTTCGCTTTATCTCTAAATGTCAGCAAAGAGTGATTCAAAAATGACTGATAAACAGTGAGTCTTGATTTGATATAATGCTTTGCATCATTTCATGCTGAGATACAAATTTTCGTCATAGCAGATTTACAAGCTCTTTAATGTTTAAATCTTTGATCATCGAAATATAAATTATATGCTTGATCAACTTATTTATTATTATCAATATAGCATCGCTTGTTTTTTAAATGTATGAATTCTTCGCAGATGACATGTTTATTATGAAATTCATAATCATCATGTGAAATGAATTTACATTCTCTGAAGATATAAACGTCAGCTTTTCATAAAGCTTATGATAATGCACTTGCACTCGTTGACAGTTTGAACAGATGTGAACATATTTCATCATTTCTTTAAGCATTTTCAATCAGTAATATTTTCTTCTTATCACAGTCTTAATATGAACGCATGCAAAATGATCTGTTTTGAAATCATCATGATTCATATGCAGAATCTCATTTCTTGTAGCAAAGTCATTGAATACATAGACTGCAAGATCATGACGTAGCAGTTCATCATTTTTTATACTTTATTTCAAAAACTCATTCTTTTTAAATGTGAATCGTTGATGTCACTTCTCATTCGCAATAAAGACGTCTTTTTACTGTAACTTCAGCAGTTATGCAATCATTGATTCACTCATCTTTAAATAAAATCTCTTCAACTTCATAATCTGATGAATCAGAAGTTAAAATAATGCAGTATCTAGAATTTTGCAAGATTTAGCGAGTACTTTCTCATTCAAACATATGATTCAAGTATTTGCAATGACTATGTCATTCAGTTGCATCATCAACGCTGCAAGTTTGACTGCTGTCAAAACTTCTTCATTCTTTAACAGCTCAGATTGACATTTCTGATTGTGAAGTTTGTTTTGCAGAGTAAATAGAAAATAATCATTATTCTTCTCACTATCATTTAATTTCATGATGTCAGATCTTCTTAATGATGCATTCGCAGAGTTTAATTTGTCTCTGCGATATTTTATATTAAAGTCAAACGCAGCTAATTTCTCAACTTAGCGCATCTGTCATGCATTGAGCTTCTTCATCATCATAAAGTAACGAAAATTATTGTGATTTATTATCACACATATGATTCGCTTGCTACTCTGAAGATAGTGTTGTTAATTCTTAAAATCAAGAACTATAACATACAGTTTCTTGTCATGCATGTCTCATCATACTTCAGCTTCTTTGAACTAGTAACTGTAGTATGCAATGAAATATCATTGATCAATCTTGCTCTTTTGACTAAGCACATCTTCAACTTCGTGATTGAATGCATTGATCTTCATGCAAAGATCTACATCTCAATCGTAGTGTTTCAAAATGAAAGCACTGACAACGACTGTTTTCAACTTTTCAAAAGTCTTTCTTACTTTCATTATCATTATGAAGAGCAATTATATTATCTCTTTCTTTGCATTCTTGATTAAATTTGTTAAAAGCATAATGATTTGAGAGAATTCTTTTATAAATCATTGATAAAATCTTGCAAATCTTAAGAATACAAGAATATTCTTTACAAACTCAAGCTCAGATCAGTTAGTGATTGCATTAATATGAGATTACTTCATCTGAATATCTCTTCATTTTATCACAAATCTCAGAAAAATAACTTTGCTATGATTGAAAGTGCATTTCAACAACTTGATATACAATTGATGTTTCAGTAGCGCGCGAAGAATCTTGCATACATGCTCTCAATGCTGCTCTTTTATCTCAGAGTATATTAAGACATCATTCAAATATATCATGCAGCAAATATTCAAAAATGACTTAAGTGCATGATTTACATAGAACTGAAAAGTCACAGAAGCATTTATCAGTTCAAAGAGCATTATCTGATATTCAAACTAATCATAGCATGTATGAAAAGTCATTTTTCATTCATCGCTCTTGCGAATTTGAATGCAATGATAAACGTTGTAAATATTAATTTTGATGAAGTGTCTTGCATAAGCAAAGTGATTCAACATTTCAGACAATAGCGACAATGAGTAATTATTCTTTACTGTTATTTCATTGAGATCATGATAGTTCACGCATAAATGAAGACTTTCATTCAACTTATTTACAAACAACATGAATGCTTCTGCAAAACTACTTGATGAATGAATTCATTTCTTCTTTAGCGCGCTGACTAAATAATTTCATATCACAGCAAGCTCATTTTATATCATCTTATAAATAAACTCAATGCAAAACATCTTGTTCTTCATCAAATCAATGAAATGTTTCATTTGATCATACGTGTTTAAACTATCAGAAAGAATCTCAGAAAATACTTTCTTAAAATCTTGAATAGCAAAGAATATCTTTGATTCTTTCGCTTGAAGCACATTGCATCTTGCAATTTGTTGATCTGCGTTCTGCAATAATTTATCTGTAGATAACAGCTGATATGACAAAGTTATGTAAGTCTCTTTCTTTTTTTTAGTTGTAAGCATTATCAGCTCAGCAAATTTTAATGCTTTGCACAGACTAACTTGTACTTGCTTTGCACGTTGAGTGCTGTTTTCTCAATATGATCAGTGATGCTTATGTTGTAATTGTAATTGTAATTGTAATTCATACATTCTTGTGACATCGATTTAGACTCAATTCATGAGAAACTTTATGCTATTTATATCGAGTGAACAAAACTCTCTGAGAAAGAAAATCACTCGTCGTTTATACAACTGCTTCACGCAGTCGAAACAATGAGATTGACACTGTGTTATCAAGTAATGAATCTATAGCTTCTATTCAGCATGTGACGCTCAAGTAAACTCTTGATGAGAGTGTCTGTGCTGTTTAATTATGATGCATCGTCTTTGCTCTGCTCTTCATTGACGATATTCTATACAACAATGTCTCGATTCGATCTTCAATTCAAAGACGAAAGACGTTTTCTTTGCATTCATGATGCTCGTGATTGTAACGTACGTAGAGCTGTGTTCTCTTACTCAATGATTGTCATTCATTGAGCAGAGAAATATGTGATGAAAGAGAGATGCACACGATGAGAAGATAGAGTGTGATTGTACTGAGTAACTCTTTTCTTCTCTTGATTTGACTTGTGTCACGTAGACGTTGAATGAATTGTTAGTATAGACGTGCAATCGCAATCATTTGATGTTTGACTCTGATCAATGAAAGAGAATGCATTCTGATCGTTCTCTTGAGCTCTCGATTTTCCACGTGAATAAATGAATGACTTGACGTCAAGTAAAGAAGATGAGCTCAAGCTCTTTCAGTATATCAGCATGATCAACGAATCACTACTTCTTCAAGCACTGTAATCACGTCTCTCAATACTTGAAATGACTATTCTACCTAATATCTTTTCATCAATTACTTGATGACACTGTTGATGTGATGAAGACGTTTCGATATCGACGCAGTTGATGAGTTGCAAATTCTTCGATCACTTGTAATCACAACTCGCAGACTCTTCATCTGAATTGTCTTTTTCACTAGTAGTATCTTCTCATCTCTTACTGACATTGACATGTCATTAATCTTCTTCATAGATCAATTGTGACTGTTAGAAGAGATGTTGTCACGTGAGTGAAAACTCTGCATGACGACTTTTCTGATCACGCAACATTCTAACATCATTCAAACTGCGTTGAATTGAGATCTCTTGACTCTTTTGACTTCTATTCAAACACAGAATAGAATCAAAAGATTCGTAGTCAACATCATGTACAGATGAATCTCGTTGTCAGTCGTGATGTTTATGTTAATGAATATTCAAGTTGATTTCATTTAATCATAAATAATTAAGAATTATATCATATTCTTGCATATTCACAGCATGAAACTGAATGTTTCAGCTTTTGCAAACTTTCTTGTGATCAATTAACTCAATATCGATTTGATGTATATCATAGCAGAAAATTCAATGATCATTGATCATCTGAATCTGTTTCAGAATTGCATGATTCTTCAATAACTTATGCTCTTTTACTTATGATTGCAATATAAAGTTTCACTCAATCTCAGAGTCAATAAGACAGTGAGCTTCACGCACTTTCTCAGAGACATTTGTTAGTACTGAAATCATCATTGCATGTGACAATCATCTTTTCATAATTATATTTAATGATTCAATGATGAACATCAGACTTTCTCTTTTTTTATTTCTTCGTCATGATTGCAAGTCTCTTGTTTGAATACGTAGTTAAAACACATCAAATTATCAATCTTGTGTCTCAGCTTCTTGCATGATCAGCATGTAAAATTGAGTGAAACAGCATCTTACTTAAATTCACTGAACTTAATTGTTGCATCATCTTTAGACTGCGTGCTTAAAGCAGAGAAATTTAAATTCTCTGTTGCAGCAACAAACTTCATTTTCTCATGCAAGAATCAAGAACTCTTCTGAGATGTTACACTTTCACTTTGCTGCAAATTTAGCTTTAACAAAGCATCAATGTTTTGCAAATGCAAGTCAATGTTTATAAAATGCTTTAGCAGATTGACATAATTTATAAAGATGTATAAGATGCAAAGAAACTCATTCATGATGATTTCATTAATTTTCATTTGCAAATACATCATGTAAGTCTTGTTGAATATATAATAGTTCAGATCTGCATACAGTCTGATGAAATACTGCTTGAAATTCATGATGCTTTAATTGACTCATTACTTTGCAGTCTTAAGTTGACGTTCTGTTTGAAAGTTGCAAATTTCAGAGTTGCTAAGTTTAGCATGCAAGTATTCAATATAGTACTTTCAGTTAAGTTTCTCATTATGATTGCATATGCTCATCACATGATCTCATCACTGATTGCAAGACTTCTCTGACAAGTATGATGCAAATCATTGCAGCTTCTCTTTTTTCGTGATGAAATTAACTGATGTCATGATCATGAAATCTTCACAGTCTCGCAGTCAAAACATCAAGAAATCATAGTTCATGATGCTTTACTTCTTGAACTCATGAGATTAATTAGCACGCTTGCGTGCATCACTTCAATAGTGATCATCACTATGTTAACATCAATAATCAGATGTTGATCAAGTTTCTTGCTCAAGTTTCAATATGTAAAGTTGCAAGATAAGCAGCATGTTCTGCGTCTTCAAATTCTTTAACTGTTGATGTACTTCACTTATCAATTGATGAAAGATATAATCTATTTGTTCAGTAAATTCTTATGACTTGAACTTCTTATCTGCGTGATTCTCAAGCTCATTTCAATGAGACAATGAATTCTCAGTGTGAAAGATGTTATCACTTCTTTTGATTATACAACTTTTAGTGAGTCGCTGTGCATTTGACATCTCTTACTGAGCAGCTTCATGCAAACGAAGCAATTAAAATTGTGAGACGCACAAGATTTCTTTGCATGAAACTGTGTAGTAAAAGATAATAAGATAGCACTTTATTGATGATAGAACTAATTACTAAGAAATAAATGCAAAAGTTGACAGAGTTTTCATCTTCTGTCAAGTTGTTACTTCTATTCACTTGTTAATCTCTTTCAATCTAATCTTGCAAGCTAGTCTTGCAGACATGCATTGTTCATAGTCAATAAAATGCGTTCTCACATGTAGTGTCTGAAGTTCAATATGTTCTTCACTTTTCATTCATCTTCATTAAACTGATCACGTCAAGTCAAGTACTTAAGTTTAAGTTGAGTACTCAACTTAAAAAGTATCAAGTTAAGTTGAAAGATTTTTGAATTCAAGTCACGTCAAGTTGAAAAGTTGAACTCAACAACTCAACTCAACAACTTGACTTGACTCAACAAGAAGTAAATAGATAGATGTAAATAACTTGATCAAACAGTCTTCATGATTTCTCGTCATGACTCTCTATCAAATCTCTTTACCAAACAATCTTCATATTTCTCATCATGACTCTTTATCAAATGCAAAAAGATAATGCAAAAAGATAATGCAAAAAAGTGGAAAAATTTCTATATTTAACTTTCTTGATGTCAAGCTTAAGTTCTTAATGAGTCAAGTCAAGTTGACTCAATTTCTAGTCAAGTCGAGTCATGTTTAGTTGAAAATATGCTCAACTCGACTTGAATCAAGTTGAAAATGTGAGCAATTCAACTTCAAATCAAGTTGAATTCAAAATGTCAACTTGAAACTTGACTTGATGATCAGTCTAATCTTCATCTTCAATCATTATAAAATCAGATGACTCATTTCATTGTTTTTTTAAAGAGTTCTTTGAATTCAGTTGCAGCAGATTTGATGCAAACTTCGAATGAATCTTTATTATCAATGACAGTTTCAGCTGATATGCATGTTTGACTTCAATCAGAATCTTGAAGAATTCTAGCATCTTATCATTTAGCTTCTTTGATGATCTTGAAATCATGATGTTTCTAGAATTCAGAAACATCATGTCATTTATCTTGTAAATTATTTTCTTTCAATGCTTGTTAATTTATTTCTTCATTGTGATTCTGACTCTTGCTAATGCTTGCTTGATTAATGCTAGTGATCATTTCATATGTTTGAATATATTCTCTGCTTTGCTCACTTCGATTTTAGCTTGAATGATCTCATATTTAGTTGAATTCAAATTGAAGCTCATACGAGAGTGAAAGTTCTTATTCAGAAAGAATGTTGACTATTTAATTGATGACAAAATAGCATTGTTATCAACAAATTCAGTCATGAATAATCAGGCGAATCAATCATCTTGCATGTATAAACAGTAGCTTCGTAAATATCATTCTACATCTTGATTCGCTCTTTCTATCTATTCATTGATTTGCGAATGATAATTTGTGAACAGTTTCATCTTAATATTGAGTCTCAGACATAAAGACTTTCAGACAATTGATATGAATTGCGAATCACGATTGAATACTATTGATCTCAATAGTTCATGAGTATGAAAGACTCATACTAACAGCAGCTTGATTGTTTGTTCTGCGATGATTTCTTTATCATTGAATCAATACGATATATAGTGTTATTTCTTAAACAATCAATCTATGACTGTCAGAATCACGTTGCTTTCATTGCTCTTTGACAGTTTAATAATGAAGTTCAATGATATGTTTTTTCATCATTGTTTCAATATGAGCAATGACTTCAGCAGTTCATTGATTTGATCTTTCAATGCTTTTGATCTACGACAAACGTAGCAATTTCAAATGTATTGCTTAATGATAGTTTTCATCTTTGATCAGCAATATGATCTTCTAAGCAAGTTTAACGTTCAATTCATGTCAGAGTGATTATTGATCAAAAAATCATGTGCTTTTCTTATCAATAAAATGATCATTGACTGAGAAATTCATAGTTTATCATCTTTTCAGAGTACTTCATCAAGTACTCAACAGTTGTCTAGATTAATATCTTGACAAGTTCTTCTGTTCTGTTTCATGATCATTTGAATATTAATACATAGTTGATTCGTTTGATTTTCAACTATAATCTGATTCTGAATAGAAATCATCTCTTTGATTGAATCTTCATTAGCTTTTGATTCAGATTTCGAATCTGAGTCAGATTCTGAGTTAGATTCTGAGTCAGATTTCTGATTAACTTTTATTGATTGCAATTCAAATTTGCTTTCTGACAATAGCATTTGATGCTGATATAGCTTTCAATCATTATTTGCTTCAACTGATTTGACATTTGACATTCTGATCAGCGCGTTGACTTTCAGATTCTGTTTTTCTGACTGATAAATGATCTTAAAGTTATATTCAGATAACTTCTCAGCTCATTTAGTCTATCATCAAGTCAATTCTTTGCTGATCATGAAGTACTTTAAATTCAGATGATCGATGAAGATCTTGATCAAAATATCAGTACATTTCAATTTAAGATGTCAATGCTTCAAGCAATAAATAATAGTCAGCAGTTCTTTGTCATAAATTTCGTAGTTGCATTCTGCAAGAATTATGTTCTTGCTATAGAAGATCACTAAATGTAGAATGTTTTCATCGTCATATTGAGACAATACTTCGTCGTTCACATAGTTCAAGAAGTTTATTTCTAGAATAACTTTTTTGTTTGAATCAAAATGCTTCAGAATGAAAGCTGTTGTTATCTGTTACTTCAAGTCATCAAAGATCTTCTGACAGATCTCGATTCATTCAAAGAAATGATTTTTCTAAGTTAACTTCATCATGAGTTGAGTGATTTTTGAGAAGTTCTTTATGAATCATTGATAGAAATTGCAGAAGTCAATGAAGATCTGCATATGAGTCAACAATTGTGACACTTCTCAGCTTTGAATCACATTTACTTTTCAAGAATTCATTCGCAAATCATTAATGAATATCAGTAGTTTAAGAAACGAGATTTTCTGAATCTTGAATTCATACTTGTCAATGTTTATCTGCAGATCAGCTTCACGAAGCTTGTCTAGCACTTCTTTCACATGAGTTCTATGTTTTTTTAAGATCTTACTATAAATGAGAATATCATTCAAGTATGTCTGACAGAACTTGTGCAGACAGTTGAACAATACATTGTTGATATAATGTTAAAAGAACGCAAGTTCATTGATTAATTCAAAGAGCATTACTTTATACTTGTAAACATTGATCATTGAAGAAAGTAACAAATGTGATTAAATTCTTGCTTTCAGTACTCATGCAAAGCTTATTGAACATGATGATAATGTTAAATCAAGTCAAATACTTACTGTCTTAAATTCAAGTGAGTACTTCGTCTATCAAGAATATTGAATAACGATTTCTTTTAATCAAAGCATTCAGTTTTCAATTATTCACGCAAAAGCAAAGACTATCATCTTTCTTTTCAACAAATAGTATTAATGAAGCGAAAGAAGCTTTGCTGAGTGTGATGAACTTCTTCTTCAAGTTCTTTTCTAAATACTTCTTGATCTTCTGCAGCTTGTGACTTAACATGAGATACAATCAACTTCTAGAAGATTGATTCTCATCTTCTAATTCAATCTTATGATCATATGATCAATGCAAGAGCAACTGCGTTGTCTTTTCTTTATTGAAAACATTCAGAAAGTCATGATAGACTATTGAAAGCTTCTTCTTCAGTTAATCAGTTCATTCAGTAACATGACAGAGATTACTTCATTTAGTTTCATGAAACTTTCAACTGAGCTAAGCGCTTTATTGATTTTGCTAATGATCAGAAAAAAGATCTTGACTTTCTTATTCTTGACTAGAGTTCAATACACAGCGACTTTAATCATGATAATATTAATGATCTTCTTTACTTCAGTTGACTGAAGAGATCAAAGTTGATCAAAATCAACTTAAGTGCTTTGCTTTTGTATGAGAGCTGATTCAATGAATCAATTCACTGATTTCGAATTCGTAGATCGCTTTAAGATGATCATCAATGTAATGATTGACTTCAAATTCTTTCGTTTCATTTTGCAGATCTCGCTTGATTCAGATCTGTGAAATGTTGATTGATTGCTTGCTTTCAAAATGACAGATTTTGATATTTTAATATTCAATAAGAATATTAATTGATTATTTGCAAAGTTTATCAAAATTTGATTTCTTTTTAATCAGAGATTTTCAATGATTATCTTGTGCTGATCTAAATGAGTTATTAATAAAGACATCATTTCATTCTTGTGTTTTTGTATCATGACTGATGTATACAGAGTGTACGTGATCAATTTTCAATTGAGAATTTCATCATACAATCAAATCAACTTCAATTTTAACAGCGATATTGACTGAATATCAAAGTGTTCACATAGTTCTGACATCAAGAATTCATTTATGAATGTTATATCAGTGACTTTGATATTTATCAGAATGAGAAATCGAAATATCTTTTCTAGAATATTCAAGATGACGTCAATAATGAACAACTTGAAATTAAATGAATCATCAAACATGCTGATGAAACAAAATATAAGTATATTGCTTTCAGTCACTACTTTAATGAAGACAGATCATTTTTCGAATTTGCAGTGATCTCATGCACTTAAGTCATTTCAAAGCATTCATATGCTTTATGTTTTGTCTTCTTGCATTTAAAGCAAAGTTCTTTCTTTAATAACTCTTTCTTGCTGAGATTAATATTCTGAGTTTCTTTCACGCAGAAACTGATGACGTAAGTTGAGCAGACAATGTGCTAGCAACAGAGCGAGCAGCTGAGATTGCTGATGCTTTGATAATTGATTAAACGTTCAATTCAGTCAATCTAACATTGACTTGCATGCAAATGTTGATAAACTCATTCAAATTCGTGATTTGTTTATTGAGCGTTGCTTATTGAAGATTTGAGTTGATCTTATGCTGAAGATTATTTAGTAAAATCTCATTATTGTATTCTAGTTCTGCGTTGAATCTTTGAAATTTTATTTAAAATTCATGAAAGAAGATCTTGTTTTAATACAGCTTCAAGTACTGTCATTGAGTTATGTATTAATGATTGAGATCATCGTACATTTTATTAATGATCAATAGTACTTTTTCAACTTCTAGAAAAAGATTCAGAAATGTGTTTTTCATTCATGATGCTATGTGTTTAATTGCAGCTTCACTAACTCAACTTTCAATGTAGACAATTTTCAACTCTTTAATAGAAAAGTGATTCTTGTTTATCTTCAGCTTGTTTTGCATTCATGACAGTCAGTTGTTTACATTCTGCAATGAATCTTCAAACAAGAGTGAGTTTGATAGCTTAATTGACTTTGAAATTCAATCTTCAAGAGCAGAAAAGCTTTGTTGACTTAAGATGATTTTCAGATGATGTATAATCACGTTCTTGTCTTTTATTTCTTTCTGCAGACTAGTTTACTGAGTTCTTAACTGTTCTTTTAACAAAGTGTTTATCTTGTTGACATTTTCTAACATTTAAATCATGTTATTGTGAATCTTTATTTTGATGTTGTGCTGTTGATATATATGTTGAATAAAGGCAATGATGTTGTCTGCTTCATAAGTGTTTATTCAAGCATTCAGTTCAGTGTTGATGCTGATCTTGATCATTTTGTAGTCAAAAAACAACGCGTTCATATTCTTTTGTTTAATGTCAGATGACTCATTCGTGTCTTCTTCTGATGCTGTTCAATTCTGTGTTAAAAATAATTTTCTTCTAGCATTTTGAAGTTCATATTAAGCAATGTTCATTGATGCTGAGCTTTTAATCATGATATGAATAGAAAATTGCTGGTCGAAAAGTTCTGATGTTGCTGTTAAAATTTCTGATTTCGATTAAAATTTCTGAGTTCAAGTTCTGCTGAAATTTCTGATTTCAATTCTAATGATGAGCTTAGTAAAGAGTTAGTCAAAGAGTAACGCGTTCATGTTCTCTTGTTCTGATTCTGTGATTGAAATTTCTGATTTTGAGTTCTGATTCTGACTGAAGTTGAAATTTCTGGTTTCAACTTTTGATTTGAGTTGTATAGCTTGTTTTTGTATTGTTTACACGTCGATAACAAGATTAATGAGCTTTGAACTAATGCTATGAGTTTGCATAAAGCGAATCATATGAGTGTATTCTAACTAGAAGTTCAAAGCTAAAGAAGAAAAAAGATGAAACTAAACTGATCATTAAGTCAAGTTTCAATATCAATCTTCTGACTCAACTCAAGTACTTGATATCAATCTTCTGATTCAATTTGAATACTCAGTTTCAACATTCTGACTCGATCTGATATCAACCTCAAGTCGATACTCGATTCAAATTCTCAATTTAACTCGTCAAGAAATTGAATATGACGTCAAGAGAGCTAAATATAGAAATTTTTCCGAATTTTCGCCTTTGCATTATCTTTTTGCATTATCTTTTTGATAGAAAGTTATAAAGAAAAACATGAAGAAAAACATAAAGAGAAACATGAAGAAAACATGAAGAAGAACATGAAGATCATTTGATAGAAAGCTTTGATAGAGAACTATGATAGAAAGCTATGATAGAAAGTCATGACAAGAAACTATGAAGACTGTTTGATAGAAAGTCATGAAGAAAAGTCATGAAGAGAAGTCATGAAGAGAAGTCATGAAGAAAAGCTATGATAGAGAGTTATAATAGAAAGTCATAATAGAATATCTATCTATTTATCTTCATGTCTTGATGAGTTGAATCGAAAATTTCAAATCAATACTTAATTTCAACTCTCTGATTCAACTTGAATACTTAAGTTGAACATCTTAACTCAACTTAAATACTCAAGTCAAGAATTCTGACTTGAATTAAGTCTTGATGAGTTAAGTACTCGACTTGACATGATCAGTTTAGATGAAACACATCAAGAGTCTTATACTCATGAAGACGCGTTAGGTTGCTAGCGTGTCAACATCAGTTCTATGCTAGTTTATAATAGTTTAACATGACTTATGAATCAACGATGAAACTCATCTGTACGCGATGCTGACTACAAATCTACTGTCTAGCTACAGTAAAGTCTAGAAATTATCAAAAGTTTGAATGACATTGAAACGTTGCGTGATGATGAAACGCTGTGCATTGATCGCGTGCAGAGTTTTCGTGATCGCGCAAACTTCAATAATCTCAATGCGCATGCTACAAGCAATTTACATGCAGATGAGAAAGTCAAATAAAACGCAGAACTATGAGAAAAATTGCTTATGAAAATCATTCAATTCAGTATCTTATTGTCGTGATGATAAGAATTGAGACAGAACATTCTTATGTTTGATCTGTTGAGAATGATTAGCAGAAAGAACTCAAATCATGAACATTCTTTAAATTTACATGCTAACTATGTATAAATCTTGTTAAGACTGCATGTCTGTTACTACAATATAAACAACTCACAAGACTTGTTAAGTTTGACATAAGCAAACTTAAGAGTCTCGTTAATATCGTTTAACAAATGTTCAGACACAGACATTTTATATGTAAGTGATATGCTGATGAGAAAACTTCATTAAAAAAAGAGAAACACAAGCGAGTTAGTAAAGAATGATTGAACTACATTGTTTGATTAAAAGTGTAGCATATGAACATCTTTGCAAAACATGATCAATCTGCATAAGAAAAATCTCTACAGATAATGCAAAATAGATGAGTTGCACATCTTATCAGCGAAGCGAGCATCTGCGAAGCATGATATACAATGACGATGATTGTTGATCTTAAGAATCTCACTTCTTCATTGAACTCTGACTCTTGAATGTCTTGATGATAAAGTCAATCTTTAGTTGAAAACATTGTTTATATAACTTGAAAGAACAGTAGCACATATTAATGTAATTAAAGAAGAAATTGACTGCAATATGCATGCATATTGCAGATGAAACATCTGCAACTCATGCTTAAAAAGTAAACTATTGAAATCTGAGCAGTGAGAGATTTTGTTCATCTTGAACTGTGAATCTGTCATAAGAAAACTCTTTGAATAACTTCTTGAGTCTAAGAGAAAAATCAGCATAGAAATCATGCTCTATTTATGTTGCATGCAACGTATACAACATATTTTTGATAAACAACGACTTAACATCAAAAAGAGGTTGAAAATCAAAGCTGTGCAAGACATTTCTACAGCTGAAGCGAAAGTGAATGAAAGAAATACTCAAGCAGTTGAAGATGAATTGAAGTTATTTCTACACAGCAACTCTTTGATCAGAGTCATCAAAGATAGTTATAGTTGCAAACAAGAAAATGTTAATAAGATAACACAATTTTGACATAATTGCATTGAAGCAAAGAGTTTACTTAAATGATAACGACAGCAGAAACAATGTTACAGCAATCATGATGAGAATGAACTGAGAGTTAAATAAGAGATTGAGAAGATCAACTTTAATCATCACTCATCATGATGAGTTGAAAGAATTAGTTGCAAGAACGAAACATTTTGCAGATGTAGCAACAGTGAATCAAGAGTGTCATGAAAAAATATACAAAGTATACAATGATAGTCAAACTTCTCTGAAAACAATGAAAGCTATGATATCAACAAAAGATCAGACATGTCTGCAACAAGTTCAGATTGCACATGAGAACATTCAATCTTGAGAAGTTACACTGAAGCTACATTGAGTGACGAAACATGCAGAAGTACTTGAAAATGAAGCGATGAACAAGATGATTGACAATGCACACAATTTGTCTTTATCACTGACTGAGCATTAATACATTGAAGTGATGATGAGATTGATGCTCATACATGAACAGATCAGACAAACATGAAGAGTAGTCTGAAAAGAAAGATTTAACACAGCTCATTTTCAATATTTGACATCAAAGATGACACATCAACATCTGTGACTGCACAAGAATCATGCAAAGTCTCACAATGCATTACTGATGCAGTTATGCACAAGAAAAATTGACTTCAATCAATTTCTACATAAAAGATGAGTACTTGATGTCACTATAATGATATGCAAGTGTGACAGAAATTAAATGTTGATCAAGCACATTTTATTAACATGTTTTAAATGAAAGATAGAATGAAAGATGATGCAATGTAAAGAGAACATCACGAACTTAAGAAAGCTTCTAGAAATCATGAGCATAACAATAGTGATCATTCAAATGATATTCTCAACAAGCATACTGAATCAATTTCAGACTGTGATGTCATTAAAGAATTAAATGAAAGAGAGAAAAAGTAGAAAAGAAATAAGTTCATAAAGTTCTTGCATTGAAAACAGTTACAGTATAGAATGCAGAAAAAAGCGATAGTAGATATGAAAAGAGCACTACGCTAGCGCAGCGCTCGCTACAATATATAAAATCTTGCATAAACTCATAATGAGTGTTGAATTGAGTAAGAATTAAAAAAAAAACATGACTTATGCTAAACTAACTTGAAGTGCACGCTCGTAACAAGAATCATGATGTCAAGAAAGCATTAAAATTCATTTTTTCATTCATTTTTTCATTAAATAAATCAAGATCATTCTATGATTCAATGAGTATAATCAATTTAGAAACAGACAACATGACAGTGCAATTGCAACATCATGATGTTAATGACTTTTTAACTGCAAGCTTGTGATTGTTAATTACAAATTCAATCAAAGAATTTCAGAATGAAAATCACTTACTTTGAAGATGACTTTGACTGCATCATCAATCTTCTTCATCACTCTTTGACTTTGTGACATCATCATAAACTGAGCACAAGTCATTGTAATACTCTTAATAAAATGCTCAAACAATGTTAATTATACAATAATTGTACAATAGTTTATTTATTAAAATATGATGAAACAATGTTTTTATATATGAATAAAAAGATTGCAAATGATTGAAGTTGAAAGAAGTGAATGTAAAATAATAACAACAATTGTTGTTTATGCTTTATTAATTCAACAACATAATTTAATCAAAGAATAAACAATGTTTATACATCATTTACATACTATTTATACTGTCATTTACATCAACTACACATCATATATGTTATTTATAATGTTATTTACATGCATTATAATCAAAGATAAATCATTATTTAATTGAAAGCTTTTCTTTTTCTTATTTTCTTACAAAGATAATAATAATAATAATAATAATAATAATAAATTCATACACTTTTGTGACATTGATTAGATCAACTCATGAGAAACTCTATGCTATTTATATCAATTGTAATTGTAATTGTAATTGTAATTCATACATTCTTGTGACATTGATTTAGACTCGACTCATGAGAGACTTTATGCTATTTATATCGAGTGAACAAAACTCTTTGAGAAAGAAAATCACTCGCAGTTTACATGACTGCTTCACGCAGTTGAAACAGTGAGTTTTGAAACTATGTATCAAATTTGTTCGCGTTGATTGCACGTTAAAGAACGAATGTTCTAGTCACTTTAAATTGCTTCAAGAGCTTCGTTTTCATCATCATTTTCGCTACTGCTCTGAGACTCTTCGTGATGATGACGATTATTCAATAGTTTGAGAAGTCAGCATCTTGTAACATTCTTGATCGCAGATGTGATCAGTTCGAGCAGTGCATGAGTACATGCTTCGTCGTCTGATGATTTCATTCGCAGTCACATCGCAAGCTATTCATGTCTGAAACGTTTCTAGAGTGCAGATAAGCATTCAGATCTATGCATTCAATTCTGATGTGCATTGCAAGAGTGCTTTCTGCTTTCTGAAGATCATCACGCATCTTTATTATCTTATTGCTCAGATGCAATCTTTGTGCTGAGATTGCATTGATGTTTGCGACGTGTTCTCTGTACTTTTCCCATCGTTGATTTCATTGATCTTTGTGATACTGCGTTATTGCAATGCTATCACTTGTTGAAATCATTGTGAAGAAGAGAGTGTGTCATCTGCATCTCAACTGTATCTTTGCATCTTCTTGAATGAAGACATTCAGAAGTACTATTTTCTTGATGACGAGTAAGCGAGAAATGACGCGATTAACTTTCGTCAAACGAGCGTGTATTAGTTTGCATGCTTGTCTGATCTCTTGCGTTCAATCATTGACTCAACTGTGTAGCGTGATCTTGTTCTGTAGCATGTTCAGATGAACATGTAGTGAACTCATGTATGTTTCTGTCTCTAGAGTTTCAATGTTTACTCTTTTGAACACTTCTGCTACGTGACGCAGAGTCTGATTCTGAAGTGTTTCTAGTCTGCATTCTTTGCTCAACAGTTCATCTTTCTTGTCACGCTGATGTCAGATTGATGCTTTGAATGCGATTTCTGATCTCACTACTGCTGAGTATACTTGCCTCGCTTTTGTGAAGATAGCTCTTCATGTGAAGACTTCAAGATGACTAAGTGTCAGCATTCTTGTGACGTGATTCGTCTTTATTTGTCGAAGATGCGCATCTCATCACAGTTTCATGTTCAGTTGCATTTCTAGAACTTGTACGTCTGATTTCAATTTGATAACTGAGCTTTCTATTTGTATGCTAATCATCATGTCAAATCTCTTCAATTTTCTAGTGAAATGCGTGAGCTCGTACTTTTCTGATGCGAACGTTGCGTCATGAGTGCAAACTCATTTCGCGCAGACGTTGTGTGCTTTGCTCAGTGTTCTGCAGATTTCTTTAGTGAATCTGTTGTAGACTAGAATGTTAATATTGTTTATGAAGTCAAGCACTTCGATTTTAATTCTCAATGCTTTGCATTTTTTAATTAGACTTGCGTTGAAGAATAGAAAGAGAATCGATGAAATGAGAAACTTCTGCAATATGTCTGCATTTACCTCGCGCATGTCGCTCGTTTATTCATCAAATATTAGCGACGTCTCTTGATTCTTTAGAAAGCTGCGTGTTCATTCAATTATGTAGCTTGACGTTCTTTTCATTTTCAACGTGTGCAGAAGTCTGACGTGTGAGACTTGATTAAACGCTTCGACGATGTCTAAGCTTAGCATGAAGATCACATATTTGATTTCACAGCTTCATACTGTGTGAACTTGATCTATTAGTAGATCTAACATCGAGATCACGAATCGCTTGCGTCTCGCTCTCATTTGAGCATTTGATAGCATGCAATGAGTCTCAATTATGTCACTCAGTCTTTTGATCATGATCGACTTCAGCACTTTGCTCATGATATCAAGCAAAGCAATGAGTCAATACATCTTTGAATCGATATAGTCACTTTTCTTCGATTTGCGTAGTACTATTGTCTGAGTCTTTTTGAACTGCTTTGAATGATACTTGTGTATTACGCATGCATTGAATAAACTCGTCAGTACTGAGATCAGTTCTGTGAGACTCACTTGAAGCACTCTGTTTGAAATATCTGAAGTGTTCGACGCTTTGTCTGCTTTTACTCATCTGATTGTCTGCTTCACTTCATCTTCTGTGATGCGTGAATTGAATGAGACTGTCAGAGATATGAATGATTCTGCGATGTCGCTGACATTTGCTTGAGAAGATGAGAAAAAGAACTTTTTTCGCAGTATCTCGATTTTTTTCTCGAACGTCGTTATCATATGATCGATGTCGTTTCACTTCAGTGACGAAAACTGAGAAAGCTTTTTAGGTAGCTGACTTTCGATTCTAACTCATTTTGCAAAGCGTCATATCGATTTAAGTGCTTCGCTCAGCTCATGCATTTGTGTTCTGAAGTGTGCGCATTTTGTTTGTTGAATGATCTTGTTTTTATGATCGTTGTGCTTCAGATATTCATTTCACGCTTCTAATGTGCCTTGTGTTTTTCATATGATTCGCAGTCGTCTTGATTTCATTACTACTTCGAAGCAGCTTTGATTTCAAAAGTCTCTTGCTCAATTTGATGACTTTGTCAAGAAGATAAATTTCTCAATGATCTTCTGTAGCACTCTGATAATTTTACACACTCTGACATTCATCATAGTCTTGTCATCTAAAGAGTGTTTCAAAGGTAAATGTATTCGCAGATAAGCACTCAATGCTTCTGTATTCATTTTCTTTCAAAGTCATTGAATTAAGAGTTGCACTGAGATTGTTTGTAAACATAGCTCTGTGATGATCGAAAGATGATTCAATCTCTGATGCAGATTGATTTGTATCTTGCACTTGCGTATCATGAACTGTATTTTCTCGCTGCTAAAGACTAAATCAATCGTCGTAAATTGATTGTGAGCTTCGCGAGTAATAGTGTCTGATTTCAGTAATAATTTCAGTCTTGCATTTGTAATGACGTTTAGTAGAGTATCAGTCGTCGTATGATGAGTGAAGCATCTTCGCTCTTCTCAATGAGAATGATGTAGATTGAAATCTTCTATGATCAGTTGTTTGCAGTCATTCTTGAGTAGTTCATTCAAACGAGAAATGATTAAAGATCTCTTTGTGAATGTAGTAAACAGTGAGCATGAGTTGTAGACGTTTAAAAGTCTTAACGTTTGTGTTTCGTCATCTGTGTTGCAAGTTAATATTCTGATTGAGCAAATGTCTGACTCAGCTGTTTCTACTATTCATTGATTAAGTCTTAAACATTTGTTAACATATATGCATGTTCTTGATTGAGATGACGAGTTTTTCATTAGATGAAAGAAGTTGTGTGCTGAGTTAAATGACTGTGAGTCATTGTTGTTGTAATCTTGCTTTTGTATAGTTACTATGTTGAATTCGTGAACTTCTTTGTCAATTAAAAATGATTCTTGAATTCTTAATGATTTTCTGATGTTGTACTGTAGAATTCGTAGAAAAGACTGTTTTATCATAGAGTTATTCATAGCTGTTGTTGACTTTGCAATGAGAAGACTCTTTGTATGCTTTTGATCATTGACAATCTTTCTCACTTTCTGATTGAACGTTTCTGAATCTGCTCAGATGTCATCTCATTTGAGTCACTACTTATGCAAGAGAAAAGATCAACTTGTCTCTTCTTGATCTCTACTATTTGTCAAGCTGATTCATCAGCGATTCAACTGCATGTTTTCAGCATGATTGTTACTGAGTTTGAAAGATTTATTGAATCAAAAGAATTCATTGAATCTGAAGAGTTCGTTGAATCTAAAGAGTTCAGAAACAGCGAGAAGAGTGTGCAATTGTATTTAAACGTTTCAAAGTATTTAAACGATCTGTTTCTATAAATTTTGAACGCTTGTTTCATCTGCTGTTATCACTTGAGACAGATACGTCTTCAGAATTCGTGATTTTCGTTGCAGTTGACACAACGTCTTTTATTCAAAGACATCACACACTTTTCTATGTGATGCTTGTCTGCGCATTTTTCGCAGCGCTGATTCTTTCTGCAGATTTTAATCATGTGATCAAATTCGTGACATCTGAAGCATTGTGTAATGCAACAGTTCTTTTCAAATAGCTTGCATGCACATTCTTGATACAAGTTCAGCATGCTCACGTTCATTAGTCAATTCATCATTGCTTTGATCATGATCTTTACAATGAGCAATGAATGAGTCTTTTCGCTATTTGCTACCTTCTTGAGTCAGACTATTCTTAGAACTTTCAGATCTTCATGAAGTTTTGCATTATCTTTTATCAATCTTTCAATGATCTTTTCTTGATTGCTCATGTCTATTGTAATGCATACTTCATGTGTCAGCATTGCGAAGATTCAACGTGCTACATATGTTGAACTTGCAATTTCTTTTGCTCATGTCTGAGTCTTTTTCAGATTTGCTCAAGCATCTGAACTAACTGCATGAAGAGAAATGTCATTGCTGCTCAGCTTGCGAAGTGACATGATTAAATCTCTTTGATCTGTTGACACGTCTGCAATTCTTTGTAGAATTTGTTCAATCAACTTCTTCTGTATCTCTTTTATTTCTCTTTTGTTCATTATTTTAATCATGACTTCTCATCTTTTGCAAAGCGACAATGAATCATTTCTGAAACGTTGCTCTCTTGTCACTATTTCTTCTCTTGTCACGTTCGCTCATGACGTGATTTTCATTGAAAGACGTGTGTTTCTTTGTATATGCAACTGCTTGTTAAGCAGTTGAACTGATGTCTTCAGTTTCTATACATTCTTCGTGATGAACGCGTTCTGATTTACATGATGTTTTTCTTCTGAATTGAGTTGAAGACATTAAATCAGCTTCAATGCTATCTCTTTTCATGAATGATCTTTGCTCTTTTCTTTCTCTAACGTTGATATCTTTATTAGTAGATCAATAATATTAGCAACGTTCTCTTCATCATTGCATAAGCATTTCGATCTTGCATCTCTGTTTTCTTGCAATGAATCAACGTCGCTCGTAATCGTCTCTGAATCAGCATTGCTGCAATTCATGCAATTTATCGTCGTTTAATTATCTTCTAAATTCACTTTGTCTTGTTTGTAGTGCTCTTTTTCAAAATTCATGATGCGTGCGTTGTAATTATTTCAATTCTTCTCACAAAGATTTAAAGATTTTTATTGAAAGCTTTTAAAGCTAAATCACAAATATACATTATTATTTATTAATGATAAACAAAGACATTAATTATTGAAATTGAAGATAAACTCATTCAAAAGAAAAGACAATTGTCATGATGAATTGATATATAAAGATTAAATCAAAGATTATTGTCAGAAACTAGATTGAAAATCAAATCTGAGTTAACTTTGTGACTAAACTGATCATCAAGTTAAGTTTCAAGTTGACATTTTGAACTTGAATCAATCTCAAATTGAGTTACTTACATTTTCAACTTAATTCAAGTTGAATTGAGCATATTTTCAATTCAACTTGACGCGACTTGAGTAACAGTTGAGTCAATTCAACTCAACTTGTCAAGAACTTAAGCTTGATGTCAAGAGAACTAAGAATAGAAACATAGAATAACATGTTCACTTGTTGTTCTCTTGCAATAAATTGCATTATTTTTTCACATTACTCATTGCTTTTGTCAGAGACTGAATTAAACTAAAGATACTATCAATATAAAAGACTGATATTATCATTACTTTAATAGAATTTAAATACAAGACAATACATCAAATAATATAATAATAATAATAAATTCATACATTCTTGTAACATCAATTAAGTTGACTCATAAGAAACTCTATGCTATTTATATCAAGTGAACAAAACTCTCTGAGATAGAAAATCACTCACTGTCTATACGACTGCTTCGCGCATTTGAAACTATCATTATAAGACTATGTATCAAATTAGTTCGCGTTGATCGCATGTTAAAGAATGAGTGACTTAGTCACTTTAAATTGCTTCAGAAGCTTCGTTTTCATCATCATTCTTACAGCTGCTCTGAGACTCTTCATGATAACAATGATTATTTAATAGTTCAAGAAGTCAACGTCTTGTAGCATTCTTGATCGCAGATGCAATCAGTTCAAGCAATGCATGAATACATGTTTTGTCATCTGATGATTTCAGTCGCAGTTGCATTGCACACTATCTGCGTCAAAAACATTTCTGAAGTGCAAATAAGCATTCAGATCTATGCGTTTGATTCTGATGTAAATGACAAGAGTGCTTTCAATCTTCTGAAGATCATTTCACATCTTTATCATCTTGTTGAACAGATGCAATCTTTGTGTCGAGATGATGTGAACATCTGCGATGCATTTTCTATATTTTTCCCATCATTGCTTTCACTGACTTCTGTGATACTGCGTTATTGCGATGCTGTCACTAGTCGAAATCGTTGCAGCGAGAACTAATCACTTGCATCTTGACTGTATTTTCACATCTTCTTGAATTAAGTTGTTCAAAAGCGTCACTTTCTTGATGACAAAAGAGTGAAAGATGATGCAATTGACACTCATCAGATGAGCATGTATCAGTTTGCATGCTTGTCTGATTTTCTGCATACAATCATTGACTCAACTGCGTAACGTGATTTTGTTTTGCAGCATGTTCAGATAAACATGCAGCGAACTTGTGTACATTTCTGCTTTCAGAGTCTCGATGCTTATTCTTTTGAATGTTTTTGCAACATGACGCAAAGTCTGATTTTGTAGTGTTTCAAGTCTGCATTCTTTGCCTGACAATTCTTTCTCTTTTTCTCGTTGATGTCAAACTGATGCTTCAAATGTAATTTCTGATCTTACTACTGCTGAGTATATTTATCTTGCTTTTGTAAAGATTGTCTTTCATGTGAAGACTTCAAGTTGACTAAGTGCTAGCATTCATGTGACGTAATTCACTTCGATTTGACAAAGATGCACGTCTTATTGCAATTTCATGTTCAGTTGTACTTTCAGAACTTACACGTCTGATTTTGACTTAATGACTGAGCTTTCTATTTGTATGCTAGTCATCATGTCAAATTTCTTTGATTTTCTGATGAAGTGCGTAAGTTCATACTTTTCTGATGCAAATGTTGCGTCATGAGTGCAAGCTCATTTCGTGCAAACATCATGCATTTTGCTCAGTGTTTTGCAGATTTCTTCAATGAATTTATTGTATGTTAGAATGTTAATATTATTTACGAAGTTGAGCACTTCAATCTTAATTCTCAGTGCTTTGCACTTCTCAATCAAACTTATGTTGAAGAATAGAAAGAGAATTAATGAAATGAGAAATCTTTGTGATATGTCTGCGTTTATCTCGCGCATGTCACTCATTTGTTTATTGAAAATATGTTGTATATGTTGCATGCAACATACATAAAGCATGATTTCTATGCTGATTTTTCTCTTAGACTTGAGAGATTACTCAGAGAGTTTTCTCACGACAGATTCACAGTTCAAGATGAACAAAATCTTTCACTGCTCAGATTTCAACAGTTTACTTCTTAAGCATGAGTTGCAGATGTTTCGTCTGCGATATGCATGTGTATTGCAGTCGATTTCTTTTTTAATCACATCAACACACATTATTGTTCTTTTGAGTTATACAGATGATGTCTTTAACTAGAGATTGATTCTATCATCAAGACATTCAAGAGTCAGAGTTCAATGAAGAAATGAAATTCTTGAGATCAACAGTCATCATCATTGTATATCATACTTTGCAGATGCTCACTTCATTTGTTAAATGTGCAACTCATCTGTTTCGTGTTATCTGTAAAGATCTTTCTCATGCAGATTGATCATGTCTTGCAAAAATGTTCATATGTTACACTTTTAATCAGACAGCGTAGTTCAATCATTCTTTATTAATTCGCTTGTATCTCTCTTCTTTTAATGAAGTCTTCTCGTCAGCGTATTGCTCACGTATAAAATGTCTGTATCTGAACGTTTGTTAAACGATATTAATGAGACTCTCAAGTTTGCTCATGTCAAACTTAACAAGTCTTGTGAGTTACTCATGTTGTAGTAACAGACACGCAGTCTTAACAAGATTTATACGTAGTTAGCATGTAGATTTAAAGAATGTTCGTGATTTGAGTTCTTTCTGCTAATCACTTTCAACAGATCAAACACAAAAGTGTTTTGTCTCAGTTCTTGTTATTACGATGACAAGATACTGAATTAAATGATTTTCATAAGCGATTTTTCTCGTAGTTCTGCATTTTATTTGACTTTCTCATCTGCATGTAAATTGCTTGTAGCATGCGCATTGAGATTATTGAAGTTTGTGCGATCGCGAAAACTCTGCACATGATCAATGCACAACGCTTCATCATCACATAATGCTTCAATGTCATTCAAACTTTTGATAATCTTTAGACTTTACTGTAGCTAAACAGTAGATTCATAGTCAGCATCACGTACAGATGAGTTTCATCGCTGATCTCAAATAATGTACAAGATGAAAGACAAAGAGTGAAAGAAAAGAGTGAAAACTCAACTTTTATATACATGAATTGAGCAGAATCAAGACTAGATAGTAGTTTTATTAACTTAAGATTGCAAAAGTTCATGCACATAATTAAAATGATTAAAACAAAATTGTTGAAACTAAATTAAAATGAGCTGACAATAAGATTCATCTGTACATGATGTTGACTACGAATCTTTTGATTCTATTCTGTGTTTGAATAGAAGTCAAAAGAGTCAAGAGATCTCAATTCAACGCAGTTTGAACGATGTTAGAACGTTGCGTGATCAGAAAAGTTGTCATGCAGAGTTTTCACTCATGTGACAACACTCTTTCTAACAGTCACAATTGATCTACGAAGAAGATTAATGACATGTCGATGTCAGTAAGAGATGAGAAGATACTACTAGTGAAAAAGACAACTCAGATGAAGAGTCTGCGAGTTGTGATTACAAGTGATCGAAGAATTTGCGACTCATCAACTGCGTCGATATCAAAACGTCTTCATCACATCGACAGTGTCATTGAGTAATTGATGAAAAGATATCAGATAGAATAGTCATTTCAAGTATTGAAAGACGTGACTACAATGTTCGAAGAAGTAGTGACTCGTTGATCACGCTGATATACTGAGAAGACTTGAGCTCATCTTCTTTACTTGACGTCAAGTCATTCATCTATTCACGTGAAAAATCAAGAGCTCAAGAAAATGATCAGAACGCATTCTCTTTCATTGATCAGAGTCAAACATCGAATGATTGTGATTGCACGTCTATACTAACAATTCATTCAACGTCTACGTGACACAAGTCAAATCAAGAGAAGAAAAGAGTTACTCAGTACAATCACACTTTATCTTTTCATCGTGTGCATCTCTCTTTCATCACATATTTCTCTGCTCAATGAATGACAATCATTGAGTAAGAGAACACAGCTCTACGTACGTTACAATCATGAGCATCACAAGTGCAAAGAAAACGTCTTTCGTCTTTGAATCAAGAATCGAATCGAAACATCGTTGTATAGAATATCATCAATGAAGAGCAGAGCAAAGATGATGCGTCATAATCAAACAGCACAGACACTTTCATTAAGAGTTTACTCAAGCGTCACGCGCTGAATAGAAGCTATAGATTCATTACTTGGTAACACAGTGTCAATCTCATTGTTTCAACTGCGTGAAGCAGTTGTATAGACGACGAGTGATTTTCTCTCTCAGAGAGTTTTGTTCACTCGATATAAATAGCATAGAGTCTCTCATGAGTTGAGTCTAAATCAATGTCACAAGAGTGTATGAATTACAATTACAATTACTAAATTAAAATGATGATGATTAAATTAATGACTTAATTCATTGAATTGCAAAACAGATTCAAGAAATCAAGATTATTTAAGATATTAACAATTTATATTTTAAATTGAGTTGATGATCTGACATCATGATAGTAACTTTTCTCTTCAAGACTGAGCTTTTACAAAATGATGAAAAGAAACAAAATGAAACAAGAAAGAATTGAAGATGAAGATTGAAATAAAATAAGAATTGATGTAAATGCATTTTAATGTGATGAAGCACAGACAAAACTGAAATAAATCTGAGTCACATTTGAGTTAAATCTAAGCAAGATGTTTAAGTCAAATCTTGACAAGATCTGAAAGATGCAAGACGAGATGAGATACATTTTAACATGATGATGTATAATGAAATTGAAACACATTTAAATCACATCTGAATCAGATTTAGACAAGATCTGAGTCAAATCTGAGTAAGAAAAAGACGAAATGCAGTTTAATGTAATGATGCACAGCGAAACTAGAATACATCTGAATCACATTTGAGTCAGATTTAAACAAGATGTCTGAAACAGATCTAGACAAAATCTGAGTCAGATCTGAGCTGAGTTGAAACAATGAAGATTGAATTTAAAGTTCTTGACATTAACATTGAGATATCACACATAACAATACATGTGATTCTTCAACAACAAAATTGACGAAATGATATTCATTGAGTACTTGCTTACAATTATTCAGAAGATTGAAAGACTTTCAAGTAGAAAAGTGATCTTTTCAATCAATGTAATACTTGAGCAGAGATGAATTATAGCATCTATCACGCTTGAAGTTTAGTATGCTGTTTACATATCAGAATCTTTTATCATTCTTGATGATAATGAGTTCTTAAGATTTCTGACGTTGATTTGAAAGAAAATCACTTGCGATATGACTCAGAAGAATGACATGAAAGATTAAATGAATCTTCATGAATGTTGAAAGATTTAATTTGATGATCAGAAAATTATTCTTGAAGACATGCTTGATCTTGAAGAAATCAACGTTACAATCATTTAACTTGACAGCGAGACAAACGATGCTGAGATTGCAAACATTCAGTTAAACTTCATCTTTGACGAAGTATCTAGAACAAGAACGATGAAAGAGATTGACATTGAATTTGTAGATGATCTGAGCTATAAGCATCTCATCACGTAGATGCTCAGTTAGTTTCTTCATCTTCTTGATAAACTCTTTGACATTGATTAACTTGTCTTAAGCTTGAGACATAAGATTCTCAAGCAGAGACTCAAAAGACTTGAAGTTTAAATGTGAGTTCTGACTCAAATTAATCAAGAAGAATGATGTTAAAGTGATTAATGATGATGTGTTATTGATGACGAATTTGATTTCAGAAAGTCACTTAGCTCAGTCATTCTGCATGTAGTTGATGAAGACTCGAAGATAATGCTTCATAACAGCATTGACTTTCTTGATTTGATCATCGATCTCAAAGTGATACATCGTTGATAACTTAGCGTTTATCTTCAACATTTTACACATATGCTTTCAGACATTGAAGATAAATTGTGTGTCTCGATCAGACATGAAGAACTTGAATAAATCATGATGTTTTCAAACATAAGCATAGAAGCAGTTGATAACTTCTTCAACTTTCATAGAAGTGATGAGAATTAAATGTTTCATTTTGATAAAATGATCAATGAAGACTAGAACATATCTATATGTGATACTCATGAAGATACTGAGCGATAAAGAATTTACATAGTTCATGAAGATATCACATCAACAACGTTCGAAAATTGAAAGAGAACACAATCATTCTTGAGTTCATTATCTAAAGAGCTTAAAACGTGTGCATATGTGATAGTTTCATACAAAGTGTTGAACATACTTATAAATGTTTGATCATTAATAGACTTAACTGATCAGTTCATAGCTTTTTGCTTTTTCTGAGTGATCATTAATGACACTATCATGAGCGAGCTGAATGATACAAAGACATAGTTTATCTGAGTTGAGCATGTACTTTCTTTCTTGAAAGTACAGATGATTCTTGTGTTTTTCACACTTAACTAGAGAAATCTTGTTGTGATGTTGTGCTTCATTGCAAAGCACTTTGATTATCTGAGCTGCAAATTTGTCATTGATTTCAACTTACTTTTATAATGTCTGAATAAAGATGTCAGCAGAATCTTCATCAAGATTCAGAGTGTCTTGATTTAGTTGAGACTTGATGTTTTCAACGTTGAATTCTTCAATTTCTAGATTCATGAAGACTAAAATTTGTAAGAATGTTGAGATAATTAAAAACAAATGTAACTGAACTGAATCTAGAATGATGATTTGTGACTGAAGCTTCATGACTTTAATGTCAAAGATGTCAAAGATGAGATTCTCAACAATATCAAGATTTAAAACATAAGTTTTTAAAATTGTCTGATGTTGATATTGATGTTGAGAATTGAATGTATTTTTCTCTTTAGAGAGATCTTCTGAACAACGTGTCAGAGCATTCAACTTATCATCAATCTTGTCAAAATGATAAGCGATGCAATAGTTGAATCTAGACAGAAACTCGCTTCAACAAGCTTGATGATGACTCAACTGCTTAGTTGACATGAAATACTTAAGATTTTTGTGATTTGTGATTATCTCAACAGAATAAATAGAGTCTTCAAGCTTTGATCATCATTTCTTAAAAGCGCAAACAATGATCATGAGTTCTTTATCGTAGATTTCGTAGTTACACTCGACTGAATTATGCTTCTTCGAAAAGTAAGTGACTGAATGAAGAATCTCGTTCTTATCATATTGAGAAAAAATGTCTTTGAACACATAGTTTGAAGCATTGATTTCTATCACAATCTTGTGATCTGAATTATAGTGATGAAGAATAATCTTGAAAGTGAAGATTTTCTTAAGAATGTTGAATGCAATCTGACATTTCTGAAATCAGACAAAGAGTACATCTTTTCTTATGAGATGAATGAGCGAAGTAGCTATTCTACTATAGTCATAAATGAATCTTCTATAAAAGTTCGCGAAATCTAGAAAACTTTGAATGTCTTTAACGTTGATTAAGATGAGTCAGTTGACAATGATGTTTATCTTAGAAGAATTCATCTTGATCTCTTCAATAATGATTATCAATTCTAGATATAAAACTTGAGTGACGTGAAACTTGCATTTGATTATATTCATCTGAAGATCTGCTTTTTGCAGCTTTCACAGAATGAGCTTGACATGAATCTCATGCTCAAGTTCATTGTCGAAATAAATCAAGATGTCATTCAGATAAGCTGTACAGAATTTATCTAAATGTTTGTAAAAAGTATTGTTGATGTACTTTTGAAATGAGACAGACTTATTACATAGATCAAAGAACATGACTAGATACTTGAATAATTCAAATTGAGTGCAAAAGATGATGAGAGCTTCGTCTTTTTCTTTGATTCAAAGTCGATTGAACGCAGAAATAATATTCAGCTTGATAAAGATTTTAGCTTGACTTAGATGATTCAGTGTTTCTGAGATCAGAGACAGAGAATATCAATTCTTGACTGTGATAGCGTTCAGATCTTGATAGTTTATGCAGAAGCAAAGTTCTTCTTTAAGTTTCTTGATGAAGAGAACAGAGATGATCATCTGAAAGCGACTGACTTGAATGAAATTCTTGCTCAGATTCTCATTCAGATAACGTCGAAGTTCTAGAATTTCATCATGACTCATGTCATACAAAGTGAAGACTGAGAATTGAGCATCTTCTTTAAGATGTATGACATGATCATAAACTTAATGCAAAGACAAGATATCAACATTCTTTTTAAAGAAGACATCTAGAAACTTAAAATATCTGAATGATAAAATTGTGATTAAATCAATGTTCTTACTTTGTTGATAGACTTCAAGATCTTCTTGTGTCGTGAATGCAGTCAAATGAAATTTCTTTTTCATTTAATGAAGATTCAGACAATGATTCTTATCATACATACTGTCTTGAGAGCGAGATGAAAACTGAGCAAGAGTTGAGCTGTTCTTTGAACAGATAATCAAAGTCGTGCAACGCAGTTTTGACTCATCAGAATCTAGACTAGAAGACGAGATTAACTCAAGATTCAAGAAGACATTGATTTTCTTTAAAATGATGCTAAACACTTCAATGTCTTTGACATGAGTAGCATGATCAAAGCTTTGAGCTTTTAACTTGACTATGTTAAGTTGTATAAAAGATTGATCGAATTGATCTGCTTAAAGAACAACAGAAGTTCTAAAGAGAAAAGAATTTTGACACTTGATTTTTGATGAGTATTTCTTTTGAATGACTTGAAAAATACAACTAGAAGCTTCTTGTTTCAGATGAGAAACAAGACTGAACAAGATTTGTTTTTTGTGAACAAGCTGAGTATTAGTTTACTTCTCGTAAGCAAACGAAGAGTTATATTACTTCTTGTGAGCAGACGAGAAACTGAGTTGCTTCTTGCAAGTGAATTGAGAACTGAATTGCTTCTTGTGAGCGAACTGAAAACTGAATTACTTCTTGCAAGTGAATGAGAAACTAGATTGCTTTTTGCAAGCAAACTGAATGCTGAATTGCTTCTTGTGAGCAATCTGTAAACTGAATTGCTTCTTGTGAATGATTCGTGAACTGAATTGCTTCTTGTGAGTGATTCGTGAACTGAGTTACTTCTTGTGAGTGAACTGAAAACTGAATTGCTTCTTTCAAGCAAATTGAAAGCGAGACTGAAGAAAAGCTACTTTGTTAACTTCAAGCGAGAAATTTTCTTCTTGTTGATTAAAATCATAGATCTTGATGAAGAATTGATAACAATGATTAAGACAAAAGAAGAAAGACAAGATGAGAATATTATGTTCAAAATTAACATCAATAACGTGATGACAAAGTCATGATAAACTCATGATGATGAGATATTGACTTAATTTAGTGACATAAAAAAATAGTTTTTCAATGTGTTCATCGAGAATCATTGTGATTTCAATGACATGAGTAATGTCATCAATTAAAGTGACTTGATCATCAAATTCTTGAAGTCTGCAAGAGTAAGTTAATTGATGCAAGAGAAGATGATGTTGTTGCATGAAGAATTTATTCATAAAAACATAAGCAAAAACTTCACTATCAATCAAAGCGAGAATAAAAACTTTAAATTGAGCTTAATGTAAAATACAGAATACTATCATGTGACTATCTTTGAATGTCAAATTGAATTCAAAGAGTTTCAAGATAGATTTAGCAGAAAACTTTTTATATGATTGAAGTGAGAGTGAAAAGATTGAGACTAGTAAACAAGATGATATGTATACAGATCTCTGAGCGTGACTTAACTCAGAAACTAAACTTTTTTTGCAGACAGCAAGACTTCTTCATTTATACTAACAACGTCACTGTTGTAAACATTCATGATACACAGAATGAAGAACTTCTTATTTGAACATTCTTTAATGATTTTGCTTGAATGTTGCAACTTGCAGTAGTAGCACAGCTTTCACTTGTTGCAGATTTTCTTGATCTCAAAAATGATCAGAGTCTTATCTTGAATGATGACAATAATGAAGCTTAGATTCATTAACTTATCAAGAAATGAGAAAGAAAGAGATGAAGATACTGTTGAAACAACAGTCACAGAGATGATGATCTTTGAATTTAAAGAATTACTAGTCAAAGCAGAAATGCTCTTAACTTTGATGAATGAAATAATGACGAAGATGAAGTGAGATTGATGATGCTTAAGCTGCTAAAACTCTTCATTGATGTCAGAGAATGCTTAAATTCATTGATGAAAGATGAATGATTGAATTTCATTGAAGTTTTGTCAGAAGAAGATGATGACTTGAGTGAAATAATTGACATTGCGCTTCAAACAGTCAATCAATGAGAAATCTTTCATCAAAAAACATTCTTTCTTTTGATAGAAGAGATTGTAGTAGTCAGCAAAGCTATTCATGTCTTGCTTCAGAGTTTCGCGAAGATATAAATGAACATCTTCTGTCTTAAAAGAATTGTTGCAGCAATGATGCAACTTGTGTTGTCAATCTGCAAAGATGAAAATGATACAGAGATCATTAACTTGATATTGACTCATTAAATTGTGAGTCTTCTTATCTATGATGAGTCGTGACTCGACATAAATGATCTTGACTCGATGAAAGAAGTAATGATTGTTGTTCATGTTCATGCGTTGTATCAGACTCTGCTTTCATGCATTCAATCAATCTTTGTTCTTCTCATACTCAGATATGTCAAGAAGCTTCTTGAATCTAAAAGCAATGAAGACAGCAACAGAATTTGCAGAGAAGTGAACGATGAAAAGAGATTGATTGTTCAAGATTTGTGCAATGATCTGAACTATCATTGCAAGAAACTGAGAATTCAATTCTATATAAATTGAAGAACTGAAAATGATGAACGAGAATGAGATGATGACATCATGTTGTCAAACTTAATTTTGAAGCTCTTGCATTGCATGAAAAATCTCAACTGAATTTTCGATTACACTTTGAGTGAACTGTTCAACAACATGCTCATCATCAATTAAAAGATTGTGAGATGACTTCATTTGAGCAAAAGAATAATTAGATAAGATTTCAATGTATGAAAACGTTGCAGAAAGTGTAGATCTTTCATAATGTCAGAAACTGAGCTAGACTAAAGATACTATTAATATAAAAGATTGATATTATTATTACTTTGATAAAATCTAGATACAAGACAATACATCAGATAATGTATAAGACGAAAGACAAAGAGTGAAAGAAAAAAGCGAAAGTTCAACTTTTATATACATGAATTGAGCAGAATTAAGACTAAACAGTAGTTCTATTGACTTAAGATTGCAGAAGTTCATGCACATGACTGAGATGATCAAAACAGAATTGCTGAAACTAGATTAAAATGACGATGACTAGATTGATGACTTGATTCATTAAACTGCGAAACAGGTTCAAGAAATTGAGATTATTTAAAATATCAACGATTTATGTTCTAAATTGAGTTGATGATCTGACATCATGACAGTTCTATATATTATTTTCAAGCTATTTATTACTACTGTTGCTGCGTTGCAAATACAAATCATTCTACAATACGACAGAATGTTTAGTTCGTTGACAACTTTTAATCTGTTTAATCAAAGATTTATGAAACTTTCACATTATTTTAAAAAGAAGAAAATTCAACAAGAAGCAATGAATAAAATTCATCAGAATTTCTCACAGCTCAAGATAAGAGAAAATAGTGAGTATGTTCAATGAACTTTGAATACAAATAACTCTTTTCTATGATGATGATCTTAAATCTCTGTTGTTGAAAGTATTTAAAACAAGATTTAAAAAAAGATAGTCAATTCACTCTGATTTCAAAAAGTCAAAGACAATAAGCAATTCAATATATGAAATCACTTTATACAGTTAACTTCGATAGTTGAAAAATTGCTCAAAATCTCATGCACAATCTGCAATAAAATTATGAATCATTCTACAGCTTTTAATAGCTTTAGCACATCTGCTATGAAAAAGCATCTTGAATCAGACTTTTGCACAGCGACAGAATGAAAACGCGAACATTCACAATTATAGATTGAACTGACTTTCAAATGAGTAAGTCATATCTGATAATGCAAATTGATAATGCAAAATTAACAAACTATTAGAAGAAAAGTCATATTGAGTTAGTCTTTGTCTTCAATCAAGAGAATTGAGAAAATCAATTATGCAAAATCTTTATTGACTTGAATCTACTCTTTTAAATCGTTAATAATGAGCAATTTCGAAAGCTGCTACAAATGCTTCATTCAAATCTGCAGATTGTACATCACATAAAGATGATAACTATGATTCTCTCTCACTATAAGAAGATTTATAATCAGATCAGAATGAATCTTAAAGAGTCACAACGTGTCTTTATTGCTTTGAACATGTGATTTAATTCTCAAAGAGTAGCGTACTTGAAAGTGTTAATATACTGAGTCAATGTTGAATTTCAGTTTCGTGAACATTTTATTGAATTTACGTCTCTTGATATTGAGCATATTAATCATCAATTGATGATGAAGCTAATGAAAATTCTGAAGAACTACACTATTAAGAACAAGCTTTTCAAGATTGTTACTGATAATGCAAGCAATAATAGTATCTTGAAAGAGAAACTTGAAAGATCATGAATCATTGCAAGTTTCAATGAGACAAAACATAGAATTTCATTAATTGCTTGATTTACATCATCAATCTTGTGATTCAAGATTTTATTCAAACTCTTAAATTGAAAACAATATCTGATAATGTTATTGCTCAATTAAAGAATGAGCAAGTGCAAAATATTGAAACAAGCAGAGAATTATCTGTTGTGATTAAAAAAATATTGCTTTAAATGATAAAGCAAAAAAGTAATGCATTTATTAATCATGAAATTAGATTTATGCTTTGATAATAACTGTCAATGACTCTTCTCAGCAATTGATTCACTTCAGAGCTTTTCAAGAGCAGAATGACAAAAAATTTAGAAAACTGATACAAGATATTTACATTCGTTGAAACTTTACATACTTGATGCTTCGTTAAGCATATCAACTATGCAAATTTATCTATCTTTGAACAGAGAAATATTGCAAAGATTTCAAGATTGCAAAGATTAAACTTGATGAAAGCGAGTGATTCATAATTTTGCTTGTTGACAATCTATTAAATTTCTTCTATGAATGCACTTTAGTATTATGAATCAATTAATACGATGCAAAATCAACAAAGAAATGAAAAACTTTTCAGATCATCTGTCAATACAAACAATTATAGATTTCAGAGTCTGCAAAAAGTCAGCGTGAAAATCGCGTTGCAACTGAAAAACAATAAATGAAGAAAAGTTTATTAATATTCTGAAAAAACAAATGTTGAAATTGCTGTTGAATCATGAGATGAGACATTGATGCATAAATGAGTACATCAAGCAACTGCTGAATGCACTGAAGAAGATCATCAAGATTTTCACTTTCTGAGTGAGATCACACGAAATGATCAAAGCAGAATGAACGAAGAAATGTATGAAGATCATCAAGAGCATGTAATGAATGAGAAGAAGCTATCAAATCATCAACGACTGAGCAGAGTACATTCAAGCATGTGATAAGAAGAGCAAGATCATCAGAAAACAGAAACGCAGTAAATATCAAGAGATCATACAGAATGTTGAACAATTCTTGAGAGAACTGTTCAAAACTGCAAAATGAGCAAGAAATGCAGTTGCAAACACATTGATTCAAGTGACAATTCTTCTTCTGATTAAGTCAGAGTGCTTTAACATCATTACAACAACGCAGAATAAAGCGAAAATGATGTTTCAGACTCACTTTTCATCATCTTTAAAGATTCTCATGCTGAACACAATAAACTTCAAGTATTCATTCTTGATTGAAGATGACATTTTGCTGACACATTATAAGATTAAGAAAGTCATCTACAAAGCAACATTTGACAAGACATTGAAACATATGAGATACATAAATAGAATAATGTGCAAACTCATCAATGATACATCAGAATAAATACACTTTCTCTTTGAAAGATGTTTACAGAAGAAAATACAGTTAACTCAGTTCAAGAGCGTAATCACAATAGTGATATAAAAGTCAGACAAGAAAGATTACTTCAATGCAAAAATATATAAATCAATTGTGCTATTCAACACACTGAGCAAAATACTAAAGTTCATTGTATTTGAACATCTGCAAAATATCATAGAAGCTTGTGACTTAATATTAAACATTCAGATAAAAGTTTGCAAGCACAGATCAACAGATACAACTTTGCAACTAATTACAGAAAAGATATATATTGTGTGAAGCAACACAAGAATAAGAGTAGTCTCACTGCTAAATTTAAATGAGAAGAATGCATTTAACAATGTGATGCACAGCAGACTCTTACATGACATGAAGAAGAGAAAAGTTTCTAGATTGCTTTTCAAGTTTGTGAAGAACTTTCTGAAAAATCGATGCATTACAATGACAATTGATGATTACATGATGATGAAATGCAGCATGAACATTGATATATCACAAGATTTTTCACTATCATTGATATTATATTTGTTTTACAATGCAAACTTGTTAAAAGCATGTAATGACATCAAGTTAAGAATTAACTTCACAAACTTCGTGAATGACATCAATATCTTGATATATAAAGAGTTTATGAAATGCAACTGCAAAGTTCTTAGCGAGATTTATGATAGATGCAAACAGTGATCAAAAATGCATGACATTAAATTCTTGATGACAAAGCATAAGTTGATTCACTTTACAAAAACTTCTAAATGATTCAATATGAAAGTTGATGTAAAACTGATGAAACATCAGATTGACTTGAAATCAAATATCAGAGTCTTGAGAGTTTAATTGAACTTCAAGCTAAAATGAGTGATTTACATGCATCATGTTGAAGCAAAACTAGTGATTAAACAAAAAATTATGCAGACAATCATCAAGTTTACTTGAGATTCATCAATGATGATGAGTAAGCAAATATACTTCGTGATGATGCATTTTCTGCTTAGTCACGAAGTCATCATATAATATACATCACAAAGAGTGAAAGATCATTGAAAGAGTCTGAACATTAAGCTGAAATCAGTGCAAGAAAGAGCATTGTGACAGATCATCAATGTTTATCATGCAACATCAACAGAGATTCTACAGATGAAAATAAACATGATGTTGATAAATATTCATTTACAAAAGTTGATATAAAAATCAATAATAAACATGAACTTTTGAAAATTGAGCGAAGTTATTGAGACAATAATGCATTGAATTTGCAACAATTTGATACTTAAAAGAGATTGAAAATCAAAGCTGCATAAAACATTTCTACAACTGAAGCGAAAGTGAATGAAAGAAACATTCAGACAGATGAAGATGAATTGAAGTCATTTTTATACAGCAATTTTCTGATCAAAGTCATTGAAGATAATTATAGTTGCAAACAAGAAAATATTAATAAGATAATACAATCTTGACACATTTGCATTAAAGCAAAGATTTTACTTAAATGATAACGACAGCAAAGATGATGTTACAGCAATCACAATGAAAATGAACTGAAAGTTAAATAAAAGACTAAGAAAATTGACTTTAATCATCATTCATCATGATGAGCTGAAAGAGTTAGTTGCAAGAGTGAAACATCTTGCAAATGTAGCAACAGTGAATCAAGAGTGTCATGAAAAGATATACAAAGTATACAATGATAATCAGACTTCTTTGAAAACAGTGAAAGTTATGATATCAACAAAAAATCAGACATGTCTGCAACAAGTTCAGATTACACATGAGAGCATTCAATCTTGAAAAGTCATGCTGAAGTTACATTAAATGATGAAACATGCAGAAGTACTCAAAAATGAAGTAATAAACAAAATGATTAATGATGTACATGATTTATCTTTATTACTGACTGAGTATTAATGCATTGAAGTGACAACAAGATTGACATTCATAATAATAATAATAATAATAATAATAATAATAAATTCATACACTCTTGTGACATCGATTAGATCGATTCATGAGAGACTCTATGCTATCTGTATCGAGTGAACAAAACTCTTTGAGATAGAAAATCATTCGCAGTCTACACGACTGCTTCACGCAGTTGAAACAGTGAGTTTTGAGACTATGTATCAAATTTGTTCACGTTGATTGCACGTTAGAGAACGAATGTTCTAGTCACTCTAAATTGCTTCAAGAGCTTCGTTTTCATCATCATCTTCGCTACTGCTTTGAGACTCTTTGTGATGACGACGATTATTCAATAGTTTGAGAAGTCAGCATCTTGTAGCATTCTTGATCGCAGATGCGATCAGTTCGAGCAGTGCATGAGTACATGCTTCGTCGTCTGATGACTTCATTCGCAGTTGCATCGCGAGCTATTCATGCCTGAAACATTTCTAGAGTGCAGATAAGTGTTCAGATTTATGCGTTTGATTCTGATATGCATTGCGAGAGTGCTTTCTGCTTTCTGAAGATCATCACGCATCTTTATCATCTTATTGCTCAAATGCAATCTTTGTGCTGAGATTGCATTGATGTCTGCGACACGTTCTCTGTACTTTTCCCATCGTTGATTTCATTGATCTTTGTGATACTGTGTTATTGCGATGCTATCGCTTGTTGAAATCATTGTGAAGAAGAGAGTGCATCATCTGCGTCTCAACTGTATCTTCGCATCTTCTTGAATGAAGACATTCAGAAGTACTATTTTCTTGATGACAAGTGAGCGAGAAATGACGCGATTAACTCTTGTCAAACGAGCGCGTATTAGTTTGCATGCTTGTCTGATCTCTTGCGTTCAATTGTTGACTCGACTGTGTAGCATGATCTTGTTCTGTAGCATGTTCAGATGAACATGTAGCGAACTCATGTATGTTTCTGTCTCTAAAGTTTCAATGTTTACTCTTTTGAACACTTCTGCTACGTGACGCAGAGTCTGATTCTGAAGTGTTTCTAGCCTGCATTTTTTGCTCGACAGTTCATCTTTCTTGTCACGTCTATCGAAAATATGTTGTATACGTTGCATGCAACATACATAAAGCATGATCTCTATGCTGGTTTCCTTCTTAGGCTCGAGAGATTACTCAAAGAGTTTTCTTGCGACAGATTCACAGTTCAAGACGAACGAGATCTCTCACTGCTTAGATTTCAACAGTTTACTTCTTAAGCATAAGTTGCAGACGTATCACAGTCAATTTCTTCTTTAATCACATCGACACACGCTACTGTTCTTTCGAGCTATACAGACGATGTCTTCGACTAGAGATTGATTCTATCACCAAGACATTCAAGAGTCAGAACTCAGTGAAGAGATGAGATTCTTGAGATCAACAGTCGTCGTCATTGTATATTACGCTTCGCAGACGCTCGCTTCGCTTGTAAGACGTGCAACTCATCTGTTTCATGTTATCTGTAGAGATCTTTCTCATGCAGATCGATCATGTCTTGCAGAGATGTTCATATGCTACACTTCTAATCAGACAGTGTAGTTCAATCATTCTCTACTAATTCGCTTGTGTTTCTCTTCTCTTAATGAAGTCTTCTCGTCAGCATATCGCTCACATATAGAATGTCTGTGTCTGAACATCTGTTAAACGATATTAACGAGACTCTCGAGTTTGCTCGTGTCGAACTTAACGAGTCTCGTGAGTTGCTCATGTCGTAGTAACAGGCACGCAGTCTTAACAAGATCTATACGTAGTTAGCACGTAGATTTAAAGAATGTTCATGATTCAAGTTCTTTCTGCTAATCACTCTCAACAGATCAAACGCGAGAATGTTCTGTCTCAGTTCTCGTCATCACGACAACAAGGTACTGAATCGAATGATTTTCATAAGTGATTTCCCTCGTAGTTCTGCGTTCTATTTGACTTTCTCATCTGCGTGCAGATTGCTTGTAGCATGCGCATTGAGATTATTAAAGTCTGCATGATCGCGAAAACTCTGCATGCGATCAACGCACAGTGCTTCATCATCACGCAGCGCTTCGATGTCATTCAAACTTTTGATAATCTTTAGACTCTACTGTAGCTAGACAGTAGATTCGTAGTCAGCATCGCGTACAGATGAGTTTCATCGCTGATCTTGACATTCATACAGAAACAGATTAAACAAACGTGAAGAATAGTCTGAAAAGAGAAATTCAACGCAGCTCATTTTCAATATTTGACATCAGAGATGACACATTAACATCTGCAACTGCACAAGAATCATGCAAAGTCTCACAATGCATTATTGATGCAATTATGCACAAGAAAAATTGACTTCAATTAATTTTTACATGAGAGATGAGTATTTGATATTGCTATGATGATGTGCAAGTATGACAAAGATTGAATGTTAATCAAGCACATTTTATTAACATGTTTTAAATGAAAGATAGAATAAAAGATGATGCAATGTAAAGAAAACATCATGAACTTGAGAAAGCTTCTAGAAATCATGAGCGTGATAACAATGATCATTTAAATGATACTTTCAACAAGCATATTGAATCAATTTCAGACTGTGACATCATCAAAGAGTCAGATGAAAAAAAGAGAAAGTAAAAAAGAAACAAGCTCATAAAGTTCTTGCATTGAGAACAGTTACAGTATAAAGCGCAGAGAAAAGCAATAGTAGATACAAAAAGAGTGTTACGCTAGCACAGCGCTCACTACAATATATAGAATCTCACATAAATTCATAATGAGTGTTAAATTGAGTAAGAATCAAAAAAAAATGTACTTTAATAATATCATGAACAATTAATGCAAATATTCACTTGAAATTTCAAATATTTAATGCACTTTTCAATCATTTTGAGCAGATTGAAAAGAATATAAGAAGAAGTACTTGCTCATTGAATGCTGTTATAGTAAAGACTTGCAAAAAAGTCTCAATTAAACTTGCAAAATATTATGTCAAGATCAAAGACAGTAATGAAACAATATATAATCTTGCAAATATTCTGAATTTTACAATGAAGCTAAATCTTTACAAGACTTGAAATGACAAAAACAATGAAGATATAAATCATGATGAAGAGTCTGTTCACTACAAGATTAAGTACAAGACAGAATTCAAAAAGTATTTTCATCATTACTATGAAGATTCAGCTGTTGATTTGAGAGCAGAAGCACAAAGAGCAAGAAGTGATGCTGATGAAATAATGCATTATGATAATGCATTTAATCATTTACTAATGATCTTGTAGTCTGTTGCAACTGTTAGAAGATCATTGTTTCAGCAATCTCAGCATGCTCATTCTTTTCAAGATGAAGATAATTAATATTTTTGCACTGATGTTATAAATGAAAAATGTTTAACATGATAATTTTGAAAAGACAATGCTTCGAATTTTTCTAAATTGATGCAAATGATTAAAGATGTTCTTTTATGCTTAATATTCTTAATAAATATTGAGTGAACTTTTAATCTTGCTAGAAAAGTATGTTGATGAAATTGATCACAGATGAGTTTAAAAATGATGAAACAAATAATGTTGATGAAGTATTACAATCAAACTATGAATTTAAATTTAGATGAAATTATTACTGAGTTTTGAAATATTTATTGCAAAGAGAAGAATGATGATCAAGAAATCAATGAGTGTTGATTCATTTTGAGTATCTTTGAAGATTGTTCTGACGCAGATTTATTCATAAATCTGCAATATCACTTCATTTATTAAAAGTCTTACATTTAGAGCAAGTACTTATTAGAAGTACAATCAAGTCAATGCACAAGAGTAATGCACAAAAGTAATGTAAATATAATTTCAAGAATTACACTGTTTATTTAACTGATGAAAACAGACATTTTCTAGTCTGTCTTGAAAAACATGACATCAAGATTTATCATGAGATTCTTTATAAATCTCATATCTTTATCTTAAATGATGATGCATTTAATATGAATTATCATCAAGTTGATGTCTGCATAAAGCAAAATGTCAATGAAAATTCTACAACAAAAGTGATAATGTGAAAGAATAATGCACTTACTTTTCATAAAGAAGCACATAAAGTCTTTAATGACTTCTTGAAGAGCATTCAAAACAGAGTGCTGAATGCAATAATCATATGATAGCATGTTTGTATAAGCACAGTCGTGCACAATCTTTCTCACAAGTCGTTCAAAGATCATTTTGAAAATAAGATTTTCAACTGACTTCTGATATTTTTGAATTTCATGCAATGCAATTATTTCTAATTTGTAGCATCTTTTAGTTTTCTGTTGCAAAGCATTAGCATGTCAATTAATAATGTATTACTCATGTGCATTATCTTTTTAGTAGATTTAAAGACTGAAATTGTTTCTTTGATAACATAATTATCAGTTGAATTCATTGATCTTTTACATGCTGATGAACATGCTAAAAATCAACTTGTCAGCAATAAACAAGTCATATTGCATTATCAGTATGCATTATTGATTTTATGCTTGCTGCATGTTATAGTATTGATGTATGATGTTTATCAAGATATTAAAATTCAAGAATTAATTTTTCAAATGTTTTATTGAAATTCAAATGTGTTATTTCTTGAAACATTATTCAAGAAATAGTTTGAAAAATGAAAATGAAAAAGTGAAAAATAAATTGTTTTAAATATTAAATAAGTGTTAATTTTAATAATTAATTTTTTCTTGTTGCATTTAAAATCAAATTCATCTCACTTGATAAGTTTTTCTCTTACTTTTCAGAATTCTTTATCTGTTCATATTCTATTAAACTACTTAAATTTCAAATTTTTTTTTTGAATTCTTACTTGATTCAACACTCATTATGAGTTTATGCAAGATTTTATATATTGTAGCGAACGCTGCGCTAGCGTAGTGTTCTTTTTGTATTTACTATCACTTTTCTCTGCACTTTATACTGTAACTGTTTTCAATGCAAGAACTTTATAAGCTTATTTCTTCTTTACTTTCTCTTTCTTTCATTTGACTTTTTGATGATATCACAGTCTGAAATTAATTCAGTATGTTTGTTGAAAATATCATTCAAATGATCATTATCATTGTGCTCATGATTTCTAGAAACTTTTTCAAGTTCATGATGTTTTCTTCATATTGCATCGTCTTTCATTCTATCTTTCATTTAGAACATGTTAATAGAATGTGCTTAATCAACATTTAATCTTTGTTGCATTTGCACATCATCATAGCAATATTGAGTACTCATTTCTTATGTAGAAATTAATTGAAGTCAATTTTTCTTATGTGTAGCTGCATCAATAATGCACTGTGAAACTTTGCATGATTCTTGTGCAGTCACAGATGTTGATGTGTCATCTCTGATGTCAAATATTGAAAATGAGCTGCGTTGAATCTCTCTTTTCAAACTATTCTTCATGTTTATCTGATCTGTTTCTGTATGAGCATCAGTCTTGTTATCACTTCAATGCATTAATGCTCAATCAACAATAAAGACAAATCATGTGCATTATCAGTCACTTTGTTCATTACTTCATTTTCAAGTATTTCTGCATGTCTTATCACTCAATGTAACTTCAACGTGACTTTTTAAAATTAAATGCTCTCATGTGCAATCTGAACTCATTACAGACGTGTCTGATCTTTTGTTGATATCATAACTTTCACTGTTTTCAGAAAAGTCTGACTATCATTGTATACTTTGTATATCTTTTCATGACATTTTTGATTCGCTGTCGCTACGTCTGTAAAATGTTTCGCTTTCGCGACTAACTTTTTCAGCTCATCATGATGAGTGATGACTAAAGTTGATCTTCTCAGTCTTTTATCTAGCTCTCAGTTCATTTTTATTGCAATCACTGTAACATTGTCTCTGCTGTCACTATCATTTAAGTAAATTCTTTGCTTCAATGTAAATATGTCAAGATTGTGTTATTTTATTGACATTTTCTTATTTGCAATTATAACTATCTTCAATGACTCTGATCAGAGAATCACTATGTAGAAATGACTTCAATTCATCTTTATTTACTTGAGTGTTTCTTTCATGCACTTTCGCTTCAGCTGTAAAAATGTCTTGCACAACTTTGATTTTCAATCTCTTTTGAATGTCAAGTCGTTGCAAATTCAATGCATTGTCATCTTGATAACTTTATTTGATTTTCAAGAATTCATGTTTGTTATCAATCTTTGTATCAGCTTTCATAAATGAATATCTATCAATGTTGTATTTATTTTCATCTGTAAAGTCTCTGTTGATGTTACATGATAAACATCAATGATCTGTTGCAATGCTTTTTCTTGCACTGATCTCAACTTGATGTTCAGATTCTTTTAATGATCTTTCACTCTTTATGATGTATATCATATAATGACTTCGTGACTAAGCAAAAAATGCATCATCGCGAAGTATATTTGCTTACTCATCGTCATTGATGAATCTCAAGTAAACTCAATGATTGTCTGCATGATCTTTTGTTTAATCACTAGTTTTGCTTCAACATGATGCATGTGAATCATTCATCTCAGCTTGAAGTTCAATTAAACTCTCAAGACTTTAATATTTGATTTTGAGTTAATCTGATGTTTCATCAGCTTTACATCAACTTTCATATTAAATCATTTAAAGATTCTTGTAAAGTGAATCAGCTCATGCTTTGTCATTAAGAATTTGATGTCATGCATTTTTGATCACTGTTTGCATCTATCATAGATTTCATTAAGAACTCTGCAATTACATTTTATAAACTCTTCATATGTCAAGATATTAATGTCATTCACGAAGTTTGTAAAGCTAGTTCTCAGCTTGATGTTGTCACATGCTTTTAACAAGTTTGCATTGTAGAATAAATATAATATCAACGATAGCAAAGAATTTTGTGATATGTCAACGTTCATGTTGCATTTCATCATCATGTAATTATCAATTGTAATTGTGATGCATTAATCTTTCAGAAAGTTCTTCACAAATTCAAGAAACAATCTAGAAACTTTTCTTTTCTTCATGTCATGTAAAAGTTTGCTGTATGTCACATTATCAAATGCACTCTTCTCATTCAGACTTAACAATAAAACTACTTTTCTTCTTATGTCACTTTACACAGTATGTATCTTTTCTATAATTAGTTGCAGAATCATATTTATTGATTTGTGCTTGCAAACTCTCATTTGAGTGTTCAATATTAAGTCGTAAGCTTCTATGATATTTTGCAAATGTTCAAATACAATGAACTTCAATATTTTACTCAGTGTGTTAAGTAGCACAATTAATTTATATATTTTTGCATTGAAGTAATCTTTCTTGTCTGACTTTTGCATCACTATTGTGACTGCGCTTTTGAACTGAGTTAACTATATTCTCTTTTGTAAACATCTTTTAAAAAGAAAGCATATTTATTCTGATGTGTTGTTGATGAGTCTGTGCATTATTCTATTTATGTATTTCATGTGTTTCAACGTCTTGTCAGATGTCACTTTGTAAATAACTTTTTTAATCTTATGATGTATCAGCAATGCATCATCTTCAATCAAGAGCGAGTACTTGAAGTTTATTGTGTTCAGCATGAAATTTTTTGAAGATGACAAAAAGTGAGTCTGAAACATCATCTTCACTTTATTCTGCACTATTGTGATGATGTCAGAGCATTCTGACTTGATCAGAAGAGAAATTGTCGCTTAAGTTAATGTGTTTGCAACTGCATTTCTTGTTCATTTCGCAGTTTTAAACAGTCTTCTTGAAAATTGTTTAACATTCTGCATGATCTTTCAATACTCATTGCATTTCTGTTTTCTGATGATTTTGCTTTTCTTATCACATGCTCAAATGTACTCTGTTCAATCATTGATGATTTAACAACTTCTTTTCATTCATTGCATGCTTTAAATGATCTTCATACATTTCTTTATTCATTCTGCTTTAATCATTTCATGTGATCTCACTTAGAAAGTGAAAATCTCAATGATCTTCTTCAATGCATTTAGCAGTTGCTTGATGTACTCATCTATGCATCAACATTTCATCTTATGATTTAACAGTGATTTCAACATTTGTTCTTTCAAAGTATTAATGAATTTGTCTTCATTCATTGTTTTTTAGTTGCAACGCGATTTTCATGCTGACTTTTTGCAAACTCTGAAATTTATAATTGTCTGTATCAACAAATGATTTAAGAAGTTTTTCATTTCTTTGTTGATTTCACATCATATTAATTGATTCATAATATCATCTGTCGTGAAAATCAGATCTATTGTCATTTAAGATTCTTGATAATCTTTCATAATTGTGTCTTGAAATAATGCTAGCAATGCATCAATGTTTATAATCATTTTTATTAACTCATTTGACAATAAATGTTGTCTTGAATAAAATGATTCTTTTCATGTGAAGTGATGCAAATTGAAGTCTTCTACAAGAATGCTTTCTTTCAACATGTGCAGCGTCTTTTCAATGTCTGAAAGATTTTCTTTTTCATGAATGATTTCATGATTTCTGAATGATGAATTGTATGCTTCATAAATGTGTATAACTCTCTGAATCATTTGTGTATCATCTGTTAATGTTTATAACGTAATTGTATTTACATTTTTAAAGTATCATGTTGAGTATCAGATGTTGCTGTCGATTTTCTTATTTATGTAGAAACAGATTCTATCTTCATTATTCTTCAGCATGAAGTTAACAATTACTGAGCAGTATGCTCTGAAAATGTCATCAAATCATCAGAGTTCTTGAAGAATAAAAATGTCATAGTTTTTTATCTTTTTTTCATGTAGTAACACTATCATCATCTTGTTTCTGAACTTGTGAACGTTGTACTGTAGTATTCAAAGCTTCTTTTGCTGAAACATTAAAGTTCACATTTCAGACTGTTTAATGTTCTCTTAAGTGTCTGCAAAGCATTTGCTTCACTTGTAAGATTCTCAACAGAAAATAACATTGACAATGATGTGACTGATGTTAACTTCAATTCATTTGATCTTGACTTCTTGATCAAGTAATTCAGTATAGTGTTTTCTGATGTGATGACTGCGCTGAGCAGATGACTTTCATTCATTGAGCATCTCTGCTTTCTCTTCAAGTTGTTGTTCATCAGCGATTTCAGACTGATAAATGTTTCTGTGAATGTCTTTGACATTGCTGTCTTTAGTTCTTTCTGCTCTTGTACAACATGATATAGAAGTCTGTGCTTTATAGCTCTCTTTATTCTTTCTTTTTCAGCTTGTTGTTTATGACATGCTTCACATTTTCACATGTCTTAAGTCTGTTTGTAAAAACAGTGCTTCAAACAATGATTCAACATGCAGTAAATGCATCTTTGCTTATTTTTGCATTCATACATCTTATGATCATATTCTTGACACTTTAGACATTGATGCACTCTGCAGCTTAAGTCGTAGAACTGTGTAATCTTTATGTCAATCTCATGATATACTCTCTCATTGATCAGCTTGTTCATCATCTCAGCGCTAATTACATGTATCATCAATAAAACATATCTCTTCTGCTCACTCTTCTTTGTGAGTCACTCAATCTTCTCAATCATCATTTTTGAATGTATGTCTTTGTTGATCTTGATGAGTGTTCTTGTCTCTTTCTTCTTTATGTTTTTAGACATTTCTTTGACTTTAATTTCATGTATCACTACTTCAAAACTGATCTTGCACAGACATGCATTCAATGATATCTCTTTGATTCAAAAATCATTTTTCTTCAATGTTTTCTTGCTGCTCTTCATCTTGATTTGAAATATCAGCAGTCTCAACCATTTCTTCATCGTCTTTATATTCTTGCATGTTAACAGCATCTTGTCGACGTCAATTTCTTTCGCTTATCTCACTATGTTCTTTGTTGTTATTATCATGATTCTCTTTATTTCTTCTTTCTCTTTGATGAAAATCTTTACTTCAAATTTCTTACAATGATTTTGCACTGATGATGATATGTTAATGTTGAACATAAAATGATTCTCAAATGATGTTGTTGACTTCATGCTCACTCTCTTCGCTCAGTTGTCAATATGTTCTCTCTTCTTCATGAACTTTTTTTCAAGTCTGCTCATTATCTTTTTCAGTCTCTTCAACTGATTCTTCATGCGCTGATTGACAGTCAATGCAATGACGCGTTGACGTGTCAGCTTTTCTATCATCTCTGTCAAACTTCTCATCTCTTTTCAGAGCATCAGCTCATTATTTCTACATTCATTGAGTTTATAAAGTACTTGCAGCTTGTGTAATTTCTTCTATATATCTTTCGTCTTGACTGAATTCTTCTGCAAGATAGCAATAATTGCTTCTCATTCACTCGTCAACATCATATTAATGATGCTTCTCATCTGTTCTTGATGATCAGAATGAAGCGTAAGCATCATGTCAATGATGTGCTCTGTCTTTAGATAGTTTAAGTAATTTGTTTTCGTGATTTTTTCTTAAATTTCATTAATACTATTGCATTACTCAAATGCATCATCAAAAGAACAATGCTGACTTTAACAGATACTTTTCACTCTGTTCAACAGTTCAGAAATAATTCTTCGTGAAAATTAATTCATTTTACTTGATGAACTACTTCTTACTTTTCAAAATTCTCTACAAGTTCATATTCTATTCAACTACTTAAATTTCATTAATACTGTTGCATTACTTAAATGCATTATCAAGAGAACAATGTTGACTCTAACAGATAATGTTCACTTTATTCGTAAATTCAAAGTTTATCACAAGTTGAAATCATGATGAAAATTGATTCAATGAGATCAAAGAATACTATAAGCGACAGAACAACAATTGTGTAGTCATATTTAAATGATTATACAAACTAAGACAATTCAATGTTTGAAAAGAAGTGAATGAGATAAACAAAGCAGTTATGAAAGACAATGTCAGACATCAAGTAAAACAAGAGCGCAAGAACAAGAAAATACATGATAATGCATTTCAGTAATGCAATAATACTAAATGAAGTGCTGACTTGTTTATAGTTGAATGCTTTAAGACAGAAATTAAACGAAAAGTGAACACAGAGATTGTCGTTGAGAAGATCAAGCTCAGCGAGATAATTGCTACGACGCAAGATGCAAATATCACTGCAGAGAAGAAAGCTGCTTCAGAATCAAATCAGATATGCATTATCTGTATGCATTATCTTTCAGTTGTAGAAACTAATATCAATTTTAGAAGATAACAACAAATGAGCTGAATGTTGATGAAGAAATATCAAGATTCATGATGTTTATAATTTACTTAATACAATAAAGAATTCTTCATCATGATGATCTGAAGAAGTTAAAGCAAACTGATGATACTAGTTTTATGACAGCATTTCAGAATTTTACAACACAATTTGTCACTTTCTTAACTGCTAAAGATTGAGAAATTCAGAACTCAGTACATGCAATAAATTTTAATTTGAATGATTTCATCATAGTAGAAAATGATGACGCAGAAATGCACTATGAAGCAAAGAAGAATGAGAAGAAACTACAATATGATGAATATGAGATTATCAATAGTGAGAAGAAAAAGAATAATGTTGATAATGAAAGTGAAAAGAAAATAATAAAGCTGTTTGACTAGTGAACAGCACTTATCTTACTTTCTAAGTTCTAATCATAGTTCATAATTTTATGAATTCATAGACTGAATCATAATGCATTATCTTTTTGCATTATCTTGAAGAGTGTTCAATAAAAAGTTATGATGAAAATCATGAAGTCTTTCTGATTAAGACTGTTTGATCAAGCTATTTACATCTATCTAATATCTTGTCAAGTCAAATCGAATTTTCAAGTTGAGTTATCAAATCAAGCTTTTCAACTCAACTTAAGTTCTTGAGTTCAACTTCTCAACTCAACTCAACACTTTTTCAAAAAAATTTCAACTCAACTTAACACTTTTTGAGTCAAGTACTTGACTCAACATGATCAGTCTATCTGTGACTTTGTCAAGACATTATTTAAATCACGTCATATTTTCAACTTAATATATTATAAAATGTATTATGTTTAACTTGACAATGCTTAACAAACTCTTTATAGTTGATCAATTCTTTTAAGTTATCAAGAACTTCTTAATAATTAGCTTTATCATAATATATATTTATACTGTGTTTGCTTAGAATTTTACATTGTCATATCATTCTTATAAATCTTATTTATTTATTTAGTAAATTGAATTTTAACAAATCATTACATCAATGATTATTTTAAAGTGATTTACGAACTTGAAATCAGTGAATCAACTCATTCATTCTGTTTTCATATTAATGCAAAGCATTCAAGTTAATCTTAATCAACTTTAATTCTTTCAGCTGACTAAAATAAAGAATATTATTAATATTATCATAATTGTCATGATGAATTGACATATAAAGATTAAATCAAAGATTAAAGTTTGAAACTGAGTTGAAGCTCAGATCTGAGTTAACTCTGAGACTTTGTCAAGATATCATATAAATCACGTCATATCTTCAACTTAATATATCATGAATTATATCATGTTCAACTTAACAATGCTTGACAAACTCTTTATAGTTGATCAATTCTATCAAGTTATTAAGAACTTCTTAATAATTAACTTTATCATAATATATATTTATACTGTGCTTGCTTAGAATATCACATTGTCATATCACTTTTATAAATCTCATTTATTCATTTAGTAAATTGAATTCTAACAGTTCTAATTATTTCAAACTTTTTTTAAAGATGATTATTCAATATTCAAGCATAACAACAGTAATGCAATCACAACAGAATCACAATGATGACATTTCAACATCATGAAACATCATATCAGAAAACAAATGTTGTATAATGAAATCAGAAAGTGACAAAGCAGAAGATGAATTCTGTTTTGATATTAATGAACAATTGACTTAAGTAATGCTTTGATACAATGAACTGCAAAAGAAACAGAAGCTAACAGCTTTTCATTCAAAGATAAAGATTTTGCAAGTTGTTGAAATGATGAAGATAAAGTGTGATTGTATCAAATAACTCTATTCTGCTCTTGTCTTGTATCATGTAAACGTTGATAGTTCATGATATAAATGTGCAATTGCAGTCATTCAATGTTTATTGAAAATATGTTGTATACGTTGCATGCAACATACATAGAGCATAATCTCTATGCTGATTTTCTTCTAGGCATGAGAAATTACTCAAAGAGAATTTCTTGCGACAGATTCATAGTTCAAGATGAACGAGATCTCTCACTGCTCAGATTTTGACAGTTTACTTCTTAAGCATGAGTTGCAGATGTTTCGTCTGCAATATACATATGTATCACAGTCAATTTCTTCTTTAATCACATCTGTTGCAAGCGTGCATCTCAAGTTAGTCTAACATAAATCATGTTAGACTATCATAGACTAGTACAGAACTGATGTTGACACGTTAGTGATCTAGCGCGTCTTCGTAAGTATAAGACTCTTGACGTGTTTCATCTTCTTTCTTCTTTAGCTTTGAACTTCTAGTTAGAATACACTCATATGATTCGCTTTATGCAGACTCATAACATTAGTTCAAAGCTCATTAATCTTGCTATCAATGTGTAGATGATATAAAAACAAGCTACACAATTCAAATCAGAAGTTGAATTCAGAAATTTCAACAGCAGAATCAGAACTTAAGCTCAGAAAGCTCAATAGAAATCAGAAATTTCTAAAGAAGAATCTTGATTCAAAATCAGAAATTTCGATAGAATCAGAATTAAAGAACACGAACGCGTTGCTCTTGACTAACTCTTTATTGAGCTTGTCATCAGAAATCAGAAATTTCAGCAGTACTTGAACTCAGAAAGTTCGATAAAGTACTAGTCGTTGCTTGAACTCAGAAAGTTCGATAGAGTAACATCAAAATCTTGATCAGCAATTTTCTACTCATATCATGACTAGAAGCTCAGAATCAGTGAGCATTGCTCGCTACAACTTGTGAAATGTTAGAAGAGAATCACTTCTATCACAGAATTGAACAGCATTAGAAGAAGAAGACACGAATGCGTCGTCAAATACAGAAGAAAAGAACATGAACGCGTTGCTTTTTAATCACGAAATGATCAAGATCAGCATCAACACTGAACTGAATGCTTGAATAAGCGCTCATGAAGCAGACGACATTGTTGTCTTTATCAAGTACATATGTCAACAGCACGACATTGAAATCGAGATTCACAATGACATGATTCAGATGTTAGAAGATGTCAATGAGATAAATATCACGTTGAAGATTACGCAGACGCGTCTGCAGAAAGAGAATAGAAACAAGAACGTGATTATACATCATCTAGAAGCTGCATTAAGTCGACAAAGTACTTTGATCTCTGAAGGTCGATTCTCGAAGTTAATTAAGTTATTTGACTCATCTTTGTTCAAAGATTCAGCGCAAAATGTAGACAATTAACTGTCTTGAATGCAAAACAAGCTGAAGATAAACAAGAATCATTTTTCTATTGAAGAGTTGAAGATTGCATACATTGAAAGTCGAGTCAGTGAAGCTGCAATCAAACATATTGCATATTGCATGCAAGATATTTTCTTGAACTCATTTCTAGAAGTCGAAGAAGTACTATCAATGATTAATAAGATGTACAACGATCTCAATCATTGTCACACGACTCAACGACAGTACTTGAAGCTGTATCAGAACAAGATCTTCTTTCATGAATTTTGAATGAAATTTCAGAGATTTAATGCAGAACTAGAGTACAACAACAAGACTTTACTAAATAATTTTCAGCACAAGATCAGCTCAGATCTTCAATGAGCAACGCTCAATGAATGAATCATAGATTTGAATGAGTTTATCGACATTTGCATGCAAGTCAATGTTAAATTAACTGAATTGAACGCTCGATCAGTCGTCAAAGCATCAGCGACTCAAGCTGCTCGCTCTGTCTTTAGCACATCGACTATTTGACTCACGTCATCAGTTTCTTCATGAAAGAAACTCAGAAGATTGAATCTCAATTCTATTCAGAAAGAGTTGTTTAAGAAAGAACTCTGCTTCAAATGCAAAAAGTCAGAACATAGAGCATATGACTGCTTTAAAATGACTCAAGTGCATGAGATTGCTGCGAATTTGAAAAACGATCTGCTCTCGTCAAAGTAGTGACTGAGAATGATATATTCATATTCTGTTTCATCAGCATGTCTGATGACTTATTTGATTTCAAGTCGTTCACTGTTGACGTCATCTTGAGTAGTTTAGAAAAGATATTCAGGTTTCTTGCTCTGATAGATACTGAAGTCATTGACATGACTTTCATTGATGAATCTTTGATATCAGAGCTATGTAAATGCTTTGATATTCAATCAATATTGTTGTTGAAATCAAAGTTGATTCAATCATATGATGAAACTTCTGATCGAAAGTTGATTACACATGCTCTGTATACATCGATCATGATATAAGAACATAAGAATGAAATGATGTTTTTATTGATAACTCATCTAGATCAGCACAAGATAATCATTGAAAATCTCTGATTAAAAAGAAATCAAATTTTGATAAATTTTGCAAACAATTGATTAATATCATCGTTGAAGATTTGAACATTGAAACCTGTTGTTTCAAAAGCAAGCAGTCAATCAGCATTTTACAAATCTGAGTCAAGCGAAATCTGCAAAATGAAACGAAAGAACTTGAACTTGATTGTTACGTTGACTATCATCTTGAAGCGACTCATCAATCAGAAACTAGTGAATCAGTTCATTGAATCTGTTCGATTTATTGAATCATTATTCTTAGTGAAATCAAGCACTCAAGTTGATTTCGATCAATCTCGACTCATTCAGTCATCAGAGAAAGAAGAGTTTATCAATATTATCATGATCAAAGTTGCTGCGTATCAAACTTTAGTCAAGAATAAGAAGATCAAGATCTTCTTCTTGATCATTAGTGAAATTAACAAAGCGCTTAGCTCAGTCGAAGATTTCGTGAAACTAAATGAAGTAATCTTTGTCATGTTACTGAGTGAACTGAAGAAGAAGCTTTTGATAGTTTATCACGACTTTCTAGATGTCTTTGATAGAGAAAAGACAACGCAGTTGCTTTTGCATTGATCATATGATCACAAGATTGAATTAGAAGATGAAAGTTAATCTTCTAGAAGTTAATTGTACTTCATGTCAAGCTACAAGTTGCAAAAGATCAAGAAGTATCTAGAAGAGAACTTGAAGAAGAAGTTTATTACACTCAGCAAAGCTCTCTTCGCTTCGTCAATACTATTTGTCGAAAAGAAAGATGATAGTTTTCGCTTTTGCATGAATTATCAAAAACTGAATGCTTTGATTAAAAGAGATTGTTATTCAATATTCTTGATAGACGAAGTACTCGCTTGAATTCAAGGCAGTAAGTATCTGACTCAACTCAACATTATCGTCACGTTCAATAAACTGCGCATGAGTTCAGAAAGTGAGAATTTAACTACTTTTGTTACTTTCTTCAATGTTTACAAGTATAGAGTAATGCTCTTTGAATTGATTAATGAATTCGCGTTCTTTTAGTACTATATCAACGATGTATTGTTTGACTGTCTGTACAAGTTTTGTCAGACATACTTGAATGATATTCTCATCTATAGTAAGATCTTGAAAGAACATAGAACTTATGTGAAAGAAGTGCTAAACAAGCTTCGTGAAGTCGATCTGCAGATAAACATTGACAAGTGTGAATTCAAGATTCAGAAAATCTCGTTTCTTGAACTACTGATATTCATCAATGATCTGCGAATGAATTCTTGAAAAGTAGATGTGATTCAAAGCTGAAAAGTGTCGCGATTGTTGACTTATGTGCAAATCTTCATTGACTTCTGCAATTTCTATCAACGATTCATAAAGAACTTCTCAAAGATTGTTCAACTCATGATAAAGCTGACTCAAAAAGATCATCTTTTTGAATGAACAGAGATCTGTCAGATGATCTTTGAAGAACTGAAGCAACAAGTGATGACAGCTTTTATTCTGAAGCATTTTGACTTAATCAAAGAAGCTATTCTGAAAACTGACTTCTTGAACTATGTCAACGACGAAGTATTGTCTCAGTATGACGATGAAGACATTCTACATTCAATGATCTTCTACAGCAAGAACATGATTTTCGCAGAATGCAACTACGAGATCTATGACAAGAAACTGCTGATCATTATTTGCTGCTTGAAGCACTGACGCTCTGAATTGAAATGTACAAATATTTCAATCAAGATCTTCATTAATCATCTGAATTTGAAGTACTTCATGACGATCAAAGAACTGATCAGATGATAGACTAAATGAGCTGAGAAGTTATCTGAATATAACTTCAAGATCATATATCAGTCAGAAAAACAGAATCTGAAAGTCAACGTGCTGATCAGAATGTCAGACGTCAAGTCAATTGAAGCAAACGATGATCAAAAGTTATATCAGCATCAGATGCTATTGTTAAAAAGCAAGTTTGAATTGCAGTCAATAAAAGCTGATCAAGAAGATGATCAGAAAGCTGATCAAGATCTGACTCAGATCTTGCTCAGATCTGACTCAGAATCTGACTCAGATTCGAAACTTGAATCGAAAGTTAATCAAAATTCGGTCGAAGAGATGATTTCTATTCAGAATCAGATTATAGTTGAAAATTGAACGAATCAACTGTGCTTTAATATTCAAATAATCATGAAACAGAACAGAAGAACTTGTCAAGATATTGATTTAGACAATTGCAAAGTACTTGATGAAGTACTTTGAAAAGATGATAGACTATGAGTTCTTCAGTCAATGATCACTCGATTAATAAGAAAAGCACATGATCTTTCAATCAGTGATCACTCTGACATGAATTGAACGTTGAACTTGCTGAGATGATCATATTGCTGATTGAAGATGAGAACAATGATCAAGCGCTACATTCAAAACTGTTACGTTTGTCGTAGGTCAAAAGCATCAAGAGATTGAATCAATAAATTACTGAAGTCATTGCTCATACTCAAGCAGCAATGACAGAACATATCATTAGACTTCATTATCAATCTATCAGAAAGTGATGAAAACAACGCGATTCTGACAGTCATAAATCGATTGTCTAAGAAACAACATTATATATCATGTTGATCAGATGACGAAGAAATCTTCGCAGAATAAACAGTCAAGCTACTGTTGATATGAGTCTTCAGAATTCATGAACTATCAAGATCAATAATGTTTGATCGTGATTCACAATTCATATTGATTGTCTGAAAGTCTCTATGTCTGAGACTTGACATTAAGATGAAACTATTCACAAGCTATCATTTGCAAACAGATGATCAAACAGAAAGAGCGAATCAGAATGTGAAATGATATCTACGAAACTATTGCTTGTATATGCAAGATGATTGATTCGTCTGATTATCTATGACTGAATTCGTTGATAACAATGCTATTTCGTCATCAATTGAACAGTCAGCGTTCTTTCTGAATAAGAGCTTTCACTCTCGTATGAGCTTTGATTTGAATTCAACTGAATATGAGATCACTCAAGCTAGAATTGAAGCAAGCAAAGCAAAGAATATATTTGAACACATGAAATGATCACTAGCATTGATCAAGCAAGCATTAGCAAGAGTCAGAATTACAATGAAGAAACAGATTGATAAGCATCAAAAAGAAATGATTTACAAGATAAATGACATGATGTTTCTGAACTCAAGAAACATCATGATCTCAAGATCATTAAAAAAACTAAATGATAAGATGCTAAAACTCTTCAAGATTCTGATCAAGATTGAACATGCATATCAACTGAAACTGTCATCAACTATGAAGATTCATTTGAAGTTTGCATCAAATTTGCTGCAACTAGATTTGAAAGATGCTTTAGAAGAACAACGAAATGAGTCGTCTGATTCTATAATGATTGAAGATGAAGATGAATGAAAAGTGAAGAACATATTGAACTTCAGACACTATAAACGAGACAAACAACTACAATATCGTGTCAATTGAAAAGAATATGATGTTGATTTATATTGATACAACGTCAATGAAAGTGAATTCAAAGATTGCTTGAAAGTCATTAATGACTTTCATGAACATTATTTGAACAAGTCAAGATAGAAATTGACTCAAGAAAGATTGACTGAACTGCAGCAATGAGAACATTACTAAATGAAGAGAGAAAGTAATGTTGCAAGCGTGCATCTCAAGTTAGTCTAACATAAATCATGTTAAACTATCATAGACTAGTACAGAGCTGATGTTGACACGCTAGTAATCTAGCGCGTCTTTATGAATATAAAACTCTTGATGTGTTTCATCTTCTTTCTTCTTTAGCTTTGAACTTTTAGTTAGAATACACTCATATAATTCACTTTATGCAGACTCATAACAACATCAACATGTGCTACTGTTTTCTTGAGCTATACAGATAATGTCTTTGACTAGAATTTGATTCTATCATCAAGATATTCAAGAGTCAAAACTCAGTGAAGAGATGAGATTCTTAAGATTGACAATCATCATCATTGTATATCACGTCTTGCAGACGCTTGCTTCGCTTGTAAGACGTGTAACTCATTTGTTTCGTGTTATTTGTAGAGATTTTTCTCATGCAGATCGATCATGTCTTGCAGAGATGTTCATATGCTACACTTCTAATCAGACAACATAGTTCAATTATTCTTTACTAACTCGCTTATGTTTCTCTTCTTTTAACAAAGTCTTCTCATCAATGTATCACTCATGTATAGAATGTCTGTGTTTGAACGTCTGTTAAACAATATTAACGAGATTCTTAAGTTTGCTTATGTCAAACTTAACAAGTCTTGTGAGTTGCTTACGTTGTAGTAACAGACATGCAGTTTTAACAAGATTTATACGTAGTTAGTACATAGATTTAAAGAATGTTCATGATTCAAGTTCTTTCTGCTAATCATTCTTAACAGATCAAACACAAAAGTGTTCTGTCTCAGTTCTTGTTATTGCAATGACAAGATACTGAATTGAATAATTTTTCTATTAAAAATATGTTGTATATGTTGCATGCAACATACATAGAGCACGATCTCTATGCTGATTTTTTCCTAAACATGAAAGATTACTCAAAGAGAATTTCTTATGACAGATTCACAGTTCAAGATGAATGAGATCTTTCACTGCTCAGATTTCAACAGTTTACTTCTTAAGCATGAGTTGCAGATATTTCATCTGCAATACGCATGTGTATTGCAGTCGATTTCTTCTTTAATCATATTAACATACACTACTGTTTTCTTGAGCTATACAGATGATGTTTTTGACTAGAGATTGATTTTATCATCAAGATATTCAAAAGTTAAAGTTCAGTGAAAAGATGAGATTCTTGAGATCAACAATCATCATCATTGTATATTACATCTTGCAGACGCTTGCTTTGCTTGTAAAATGTGCAACTCATCTGTTTTGCATTATTTGTAAAGATCTTTCTTGTGCAGATCAATCATGTTTTGCAGAAATGTTCATATGCTACACTTTTAATCAAACAACGTAATTCAATCATTCTTTACTAACTCGCTTATGTTTCTCTTCTTTTAACAAAGTCTTCTCATCAGCGTATTGCTCATGTATAGAATGTCTGTGTCTGAACGTCTGTTAAATGATATTAATGAGACTCTTGAGTTTGCTCATGTTGAACTTAATGAGTCTTGTGAGTTGCTTATGTTGTAGTAACAGACATGCAGTCTTAACAAGATTTATATGTAGTTAACATGTAGATTTAAAAAATGTTCATGATTTAAGTTCTTTCTGCTAATCATTCTTAACAGATCAAACACAAGAATGTTCTGTCTCAGTTCTTATCATCATGATGACAAGATACTGAATCAAATGATTTTCATAAGCGATTTTTCTCGTAGTTCTGCGTTCTATTTAACTTTCTCATCTACGTGCAGATTGCTTTTGTAGCATGCACATTGAGATTATCAAAGTTTGTGCAATCGCAAAAACTCTGCATGCAATCAACGCACAGTGCTTCATCATTATGCAATGTTTCGATGTCATTCAAACTTTTGATAATCTTTAGACTTTACTGTAGCTAAACAGTAAGTTTGTAGTCAGCATCATGTACAAATGAGTTTCATCATTGATCAAGATGTTAAAGATTGAAAAAGAGACTGAGTCAGATTTAAATCAGATTGAAGCTTGCTTTAATCAATATGCTGTCATGATTTTAGCATGTGTTACTTGAAAAGATGTTGAAAAAAGAGATGTTAAATCACTTAAATGATGTTGAACAATATTATAAATGATAATAAACGTGAAATTATCAGTGATGTTATGAGAACTTCTCGATACAAATGATACTCAGCGTTCATAAAGTATAAGAATCTTTGAATGATTTCTTTCTTTTCTTTCTTCTTCATGCAACGTCTTGTATTTAAAATCTAGTTATTAGAATTTCATTCTGATTTCATTCAGCTCTCAGTTTGTGACATTACGTTGCATTCACACTACATCATGAGTCAACTTGAGAATATCAGCAACACTTTGCTGTCAACATCTCTAGTTTCGATCAATGAATTCATCACTGTTGCTCAGTTTCGAACTCACGTCAACAATGCTCTTGAAGCGTGATACACTTTTCTGATTGAACTTCAAACTTGATTCAACAACATCATCACTCAGTATATTAACTGAGTTTCAGTCTGTTAACAAGAACATGAGCAAACTCAGATTGAACTTAAGCAGTTTCAGATCAATAATGAAATCTTGTCAGAAATGATTCAAGAACTCAAGAGCATAAGCAGAATCAATATCAAATCAGAGAAATATTTAAATTCAGAACTTTATATTGAAGAGCAAAAGAACAATCTAAATCAGTTCATCTTTGAGCTGATCAGCAAGCTGAAGTTGAACGTGAATTGTTATTCAACTCTTGAGTCTCGTCTTCTGTATGAGTACAGTCGCTTATTGAAAAATGCTGTCGCTCAAGCGTTGTCACGTATGACTGCTCAGCATGACAAGCTAGTCACGATTGAGCAATTAGTTGTCTTGTTAAGACAAGTCTTCGATGATTCAGACAAGCAAGAAATCGCTCAGCGATTTATTTCAGCTCTAAGAATGCGAAATTGCATCTTCATCAAATATCTGTTCAACTTTCAGCAGCACATTAATGCAATTGAATATGACGTCGTAACTTGAAAATTCAACCTGAAGAATAAACTATTCAGCGAGCTCAAAGCTCTATTGATTCAGATGAATGTCAGCAGTCTGAACTATGAGCAGTTGATTATTAAATGTCAGCAATTAAATAGTCGATATCGCGTCACAGTACAGAATCTTCTCAAGTCAAAAGCAGTAATTCATTCTATCTTTGTGATCTCTACAGTTTTTGCATATCTCGTCAAATATGCAACATCTTCAACAGGCTTGAAAGCTACGATCTCAAGCTCAAGAAATTTCATGAACTTATCAATCATCAACATGAAGAAACGAGACTTACTGATTCTCAAGAAGCATCAGCATCGCATGATCAATCATCTGTGTCTATACTGTGATAAGTCTGAGCATCAGACTGCAATCTGCAATTCAAAGCTTAAGATTCAGCTACAAGTCATCTCATTATTTGTCTTTGCAATCTTTATTGACAATTTCGCTTTCGATACTTCTCTCGTCTTGAAAAAAGTCTAGTCTCTGTGTACAGTCGCTTGCAGAGACAATTGAATAGTCTGAAAATCTCTGCACTCTCAGTTAGCTCGATTCATCAATTAGAAAAGAAGATGAACAATGATCATCTTGTGCTCTCAGATAATCTAGAAAGCAATAAAATCAATGTCAATCTTTCTGTTTTGATTGACATCAACATCATTGATTATGCATTTATTAATGACTCTTTCGCGCAAAGACACTTTCTGCTCTGTTTTTCTTTGTCTGAAATCTGTACTCTTCAGAAGTTTGATAATCAATCAGTTGTATTCAATTCAATCACTCATTACGCTCTTGTTAAACTTCAAGTCTCAAGCGAAGAGCTTAAAGAAACTCTCTTCTATGTTACTCAACTTTTGCAATTTTCAGTTGTTCTAGATCTGCTCTGATTAAAAAGTCATAAAGCAATTATAGATCTGCATCATAATCAGCTCATCTTTGAATCTCAAGTCAATTCAGAACTTGTATTTGAAACTCTCTTGAACATCTCGATTTTGACTATGTCAGTATCAGTTCTTTCAACGTCTTCGTCTTTGAAACATCTGAAGATTTACGCTATAGATAGTGCTTCGTTTCTGCGACTTGCTAGAAAAAAGAATCATGATCTGTTTGTCATATTCATGAGAGATATCAACAAAGCTCTGAAAATCACGTCTTTCGTTGACTTTGTCACGCTATTGCTCTTTGAATATCACAACTTTCTAGATGTTTTCTCTTGCGAATTGATGAACACTCTATCTGAACGACGTTTCTATGATCATAAAATTCAGCTGCAGAAGAGCAAAACTTCTATCTTTAAGTCTTTATATGACATGTTTCAAGATGAGCTTCAAGTACTAAAGAAGTATCTGAAGAATAATTTGATCAAAGACTTTATTCAAGTCAGCTCTTTCTTTGCGATCTCTTCGATACTCTTTGTTAAAAAATCAAGCGAAGAACTCAGATTTTGCGTGAATTATCAAGATCTGAACGTCATGACAGTTAAGAATCAATACTCGTTATCTCTCATTTGAGAAACTTTGAATCAACTGATTAAGATCAAGTACTACATCAAGTTAAACATCATTGCAGTCTTTAATAAACTGCAAATGACTTATGAGAATGAGTGAAAGATTGCTTTTCAAACACGTTTATAACTTATACGAGTACAACGTTTTGCTCTTCAAACTTACAAATAAATCATCATCATTTCAGAACTTCATTAATAACACTCTGCATAATTTCTTGAATGTTTTCTGCATCGTGTACATAAATAATATCTTGATCTATAGCAACAGCAAAAAGAAGCATACTCAGCATGTTCATCAGATACTGAAGCGACTTAGAGTCGTTGAACTACAGATAAATATTAAGAAATGCGAATTTTCAGTTATCGAGATCAAGTATTTAAGTCTAATTAGACTGATTGCGTCAAGTCGAGTACTTGAGTTCAAGTCGAGTACTCAACTCGTCAAGACTTGATTCAAGTCAGAATTCTTGACTTGAGTATTTAAGTCGAGTCGAGATGTTCAACTTGAGTATTTAAGTTGAGTCAGAGAATTGAAATCAAGTATTGACTCGAAATTTTCGACTCGACTCGTCAAGACATGAAGATAGATAGATAAATATTCTATTATGACTTTCTATTATGACTTTCTATCATAGCTTTTCTTTATGACTTTCTATCAAACAGTCTTCATAGTTTCTCGTCATGACTCTCTATCATAGCTTTCTATCATAGTCTTCTATCAAAGCTTTCTATCAAACGATCTTCATGTTTTTCTTCATGTTCTCTTCATGTTTCTCTTTATGACTTTCTATCAAAAAGATAATGCAAAAAGGTAATGCAAAGGCGAAAAACCGGAAAAATTTCTATATTTAACTCTCTTGACGTCATATTCAATTTCTTGATGAGTTGAGTCAGAATGTTGAAATCGAGTATTCAAGTCGAGTTAGAAGATTGATATCAAGTACTCAAGTCGAGTCAGAAGATTGATATCAAAACTTGACTTGATGATCAGTCTAAGTCTAATAATCATCACTCACGAAATCAAAATGAATTCTGAGAAGATTAATGTCATCATGAATTGAGCTGCATCTCAAGACATCAAAGATGTTCTGAGCTTTCTGAACTTTGTCAACTTCTATAAACGATTTATTAAGAAGTTTTTCAAGCTGATCGACTCATTGACTGTCTTAATCAAAAAAGATCAGTCATTTAATTGAACTCAGAAGTGTCAATTCGTCTTCGATCGACTTAAGCAGATGTTCATCACTGTCTCTATCTTAATGCATTATAACTTGAATCTATTCATGACTGTGAAAATCGATGTCTTCGACTATGTTGTGATCGAAGTTATGTCTCAACAAGATGATAATGAGCAGTTAAGATCTGTGATCTATTTCTCTTTCAAAATGCTACTCGCAGAATGCAACTATGAGATTTATGACAAGAAACTTCTAGCTATAATCAGAGCTTTTGAGAAATGAAGGTTTGAACTGAAAGGCACATTAAATCTCGTTGAGATCATTTTCAATCACAAGAATCTAGAATATTTCATGTCAATCAAGCTGCTTAGTTGAAGACAAGTCAGATGATCAGAATTTCTCTTTCAATTTAACTTCAAAATCGTGTATCATTCAAGTGAATTGAACACTCAAGTCAATGCATTAACACGTTTATCAGAAGATTTTTTCTTGAACGGGAAAAATAGTCATCGAGAACATCAGTAACAGATCATGCTAAAATCAAAAAATCTGAAAATTCAAGTCTTAATCAATGTTCTTGATGATAGTGACTCTGAAGCACTTGAATCAAGTGATTCGAAAAACGAATCAGTGATCTCTGAGCAGTCTGAATCATCAGAGAAAATGTCTATGAATAAGCTAGAAGAACAACTCTTCGCAGTCTATTTCAATGATGAATGAGTACAGATTATGATAACTGCGTTAAGAGATGATCAACGAAAGCTTAAAGAATTTTCGTTAGCGAAATGTACGCTGCGAAATGATTGAGTTTACTATAAAGATAGACTATTGATACTTGAAGATGAGAAACTGCGACTACGTCTGCTTCAGTTAAGTCATGACACGTCTATTGCGAGTCATTCAGAAAGAGTCAAGATTTATGAAATACTCAGTCGTCATTATTACTGACTCAAAATGATCAAGACAGTAGCTCGCTTCGTATGTAATTATCATCTATGCTCTTGAGTGAAGATCTTTAGAGAAAAATATCAGAGAGCTTTGAAGTCTCTTGATATACTCAATCGTCGCTGAAAAGACATAGTCATGAATTTCATCATGACAGTATCTGAAAGTAAGAATTTGAACGAAAATTCAATGATTAATATTCTGATAGTCGTGAACAAACTATCTAAACAAGTGCATTACAAGTCTATGAGTGAAATTACAGTTCTAGATACAGCTCGAGTCTTTTATCATGCAATATGAAAACATCATGAATTATCTGATTCAATTGTCTTGAATCATGAAACTTAGTTTATCAATCACTTTTGAAACGAACTTTGTATTCGATTGAAGATTCAAGCTCGATTGTCAACTGCGTTTCACTCAGAAATGAATGATCAAATCGAGAACATCAACGACATTTTGAAACAATATTTTCGAGTCTTCGTGTTCTTTATGCAGAACGACTGAGCTGCATGACTGTCATCAGCTGAATTTGTCATCAACAATTACTTCTTTGAAAGCACTCAGTGCACATCGTTTCTAACTAACTTCGAACAGCATTCACGAATGAGGTTGAAATCAAAGAAGACTCAGAAGAACGTTATTGAACATTCAAAATAAATACATGTTAATCTGTTTGTTCAGAAAATGAATCAAATCAATGAAATTCTGCGAGAATACATGATCTTAGCTCAAGCATATCAGAAACAATTCGCTAATGTTCATTGATAACACGTCTTCAAGTATGCAATTGATAATATGATTTAATTAGATGCTTGCAATTTGATGATTCATTGACTCAGCAAGAAGTTATCTAATAAATTCAAGAGATCTTTTAGAATCATCAAAATTGTTAGTTCTCATTCTTATCAGCTAAAGTTGCTTAATGACTGATTTTGTTTTAACATCTTTCATACTTATCTACTTCATTCTGTGATCAACAATTTCTTATTTGAACAAATATCTTCTGCGTCATTTTTGATAGTCTTTGTTGAAGAAGTGCTTAGCTGAGAGATGAACGAAATATTGAACTTTCGAGTAAAGAACTCTCAGCTAGAGTATTTAATTAAGTGAACTGAGATAAAAGAAAACAGTTGAGTAAAGTTTGCAAATGTGATGAATGTCATCAAAGTCATGAACGTTTATCACGCTTGAAATCTCAATCGTTCGAGTAAGAATTCATGAATCACTTACGCGCAAGAAAGCAGCGACTCTGAATATGAGTCAGAGAATTAAAAGTCTCGCAGAAGCTTCAACTTCAAAAAGAGAATCTATTGTCATGATTTTAGCATGTGTTACTTGAAAAGATGTTGGGAAAAGAGATGTTAAATCACTTAGATGATGTTGAACAATATTATAAATGATAATAGACATGAGATTATCAGTGATGTTATGAAAGTCTCTTGATACGAATGATACTCAGCGTTCATGAGATATAAGAATCTCTGAATGATCTCTTTCTTTTCTTTCTTCTTCATGCAACGTCTTGTATTTAAAATCTAGTTATTAGAATTTCATTCTGATTTCATTCAGCTCTCAGTTCGTGACATATGCAGTTAACTCGCTAGCGTTGACTGTAAATTGATTAAAGTTAGCTGATTTAGTTAATTTTGACACGTTCGTAACATTACTTTTCTTTTTGAAAATTCATGTTTGCATGAATAGAACAAATAAAACGCAAAAATTTTCACTGTTTTTCAATTTAGTGTGACTTGTCTGAATAAAGCTTATGAAATTCAACTAGAACTTCTTCTAAGTCATTGAATTCTTCTTTATCAACATAGTATCATTCGTTATTTCAATTTAGTTCTGTTCATTTGACTTTGTATTGTATTTAATCTCGATTGCATCTAGAGTTTAAAATGTCATCTATTTTTCAATGCTCATTATCTTTGATTGTCAGAAATCTAGAAGATTTTGAATGCTGTTCTGATAATAAGTTTTAAGAATAAGAACATAATAGTTTTGAGCTGAACATTGAATGCAGCTGCTTCATGCTTTTAGATAAACAAAGATGATAGAAGATTTCAACATTGACAGTGATTTGATAGAATTTTAACTGTTTATCTTTCAAATCTTTGCATGATCTTATTGTCTTGACGTTTCTGAAGAATAATCAGATTCAGTCATTTACTTCATAAATGATGTTTCATCTATGTTTATTAACTTAAGCTTTGATAATCTGCTTCATCTTTTTCAATTATTGATGATCAAAGATAAGAAGCTTTTTCATTTGAATGATAATATCATTAACTTTTCTAGCTTTAAGACGTTCATAAGTTGTTTTGTAATCAGTTGTATCTGAATTGAAACTCATTCGTAAGTGAAAATTCTTATTGAAGTAAAATGAAATCATTGAGATGATTGAGAAGATATTAAAATTCTCGCTGAATTTCATCATTGAAAGTCATTTCACTCAGTCATTCTACATGTAGTTACAGTAAATTCTAAGTTTGCACTCAACGTCTTGATTAACTCATTTTGATTGATCATTGATCTTTAAATGATAAACTATTGATAAACTAGCTGTTATTCTTAGTCACTTGCATAAACTTTGTCACATGATTAATATGAATTGAAAGTCTCTGTTTGAAACAATAGAACTGAATAAATCATGAAGTTGATAAACGTTTCATAGCATGATTCAAATTGTTTCTTCGACTGAGATGTCATCATCTTCTCAATGACAGAAGACATAGTGATATTTCTTGATGAAATGACATATGATTGTGCAAATGACATTATATTCTTCTGATAGAAATAACTCAGTGATGAAGTTCATAACTATATCTTTTCAACGTTCATGTGAAATCGAAAGAGAATGATGAAGTTCATTAATACTATTTCTAAATGTCTTACTTTGCTGATAGACATGACAATTTTATATGTACTGTCTGATCATTGCTTAATGATCTGATCAATAGTAGAAGCATTGAACTAAATCAACAGTTCTTTTATTGTTGAGATGAAAGATTGATGATTAATCGTGAATTTTCTGTAGCAATTTCGTATGCATATTCTCAGAGACTCACAGCAAGTCTTTTCTGAATAAAACGTCGTTAATGATCTTGCAGTTCTTTAGTTTAATGCTATGTAGTTTGAGCTTGTTTTCGCTTATAGCTTGTTTAAACTCATTGCAAAGCTCATTCATTTGATTGTTAACATGTACATGCTGATAAAAATCAGCTTCAGATTCAATAGCTAGAATATTTACTTTATCAAGAGTCAGAATAGTCTGATAGTAATCTTCAGTGCGTTGAGCTGATTCAGAAATATTGAATATGAGCATTCTGATTAAAGCATCGACTTTTGTGTTTATTTTGCCTGATTGAAATATGATCTGAAAGTTGAACTTAAATAGAATGTTCAGATAATTGACTTGTCATCAAGTTAACTATTTGTTTTTCATGAAGATCTTTAAAGTCTGATGATCAATGAATATCTGAATGAGCAACTCAATGCATTTCAGCTTGAATCTTCAGTGTTTAAAACATTGAATAATGACTAGCAATTTCTTGTCATAGATATGATAGTTGCATTCAGCAAGAATTATGCTTTTGCTATAGAAAACTATCAAGTGAAAAACATTCTCATCATTGTACTGTAATAGTATTTCTTCTTTGACGTAGTCGAAGACATTGATCTTTAGAATAGTCTGTCGCTTTGAATCAAAATGTCTTAGAACTGAGATCAAGCTGACTTGTTTCTTTAAATCATTGAAAGCTTGAACACAGACTTTGTTTCAAACAAAAGACGTGTCTTTTCAAGTTAACTGAGTGAATGATTTAACTAGCTTTGAAAAGTTCTTAATGAAACGTCAATAGAAGTTAACAAATTTCATGAAATCTTGTACTTTCTTTAAATTGATTGACGTAGTTCAGTTGACTATGAATTTCACTTTGATAGAGTTCATACGAAGATTTTGTTCTAATACTATGACTTCTAAAAAGATTGTTTCTTCTACATTGAATTTACACTTTTGAATATTCATCTGTAAATCAGCTTCTCATAAACGACTTAATATCATTTTGACATGTTGTTTATGTTTTCATTGAGTTTTGCTGTAAATCAGAATGTCATCTAAATAAACTTGACAAAAGTTGTTTAGAAAATCTCATAAAACGTCATTCATATACTGCTGAAATGAGATCAATTCATTGATAAGTTCAAACGATAAAATCTTAGACTTGTACACTTTTAAAGCGATAATAAAGATAGTGTAATTCTCACTATCAGAATGCATTCATAGTTTATTGAAAATTGAAATGATATTCAATTAAGTCAGATAAATGCTTGCAATCAACTATTTTGTCAATGACTTCATTTATGAGCAATAGAGAATAGCGATTTCTTTTAATAATAGCATTGAGCTTTTGATAGTTAATGCAAAATTGTAGATCTTCATTTGCTTTTAAAGCGAACAGAATGAGTGAGAAATACGAAGCTTTGTTAGAAGTTATAAATTCTTTGAAAAGATTCTCATTCAGATATTTCTTTACTTTCTGAAGCTTGTAAAGAGACATTTGATATGCTTGACAGTGAAGTAATGTCACATTACTAGTAAGCTTTATCTTATAATTGTATGAATGATGAGATGATAGCTTGTCTGCTTGAGCTTGATCAAAAACATCTAGAAAATTCTGATATTTCAATGATAGCTTGACTTTAATATCTTCTAGATTCTGAGTCGTTTCATTGATAAATAGACTGATCGCGTCGAGTTGAGTACTTGATTTGAAAAGTGTCGAGTTGAGTTGAAATTTTTTTGAAAAAGTGTCAAGTCGAGTTGAGAAGTTGAACTCAAGCACTTGAGTTAAATTGAGAAGCTTGACTTGACAATTCGACTCGAAAACTTGACTTGACTCGACAAGATATTAGATAGATGTAAATAGCTTGATCAAACAGTCTACATGATTCTTCTTCATGACTTTCTACCATGTTTTTCCGTCATGACTCTCTATTAAAGTCAAACAATCTTCATGTTTCTTTGTCATGTTTCTCGTCATGTTCTTCTTTATGTTCTTCTTCATGTTTCTCTTTATGTTTCTTGTAATGATCTTCTATCAAACGATCTTCATGTTTTCTCGTCATGACTTTCTATCAAATGATCTTCATGTTTCTCTTTATGACTTTCTATCAAACGATCTTCATGTTTTTCTTTATGACTTTCTATCAAATGATCTTCATGTTTCCCTTCATGACTTTCTATCAAAAGATAATGCAAAAAGATAATGCAAAAGTCAAAAATCGGAAAAATTTCTATATTTAGCTCTCTGAACGTCAAGCTTGAATTCTTGACGAGTCAAGTTGAGTTGACTTGATTTCTAGTCGAGTCAAGTTGCGTCAAGTTGAAAATATGCTCAACTCAACTTGAGTCAAGTTGAAAATGTGAGCAACTTGATTTTGAATCGAGTCGAATTCAAAATATCAACTTGAAACTCAACTCAACAATCAGTTTATTAATAAATGACACATTTATGATGTTTAAATTACATTGAGTGTTGTAAACAATTTTTCTATCAATGTCTTTGACAAACATAGCAAAAATCTCTGTATAATTCTTCTTTAATTGTCTTATCAGTGCTTGAAAAGAGATGACGTTTATGTTTTGAATGAAAAATGCTTCTTTCTGAACAGTCAAAGCTGAACGCTTAAGAACTTTGAGAATCAAAGAGATTGAAGTTGATCACAATCAACTTGAGTGTTTTGCATTAAAAGAAACTGAAAAACCGAAATAGAAGTTTCTAATTGATCAGAAAATACAATGACATCATATTGCATGTTCAATAATATTTCATTTTTGTTCATTTAAAGTTTGCTCAATATAGTCTTGTGACTGACAACGAGATTCATTTATACATGATGTCAACTACGAATCTTTTGATTTTATTCTGTTTCAAATAGAAGTCAGAAGAGTCAAGAGATCTCAATTTGACGCAGTTCAAACAATGTTAGAACGTTGCGTGATCAGAAAAGTCGTTGTGCAGAGTTTTCATTCACATGACAACATCTTCTTTTAACAGTCACAATCAATCTACGAAGAGAATTAATGACATGTCGATGTCAGTAAGAGATGAGAAGATACTATTAGTAGAATAGTTGATTCAGATGAAGAGTCTGAAAGTCGTGATTACAAGTGATCAAAGAATTTGCAACTCGTCGACTGCGTCGATATCAAAATATCTTCATCACATCAACAATGCTGTTGAGTAATTGATGAAAAGATATCAGGTAGAATAGATGAATCAGATGATGAGTCTTGAGTTTGTGATTACATGTGCTTGAAGAAGTAGTGACTCGTCGATCACGCTGATATACTAAAAGAGCTTGAACTCATCTTCTTTACTTGACGTCAAGTCATACATCTATCTACGTGAAAAATCGAGAGCGCATGAAAGTGATCAAAATGCATCTCTACTATTGATCAGCTAAGCATCAAACGACTGCAATCGCACATCTATATCACGAGCTATCAACGTCTACATGACACAAGACAAGAGCAGAATAGAGTTATTTGATACAATCACACTTTATCTTCTCATTGTATACATCTCTCTTTCACGCATATTTTCTTGCTTGATGAATGATAATCATTGAGCAAAGAACACAGTTTTGACATTACAATCATGAGCATCACGAGTGCAAAGAATCATGATCTTCGCGATCGAAGATCAAAACATCGTTGTATAGAATATCATCAATGAAGAGCAAAGCAAAGATGATGCATTGCAAAGAAACAGCACAGACACGCAGTAAGAGTTTACTCAAGCGTCACGTGCTGAATAGAAGCTATAGATTCATTACTGAGTACATAGTTTCAGCGTTATTGTTTCGATGACGTGCAGTCACTGTGTAGTTGACGAGCGATTTTCTCTCTCAGAGAATTTTGTTCATTCAATACACATAGCATAGTGTCTTTCATGAGTCAATTCAATATCAATGTCACAAGAGTGTATGAAATAAATCAAATCAAATCAAATCAAATATAGTCTTGTGATGTTCAATATCAGTTATTAGCATTGACATAGTCAGTTTCTTAGAACTTTCAATTGTAAGATTGAGTAAAATCTTATGAGTAATAACTTTCTTGAACAGCTTCTCATCATAATCTTGTATTAACTTCTTTTTTGTCAGTAATATAGATTGTATTTTGAGTTTCTTACATACTTTATTGACTAGTTTAGTATGTATCAGCTAGACTGATCGCGTCAAGTCGAGTATTTGAGTTCGAGTCGAGTACTCAACTCATCAAGACTCGATTCAAGTCAGAATTCTTGATTCAAGTATTTAAGTTAAGTCAAGATGTTCAACTCAAGTATTTAAGTTGAGTCAGAGAATTGAAATTAAGTATCGACTCGAAATTTTCGATTCGACTCGTTAAGACATGAAGATAGATAAATAGATATTCTATTATGACTTTCTATTATGACTTTCTATCATAGCTTTTCTTCATGACTTCTCTTCATGACTTCTCTTCATGACTTTTCTTCATGACTTTCTATCAAACAATCTTCATAGTTCTTCGTCATGACTCTCTATCATAGCTTTCTATCATAGCTCTCTATCAAAGCTTTCTATCAAACGATCTTCATGTTTTTCTTCATGTTTTCTTCATGTTTTTCTTTATGTTTCTCTTCATGTTTCTCTTTATGACTTTCTATCAAAAAGATAATGCAAAAAGGTAATGTAAAGGCGAAAACTCGGAAAAATTTCTATATTTAACTCTCTTGACATCATATTTGATTTCTTGATGAGTTAAGTCAAGAACTTGAATCGAGTATTGATTTAAAATCAATATCAGATCGAGTCAGAATGTTGAAATCAAGTATTCAAGTCAAGTCAGAAGATTGATATCAAAACTCAACTTGATGATCAGTCTAGTATCAGTGTGTATGCAATGAAATCACTGTTTATCAAAGATTGCAGACTGAACGAGTTGCTCTGAAAGATGAGAAATGCATCAATCAGAAACAACTTTTCAAAGTAGTTTTCTTTCAATAAAACTTTGACTTGATTGTACAAAAATATGATTTCTATCTCTTTGATGATTCTGAAAGAGATAGTTAGTTTTTTGAATCAGAATTCAGCTCAGAGAAAAAGCGATTAAATTCATCTTCATCATTTAAGATATTAATTCTTGAAGGTTGATTAAAACATTCTTTAGAAATATGATCTGACTTGTGATAATAAAAGCAATTTTCAATTTGTAGATTGATGTCTTTGATGTTAATCAAAGTCACGTTACGTTGTTTTGACAGATTGACTGATTTAGTAACTTTGACTGATTTATAAAAGATAGTCTTTGAAAGTTTCTCAGCAAAGATAACTTGTTTAGTCATTCTGACTTTGATCATTGATTCTTTGTCTTTAATATTCTTCATAGCTTGATGCTCATTATTCAAATGAATTAAATAAACATGAATCTTATTAAGAGATTTTGATTGAATCATTTGACTACTTCAAGTCATATGAAGATGAGAAATGATCTTGTCTTGTAAGTCAACTATTGTTATGAATGTGTCAAAGATCAAACTCTAATCAATTCACAGTGAATGTTAGCAAGTTCACTGTGTATTGATTAGAGCTAGTCAATAATCTGATCAAGATCTGACTCAGATTTGATTCAGATATGACTCAGCATCTTTTTTCTTCTTTAGTCTCTTTTAATCAGCTTTTATTGCCTTTTAAACAAACACACTTCTTTGTGTTACAAGTGATCAACAGATTTCTATGACAAACACATTTCTTTGTGTCACAAACATCTTTTGAATCAACATCTTTCTTGTGTTTCAACACGTCTTCTTTGAGACTAGCGTCAATTTGAATAACTACTATATAGAGTGTGTTCTTCTTGCCTTTTGTATCTTTTTTCTTCTGTATTCTTAAAGTCTTAGTTATAGCTATCTTTATTGAATCAAACATTTCACTCACGACATGATTAGATTGAATATCTAGACATGATCTCAACATTACTTTAAGAATTCATTAATCACATGATACTGATCTTTATACTCATTCAAATTCACTCAACTGACAACAAAATAAGTATAAAGAAATTTGTGTATCTGATGATCAATGACATCAAAAGACAGAACAACATCAAGAAATTAATAGAATCAATGAGAACATATGATTATGTAATTGCTAAAGAATCTATCACTCAGTCAGTAGCATCAGTTCAAATCAATTAATAGAATCAAGACATTAAGATCTTGATTGCTTAAAAATCATCAAAAAACTCTTTCAAATCAGCAACATTCTTCTTTGAAGACTAAACACTAGAACAGTGATCTCATCACATACTGCTGAGCATTGCTCTTCGCTCAATCGTCAACTCTTTGCTATGACTTGATCATCTGTGAAAAATCTCTTCGAGAGTTATCAAAATCTCTATTCTTCTGTCACTTCAGATTCAGTCATTTATTCTGAGCTATCATTTCGCATATCAAAATATCTTAGAATCAACTTCGTACAAAAACATCATCAATCTTTATCTCATTTTCAAACTTTCAATGAATCTCTGAAAGCTTCTACTTTCTGAAATATAAAAAATGTAAAGCAGTTACAATATTAAGTCAAACAAGACTCAGAAGTTTTTCTAGAAGATTTGAACAGTCTTTGAACTCAACGAAATCTAGATGTGAAAGCTTGTGAGTTATTTGACAAGATATCAAGTGAACAAATATGAAAGACTCATTTTGAGAAAATGAATCAAGTCAAAGAATGATCAAATCAATTGAATCAGATGCTTTGAAACAAATTGACTGAAGCACAACATCAACTGCAATCATTTAAAGAAGTCACTTCTTTCTCTTCTATCTTATTCAGTTCATTCAAGCGATTTCAAAAGCTTTCAAACTTATCTTTGTTTACTGATGAAAAAGAATCTATCTGAAATAATTGACAAGAAAAGATTCGTGACAAGCTAGAAATCAACGTCAATCATTTCAATACTGATAGAACTATACTGATTTATATTCACTTCAGAATCAATGAAGACGCAGTCAAAGTTACTTTAACTTGACGTTAACAAACTATCATTTCATTGAAAACGTGCAAGATTGTATATTATTTCATCACTATCTTCAGATATCAAATCGATCAACAAGTTATAGAGCACAATCATATGATCAAAACAAGTCTTTATTTGACTCAATAGCTTCACAAATAACTGCGTCGCAAGTTAAAAATCGAAAATTGAAATTTTCTGCGCTCACGCAGATCAAAATCGGCGACGAAACGAAAGTTCATCAATGCAGAAGAAAGAATCATTAATTCAAACAGTAATTTGATTGATAAATTGAAGAGCAAACTCACATAAAAAGAACAAGTCATCAATCAACTTCAGAACAGCACAGAAGACTGCATACTGACGCAAAAATCGAAATCAAACTCTTTTGCACTTGAAAATCACACAGAAAACAACGTTGTTTCAAAGAAGTACAGCATTTCTTATTAAATCACTATCTGTTTTACCTTTTCTTGATGCGTAAGACAATAAGTCAAGATTAGTTATTACTATTCTGAGTGAGATAACGTGATTACTTTAATACATGAAATATAAAGCAATTGTGTCAAGCATTTTCTATCAAAAAGAGTAATCTAAATTCTTGCAGACTAAATTTATATTATTTTCATTTGACATAAGTCAATAATAGAAGACGATTTATTGCAGATTTCGAAATAGAAATTGGGAAATCTTTACACTAAAGTTACTGTCTACGTGAAACGCTCTAAGTAAGAGATTAAAGAGATATTTAAGTGATGTCAAGTGAATTTTCTAGAAGCTCGAAGCTCAAAACTCGAAAAAACTCTCTATGAAAAGAAATATAAACAGTCGCTTTATGCATTCTTTCTCGCTTCGTTTCGCGAATAGTAACGCGAAACTCAGCAGAAGCAATAGCTCAGCGTCAGAACTCAAAGTGTCGACGATAGAAATCAAAAAGTCAACGTTAAAGATTAAAACAAATTTATAAAATGAACTTAGCATGAGTTCATTAACAAGCAAACAACTGCAGAACAACATTGTCGATTTATTTTGCAGTCAACAAAAATCGCTCACATCAGCAAATAGAAAAACCTAATACATGTTTAGTTCACTTAATGCATTGATGCTAAATTCACATGCAAATGCGCATAATAACAAGAATATAATCAATTTGTGAAATGCAAATTCGCAGCAAAAAGAGCAAACATGAGCGATTGTGAAATTCAAAGAAATGAAAAAGCGAAAAGCGATGAAAAGTTTGCAAAAAGAAGTTAGCATCGAAGTTAGTACTAGCAAGTGCTACAATGTCATCTCTAAAGAAATGCAGATAAAAAGACTGCGCGAAAGAATTGAATTTGCAGTCAATCAACTAAGATAAGCAATATCAGAACAGAAAGAGACTATAAGTTATAACTTAATCTACATTTAAAAAGCATGCAACGAAAGCATAGAAAACTCAATTCAGAAGCAAATTGATTGACTTCAAAGATAAACAAACAACAAACTGAAAATCATTCTACAATTGATTCAACAAAATGCTGAAAACATTAAAAAAAAAATCAATGCAAAGCAAATAACAGAGAATTCACAAATCTTGCAGAAGACGCAGGTTTTGCAAACGTCGCAAGTCATGCAAAATTCGCAAAAATCAACGCAAAAGCTCACATATGCATAAAAAGCAGCTCAAGTCACAAGCGTAAATGCAAATGCAAACACAAATGCAAATGTAAATGCAAATGCAGACGAATAAAATCTGATTATCAAGAAATTCTTGTCAAAATCACAAGAAATATCATAACATGAAAGAAGACTTATTGTTAATTTCAAAAATGAGAACTGAACAATAAAAATGATGAAAATGCGAGATTCAATGAATAACACACTAAAAAAGACGAAAATCGATTTAATAGTCATCACAATAGTCATCACAATAGTCAAAATGCAAAAGAAAAATAACATTATGATCAACAACAAGATTTATTTATACAAGATGCTGATTATGAATCTTCTGCAAGCTATGCTTGTCAGAAAAGCTGAATAATCTCATCAACATTGACAGAGTGATAACAGCACTTTACTTACATGTTGAGCTCACACACAGTTAAAAAGCGAAGCAATAACAACGTGATTATCAACGCGTTGAAGCTCATACATACACAGAATGATAGCAACGTCTTTGCATACATGCTGCAGCTTATATACAACATATACATATATATTACGAAGACACGACTCAGCTTTTGCACATATACAGACAGACGTGATGCAGTAAATCAATTAATTTTTCGCATTTTCAGATCGATTTACACGCAGCGTAATCACACACAGAGCAGTGACAGCGCTTTATTCACACGTTGAGCTCATATACAACATACATACATATACTGCAAAGACATGATTCAGCTTTTGTTCATCTACACATCTGCATGATGCAGTAAATCAATCAATTTTTTGCTTTATCAGATTGATTTACATGCATTGCAATCACATACATTGCAAAAACATGACACAGTCTTTACTCATATACACAGAACAACAGCAACGTCTTTGCATAATCAATGATGAAACTTATCTGTACGTAATGCTGACTATGAATCTACTGTTTAGCTACAGTAGAGTTTAAAGATTATCAAAAGTTTGAATGACATCAAGATGCTGCGTGATAATGAAGCGCTATGCGTTGATTGTATGCAAAGTTTTCGCGATCACACAGACTTTGATAATTTCAATGTGCATGCTACAAAAAGCAATTTGCATGCAGATGAGAAAGTTAAATAGAATGCAGAACTACGAGAAAAATCGCTTATGAAAATTATTCAATTCAGTATCTTGTTATCACAATGACAAGAACTGAGACAGAATATTCTTGTGTTTGATCTGTTGAGAATGATTAGCAGAAAGAACTTGAATCACAAACATTCTTTAAATTTACATGCTAACTACGTATAAATCTTGTTAAGACTGCATGTCTGTTACTATGACATGAGCAACTCATGAGTCTCATTAAGTTTGACATAAGCAAACTTGAGAGTCTCATTAATATCATTTAACAAATGTTCAGACACAAACATTTTATACATAAATGATATGCTGATGAGAAGACTTCGTTAAAAGAAGAGAGATACAAGCGAGTTAGTAAAGAATAATTGAACTACTGCTTGATTAAAAGTGTAGCATACACACATTTTTGCAAAATATGATTGATTTGTATGAGAAAAATCTTTACAGATAATGCAAAACAGATGAGTTGCACGCTTTACAAGTGAAGTGAGCATTTGCGAAGTATGATATACAATGACAACAATTGTTGATCTTGAGAATCTCACTTCTTCACTGAGTTCTGACTCTTGAATGTCTTAATGATAAAGTCAATCTTTAGTTGAAAACATCATCTGTATAGTTCAAGAAAACAATAGCATGTATTAATATGATTAGAGAAGAAATTGACTGCAATACACATGCATATTGCAGATGAAATGTCTGCAACTCATGCTTAAGAAGTAAACTGTCAAAATCTGAGCAGTGAGAGATTTCGTTCATTTTGAACTGTAAATTCGTCGCAAGAAAACTCTTTAAGTAATTTCTTGAGTCTAAAAAGAAAATCAGCATAGAGATTGTGCTTTATGTATATTGCATGCAACGTATACAACATATTTTTGATAGATGAAAAACATAGTGATGTATATCAACGCATTGCAAATTCAAAAAAAAATAGCAAAGATCAAAATAGAAACTGAAATAACAGTGATATTCACGCATGAACTCATTAGATACAGCAAAGTGACAAGAGTTTCTGACAAAATAATCACAATAAAAGCGAAACTGCAAGCTATTAGTGATGCAATCGCAATATGCAGCGAAAAAGCACTTAAAAACAGCGAAATTTGAGTGTACATGAACAGTCAAATAACTTTGCAAAGATTAAATGCAAAAAGCAACGTCAATGCAAAGTTATTTGATGACATATGACAAAACTTAATCAATTTACGTCAGAATCAATGTTAAATTTGCATACAATGAATATTGAGTTGCAAAAGCATTATTAAAAATGAAAAAGCAGATCAATTTATCAAAAGCATTGCTTAAGAATTATCAGTTATTGACAACATGAAAGCAATCATCATAAGCTTCATCAAAAAGCAAATTTGCAAAAAGATGAAATTATAATAATATATTTTTTTTAATTCTTACTCGATTCAACACTCATTATGAATTTATGCAAGATTTTATATATTGTAGCGAGCGCTGCGCTAGCGTAGCACTCTTTTTGTATCTACTATCGCTTTTTTCTGCATTCTATACTGTAACTGTTTTCAATGCAAGAACTCTATGAGCTTGTTTCTTTTTTACTTTCTCTTTCTTTCATTTAATTCTTTAATGATGTCACAGTCTGAAATTGATTCAGTATGCTTGTCAAGAGTATCATTTAAATGATCGCTGTTATCATGCTCATGATTTCTAGAAGCTTTCTCAAGTTCGTGATGTTTTCTTCACATTGCATCATCTTTCATTCTATCTTTTATTTAAAACATGTTAATAAAATGTGCTTGATTGACATTTGATTTCTATTACATTTGCACGTCGTCATAGTGACATTGAATACTCATCTCTCATGTAGAAATTGATTGAAGTCAATTTTTCTTGTGCATAGCTGCGTCAATAATGCGTTGTGAGACTTTGCATGATTCTTGTGCAGTCACAGATGTTGATGTGTCATCTCTGATATTAAATATTAAAAATGAGCTGCGTTAAATTTCTCTTTTCAAACTACTCTTTATGTTTATCTGATCTATTTCTGTATGAATGTTAATCTTGTCATCACTTCAGTGCGTTGATGCTCAGTCAACAATAAAGATAAATCATGTGCATCATCAATCATCTTGTTCATCACTTCATTTTTGTGTACTTCTGCATGTCTCGTCATTCAATATAACTTCAGCATGACTTCTTAAGATTGAATGCTCTCATGTGCAATCTGAACTTGTTGCAGACATGTCTGATCTTTTGTTGATATTATAGCTTTCACTGTTTTCAAAGAAGTCTGATTATCATTGTATACTTTGTATATCTTTTCATGACACTCTTGATTCACTGTTGCTACATCTGCAAGATGTTTCACTCTTGCAACTAACTCTTTCAGCTCATCATGATGAGTGATGACTAAAGTTGATCTTTTCAGTCTTTTATTTAGCTCTCAGTTCATTTTCATCATGATTGCTGTAACATCATCTTTGCTGTCACTATTATTTAAGTAAATTCTTTACTTCAATGCAATTATGTTGAGATTGTGTTATCTTATTAACATTTTCTTCTTTGCAACTATAATTATTTTCGATGACTTTGATCAGAGAGTCACTGTGTAGAAATGACTTCAATTCATCTTTGTCTGCTTGAATGTTTCTTTCATTCACTTTCACTTTAACTGTAAAGATGTTTTACACAGCTTTGATTTTCAATCTCTTTTGAGTGTCAAGTCGTTGTGAATTCAACGCACTGTCATCTCAATAACTTCGCTCAATTTTCAAGAGTTCATGTTTGTTATTGATTTTTGTATCAGCTTTCATAAGTGAATATTTATTGATGTCATGTTTGTTTTCATCTGTAAAGTCTTTGTTGATGTTGCATGATAAACATCAATGATCTATCACGATGCTTTTTCTTGCACTGATTTCAGTTTAACATTCAGACTCTTTTAATGATCTTTCACTCTTTGTGATGTATATCATATGATGACTTCATGACTAAGCAGAAAATGCATTATCACGAAGTATATTTGCTTACTCATTGTCATTGATGAGTCTCAAGTAAATTCAATGATTATCTGCATGATCTTTTGTTTAATCACTAGTTTTGCTTTGACATGATGCATGTAAGTCACTCATTTCAGCTTGAAGTTTAGTTGAACTTTCAAGACTCTGATATCTGATTTCAAGTCAATCTGATGTTTCATTAACTTTACATCAACTTTCATATTGAATTATTTAGAAGTTCTTGTAAAGTGAATCAACTCATGCTTCATCATCAAGAATTTGATGTTATGCATTTTTAATCACTGTTCACATCTATCATAAATCTTGCTAAGAACTCTGCAATTACGTTTCATAAACTCTTTATATGTCAAGATATTGATATTATTCACGAAGTTTATAAAGTTAGTTCTCAGCTTGATGTCATCACATGCTTTTAACAAGTTTGCATTGTAAAACAAATATAATATCAATGATAGCAAAGAGTTTTGTGATATTTTGATGTTTACGCTGCATTTCATCATCATGTAATCATTAATTATGATCATGATGCGTTGATCTTTTAGAAAGTTCTTCACAAACTCAAGAAACAGTTTAGAAACTTTTCTCTTCTTCATGTTGTGTAAGAGTCTGCTGTGCATCACATTGTTAAATGCACTCTTCTTATTCAAACTCAGCAGTGAAACTACTCTTCTTTTCATGTTGCTTCACACAGTATGTATTTTTTTATAATTAGTTGCAAAATTGTATTTATTGATTTGTGCTTGCAAGCTTTCATCTGAATGTCTGATATTAAGTTGCAAGCTTTTATGACATTTTGCAAACATTCAAATACGATGAACTTTAATATTTTGCTCAATGTATTAAGTAGCACAATTGATTTATATATCTTTGCATTGAAGTAGTCTTTATTGTCTGATTTTTGCATCATTATTGTAACTGCGCTCTTAAATTGAGTTGATTGTATTCTCTTCTATAAACATCTTTTAAAAAGAGAGCATATTTATTCTGATGTGTTGTCAACGAGTCTGCACATTATTCTATTTATGTATCTTGTGTGTTTTGATATTTTGTCAGATGTCACTTTATAAACAACTCTTTTAATCTTACAATGCATCAGCAAGATGTCATTTTCAATTGAGAATAAATACTTAAAGTCTATTGTGTTCAGCATGAAAATCTTTGAAGATGATGAAAAGTGAGTCTGAAACATCATCTTCACTTTATTCTGCGCTGTTGTGATGATGTCAAAGCACTCTGACTTGATCAGAGAGAAAATTGTTGCTTGAGTCAGTATATCTGCAATTGCATTTCTTGCTCATTTTGCAGTTTTGAACAGTCTTCTTGAGAATTGTTCAACGTTCTGCATGACTTCTTGATATTCACTGTGTTTCTGTTTTCTGATGATCTTGCTCTTCTTGTCACATGCTTGAATATACTCTGCTCAGTCGTCAATAATTTGACAACTTCTTTTCATTCATTGCATGCTCTTGATGATCTTTATAGACTTCTTCATTCATTCTGCTTTGATCATTTCATGTAATCTCGCTCAGAAAGTGAAAATCTTGATGATCTTCTTCAATGCATTCAGCAATTGCTTGATGTACTCATTTATGCATCAACGCTTTGTTTCATGATTCAACAGTGATTTCAACATTTGTTCTTTTAAAATATTGATGAACTTTTCTTCATTCATTATTTTTCAGTTGCAACGCGATTTTTATGCTGATTCTTCACAGACTCTGAAATCTATAATTGTCTGTATCAACAAATGATCTGAAAAGTTTTTCATTTCTTCATTGATTTTGCATTGTATTAATCAATTTATAATGTCATCTGTCGTGAAGATTAAATTTATTGTCATTTAAGATTCTTGATAATTTCTCATAATTGTATCTTAAAATAATGCTAGCAATGCATCAATGTTTATGATCATTTTAATTAACTCATTCAACAATAAGTGTTGTCTTGAGTAAAATGATTTTTCTTATGTGAAGTGATGCAGATTGAAGTCTTTTACAAGAATGCTTTCTTTCAACATATGTAATGCTTTTTCAATGTCTGAAAGATTTTCTTTTTCATGAATGATTTCATGATTTCTGAATGATAAATTGTATGCTTCATGAATGTGTATAGCTTTCTGAATCATCTGTGCATCATCTGTTAATATTTATAACATAATTGTATTTATGTCTTTGAAGTGTCATGTTGAGTATTAGATGTTGCTGTCGATTTTCTTGTTTATGTAAAAACAGATTCTATCTTCATTATTCTTCAGCATGAAGTCAACAGTTGCTGAGCAGTATGCTTTGAAAATATCATCAAATCATCAGAGTTCTTGAAGAATCAGAATGTTATAGTTCTTTATCTTTTTCTCATGTAATAGTGCTATCATCATCTTGTTTCTGAACTTGTGAACGTTGTACTGTAGTATTTGAAACTTCTTTTGCTGAGACATTAAAGTTCACATTTCAGACTGTTTAATGTTTTCTTGAGTGTCTGCAAAGTGCTTACTTCACTTGTAAAATTTTCAACAGAAGATGACATTGATAACAACATGATTAATGTTGACTTCAATTCATTTGATCTTGACTTCTTGATCAAGTGATTCAGTTTAATGTTTTCTGATGTGATGATTGCACTGAGCAAATGACTTTCATTCATTGAGCATCTCTGCTTTCTTTTCAAGTCATTGTTCATTAGCAATTTCAAATTGATAAATGTTTTTGTGAATGTCTTTGACATCATTGTCTTGAGTTCTTTCTGCTCTTGTACGACATGATATAAAGATTTGTGCTTTGTGACTCTTTTTATTCTTTCTTTTTCAGCTTGTCGTTTATGACATTGAGAGTCAAAGACTCTGTATATGTCTTAACATGCTTCACATTTTCACATGTTTTAAGTCTGTTTGTGAAAACAATGCTTTAAGCAATGATTCAACATACAATAAATGCATTTCTGCTTATTTTTGCATTCATACATCTTATGATCATATTCTTGACACTTTAGACACTGATGCACTCTGCAACTCAAGTCATAAAACTGTGTGATCTTTATGTTGATCTCATGACATACTTTCTCATTGATCAGCTTGTTCATCATCTCAGCGCTGATTACACATATCATCAGCAAGATGTATCTCTTCTGCTCACTCTTCTTTGTAAGTCACTCAATCTTCTTAATTATCATTTCTGAATGTATGTCTTTGTTGATCTTAATGAGCATTCTTGTTTCTTTTTTCTTTATGTTTTTAAACATTTCTTTGATTTTAATTTCATGTATCACTACTTCAAAATTGATCTTGCACAGACATATGTTCAATGATATCTCTTTGATTCAAAAATCGTTTTTCTTCAGTGTTCTTTTACTGCTCTTTATCTTAATTCAAAATATCAGCAGTTTTGATCATCTTTTCATCATTTTTATGTTCTTGCGCGTTGACAATGTCTCATCGACGTCAATCTCTCTCACTCATCTCACTATGTTCTTCATCATTGTCATCATGATTCTCTTTACTTTTTCTTTCTCTTTGATGAAAATCTTTACTTCAAATTTCTTACAATGATTTTGCACTGATGATGATATGTTGACGTTGAACACAAGATGATTTTCAAATAATGTCGTTGACTTCACGCTCACTCTCTTCGCTCAGCTGTCAATGTGTTTTCTCTTCTTCATGAACTCTTTTTCAAGTCTGCTTGTTATCTTTTTCAATCTCTTCAGCTGATTCTTTATGTGCTGATTGATAGTTGATGCAGCGATGCATTGATGCATCAGCTTTTCTATCATCTCTGTCAAACTTTTCATCTTTCTTCAGAGCATTAACTCGTTGTTTCTACGTTTGTTGAGCTCATAAAGTACTTGCAGCTTGTGTAATTTCTTCTGTATATCTTTTGTCTTGACTGAATTTTTCTGCAAGATAGTGATAATCATTTCTCGTTCATTCATTGATATCATGTCAACGACACTTCTTATCTGCTCTTGACGATCAAAATGAAGCGTGAGCATCATGTTGATGATGTGTTCTGTCTTTAGATAGTTTAAGTAATTCGTTATTTGATAATTATAGTTGCAAACAAGAAAATGTCAATAAAACAACATAATCTTCAATTACAATGATTAAATGTCTGAAAAAGCAGCATCAAGAAGAAAAATCAGTATTGAAAGCACATATCAAATGTGAATTTAAGTCATAAATCACTAAAAGAGCTGAGAAAAATCAATAAACTAACGTTTTCAATCTTTATTCAGCTGAAAATGAAACATGATTATTTCAAGAGCTATTTGCATCGATTATTAGAGAATAATTTGAACAAATGCTATGAAATATGCAATGCAAGACAAACGTTGAAGCATTTACTGCTGAATTGCAGACATTATAGAGCAGAGCAGAGAAAGCTTAAGAAAAAAGCTCAGCTCAAAAACACAGACACTATAATGATATTTTTTTATTTTTTATTTCTTCACTATAATGATATTGTTCATCATCAAGAATGAAAGAATCATAACACTAAAGTATTTGAAAAATACTTAAATTACGATGAGAAAATGACTATTAGAAATGAAAGTTTAGAACGCAAAGAGTGCGAAGAAACGAAGAAAAACAAGAGTATGATTGCAAGAGTTGAAGCGAGAGTGCTTGTATATGCAAACTATCGATGTGATTGATCAACAAGAAGATATAAAGCAGCGACTTTGATCAAATTACATGTAACGTAACATATACACAACGTTTAAACAGTATCATAGTCATAAACTGCATGCATTTAATGAAGAAAAAGAAAAAAAACAGTATTTAAATGATGTCTTAGCGAAAGAATGAATTAAACACTTTGTTAGCTCAACTGATGCATTTATTCTATTCATTCTCAAAAAGAATGATAGTCTTCATTTATGCATGAACTATCAAGATCTGAATAAAATCACTGTCAAGAATCATCACTTACTGTTTCTAATTAGTGAAACTTTAGACAAACTCAGTAAAGTCAAGCAGTTCACTAAGTTAAATCTGAAGAATGTTTATCATCATTTCAGAATTCAACATGAAGACGAGTGAAAAATGATGTTTCATACTCATTACAATCACTTTAAGTATATGATCATGTCATTTAATTTAATCAATGTATTTATCATTTTTCAGACTTATATTAATAAGATTTTGACAAAGCTTTTAAATAACTTTTGTGTTATTTATCTGAATGACATTCTAATCTTCTTTGTAGAGAAGACTGATCACGTAAATTACATGAAGCAGATTCTTGAGAGATTAAGAAAGTTCAAGCTATATGCTAGCTTGAAGAAGTGTAAATTCTTCATCACTAAAGTGAACTTTCTAGAATTTATCATATTCACAAAGAATGTTTTGATAAACTCAAGTAGAATAGACATCATCAAAACATGACTCAGATTGAAGATGTATCAAGAAATACAAGTTTTTCTGAGATTCATCAATTTCTATTGACGTTTTATACATCACTACTTTCAAATAGCAAAGTCTTTAACAGAACTGCTGAGAAATAGTGTAAAAGATGTAAAAATGAGCTTATTCATATGATCAAGCGAAGCGAAACAAGCATTTAATCAGCTTCGCGACGTCTTTATGAAGACGTTTATATTGAGACACTTTGACTCAGAGTGACATATATACATCGAGATCAATGTGTTCAATTATGCAGTCACGAGTATTTTGTCTCAGTCAAATGATGAAAATCAGTGACATTTGATTGCATTCTGATTCAGAATGATGATAAATATCAAAAGAAACTATGAAATACATGATCAGAAGCTTCTAGTCATAGTAGCGATGTTTAAACATTAGCAACACTATGTAGAAGACAGTTATCATACTGTTGAAGTTTTGACTGATTATAATAATTTTATGAATTTTATGAACATTCAAAAGCTAAACGAAAGACAAGTCAGATGAATCATAAGATTGTTGATCTGCAACTTTGAAATAATGCATAGATCAGAAAAGACAAACTTAATTAATATGTTATCAAGATGATTTGACTACAAGAGTGAAAATATTTTTGTGAATCATTTGTTGCTCACTCTGCAGCAAAAGCTGACTAGAATAGAAAGCTTAAATAACTTTATATTCATAACAATCAGAGAATTATACTGTATATGAGTGATTAACAATGTTGAGAAGACGTTCGTTCACAGTATAACTATGAATAGATATTCAGCAGAACATGTTGAAAGCAGACTGCAAGATGAAATCTACTAATGAACACAAGTGATAAATGATGTTGAGAAAGTGTTCATTCACAGTGTCAGTGAAAGAAGATATTCAGTCGATCATGTTGAAAGCATGTTGTCAGATAAAATCTACTGCACATGAGTGATTAATGAAGTCAAGAAGATGTCTGTTCACAGTGTCAATGAAAACATGAGTATGTATTCAGCAATGCATGTTAGAAGTATGCTGCTGAGAATCATGATTTTAGCAATGCAAAAAACGCATCTAAATGAAGTATATTTCTCAAGAGATAGAATTTCTCAATCTGAGCATGAAAACTTGAGAAAACATGATGATGAAACATCAATTCATAAAGATTGCAACGTAGCTGAGAAACAGCTTAATTCTGTTGCTGACACTGTTGATTGTAAACAACTCATTTCACATGCAATTGTCAAAGTATTGACAATTCATAAAATGACATACAACTTTAGTAGTAAATTCATAGTCAAGCTCATCAAGATTTTACAGCAAGAAAATAAATTTGCTGTGAAACTAAAAGCAAATGAGATGATGAGTATATGAAAGAATGACATCGAAGCTTGAACATTGAATAGTCAAGAAATAATAGAATACAATGAATCATTGTATGTTTCAGAAGATTTTTCTGTCAGAAAAGAGCTGTTGAAACATCATCATGATGATTTCTTAGTGAAACATTTTGATGCTGACAAGATCAGCGAGCTGTTAGATTGCAAATATTACTGAAAAAGTATGATCAAGAATGTCAAAGAGTATATAAATACTTGTGATATTTGTCAAAGAGTAAAGATGAAACATCATTTATTATATGATGAGTTGAGATCATTATTTCAATTCACAAATTTCTGAAAAGAAATCACTATGAATTTCATAACAGATTTGTCATCTAGTAAATGAAAAGAAGTCGTGTATGACTTAATTCTTGTGATAGTCAATTACTACATGAAAATGACGCGTTATCTGTTTACGAAGAAAACTTTGACTGTTGTAAAATTAGTGAAGTTGTTCTTCATAAACTAATCATCAAGTTAAGTTTCAAGTTGACATTTTGAACTTGAATTGATGTCAAGTCAAGTTGCTCACATTTTCAACTTGACTTGAGTCGAGTTGCTCATATTTTCAACTTGACGCGACTCGACTCGACTGAGAATTGAGTTAACTCGACTCGACTTGTCAAGAATTCAAGCTTGATATCAAGAGAGCTAAATATAGAAAATTTTCCGATTTTTGACTTTTGCATTACCTTTTTGCATTATCTTTTAATAGAGAGTCATGAAGAAAAACATGAAGAGAAACATGAAGATTGTTTGATAGAGAGTCATGATGAGAAAACATGAAGATCGTTTGATAAAGAGTCATGACAAGAAACATAAAGAGAAACATAAAGAGAAACATAAAGAGAAACATAAAGAGAAACATGAAGAGAAACATGAAAAAGTCATGATGAGAAAACATGAAGATCGTTTGACTTTGATAGAGAGTCATGACGGGAAAACATGGTAGAAAGTCATGAAGAAAAATCATGTAAACTGTTCAACCAAGCTATTTACATTTATCTAATATCTTGTTGAGTTGAGTCGAGTTTTCAAGTCGAGTTGTTGAATCAAGCTTCTCAACTCGACTCAAGTGCTTGAGTTTAACTTCTCAACTCAACTCAACACTTTTTCAAAAAAATTTCAACTTAACTTGACTTAATGCAATCAGTCTAGTTCTTCAAGAAGATTGCTTTAAGATATGAAATATCAAATGATATAATCATTGATAAAGATAATTTATTTATCAATGCATTCTGATCAAAGATCTGCTTTTATGCGAAGATGAAATGATGACTAAGCATTGTTTTTCATTCGCAAACAGATGATCAAACAGAACGACAGAATCAAATGCTGAAACATTATTTACGAGTATATTGTTCAGAAAAGCAAGACGACTGAACTATGCTTCTACTTATAGTTGAGTTCATGTATCATCAGATAAAGCACGCTTCGTTGAGCTGTAGTTTCTTTAAAGTCATGTATGATTATGAATCAATCTTTGACATATACATCAAGAATGATGCTATGAAAGAAGAAGTGTCAGCAGCAAAAGAACATGTTGAAATGCTGCAAGACGTGTGAAACACGTTGACACAATGATGACAAAATGCGATCAACACTCAGACAAAGTACTATAATTGAAAACATAAGTCTAAGTTCTTTAATGTTGATGATTTAATCATGCTATCAGGAAAAAATCTGAAGCAGAAGATTTTTTTTTATTTCTTCATTAAGTGCATGCAATCTATGACTATGACACTGTTTAAACGCTGTGTGTATGCTATATTACATGTAATTTGATCAAAGTCGCTGCTTTATATCTTCTCATTGATCAATCACATTGATAGTTTGCATATACAAGCATTCTCGCTTCAACTTTCGTAATTTTACTCTCGTTTTTCTTCATTTCTTTGCACTTTTCGCGTTCTACTCTTTCGTTTCTAATAGTCATTTTTTCGTTGCAATTCGAGTATTTTTCAAATACTCTAGTGTTGTAATTCTTTCAATCTTGATGATGAACAATGTTATTATAGTGTCTGTGTTTTTGAGCTGAGCTTTTTTCTTAAGCTTTCTTTGCTCTGCTTTATAATGTCTGCAGTTCAGCAGTAAATGCTTCAACGTTTGTCTTGCATTGCATATTTCATAGCATTTGTTCAAATTATTTTCTGATAATTGATGCAAATAGTTCTTGAAATAGTCATGTTTCATTTTCAGCTGAATAAAGATTGAAAACGTTAGTCTATTGATTTTTCTCAGCTCTTTTAGTGATTTATGACTTAAATTCACATTCAATATGTTCTTTCAATACTGATTTTTCTTTTTGATACTGCTTTTTCAGATCTTTAATCATTATACTTTCATCTTTTTGCAAATTTGCTTTTTGACGAAGCTTATGATGATTGCTTTCATGTTGTCAATAATTAATACTTCTTAAGCAGCAATTTTGATTAATTGATCTGCTTTTTCATTCTCAATAATGCTCTTGTGACTCAATACTCACTGTATGTGAATTTGACACTGTTTCTGACGTAAATTGATCAAATTTTGTCGTTTTCTTTCTTTCTTCATTAAGTGCATGCAGTCTATGACTATGACACTGTCTAGACGCTGTATGTATGCTAAGTTACATGTAACTTGGTCAAAGTCGCTGCTTTATATCTTCTCGTTGATCAATCACATCGATAGTTTGCATATACAAGCACTCTCGCTCAAACTCTCGTCATTGTACTCTCATTTTTCTTTGTTTCTTCGCATTTTTCGCATTCTACTCAGACTTTTAAGAGAGAATCGCGCATTGGCGACAGCGATCTATCGAAGCATATGATATATCAAATCGATCAACAAGTTATAGAGCACAATCATACGATCAAAACAAGCTCTCATTCGACTTAATAGCTTCACAGATGACTGCGTCGCAAGTCAAAAATTGAAAAGTGAAATTTTTCGCGCTCACGCAGACCAAAATCGAAGGCGAAACGAGAGTTCATTAACGCAGAAGAAAGAATCATCAAGTCAGACAGTAATTTGATTGTCAAATCAAAGAGCAAACTCACATGAAAAGAACAAGTCATCAATCAACGTTAGAACAGCACAAAAAACTGCATACTGATGCAAAAATCGAAATCAAACTCTTTTGTGCTCGAAGATTGCACAAAGAACAACTTTGTTTCAGAGAAGTACAGCGTTTCTTATCAAATCACTATCTGTTTTATCTTTTCTTGATGTGCAAGACAATAAGTTGAGATCAGTCGTTACTATTCTGAGCGAGATAACGTGACTACTTTGATACACGAGATATAAAGCAATTACGTCAAGCATTTTCTATCAAAAAGAGTAATCTAGACTCTTGTAGACTAGATTTATATCATTTTCGTCTGACATAAGTCAATAATAGAAGACGATTTATTGCAGGTTTCGAAATAGAAATTGGGAAATCTCTACACTAAAGTTACTGTCTACGTGAAACGCTCTGAGTAAGAGGTTAAAGAAATATTTAAGTGATGTCAAGTGAATTTTCTAGAAGCTCGAAGCTCAAAACTCGGAAAAACTCTCTATGAAAAGAAATATAAAGAGTCGCTTTATGCTTGTTCTCGCCTCGTTTCGCGAATAGTAACGCGAAACTCAGCAGAAGCAATAGCTCAGCGTCAGAACTCAAAACGTCAACGATAGAAATCAAAAAGTTAACGTTAAAGATTGAAACAGATTTATGAGATGAACTTAGCATGAGTTTGTCAACAATCAAACAACTGCAAAACGACATTGTCGAGTTATTTTGCAGTCAACAAAAATCGTTCACATCAGCAAATAGAAAAACGCAATACATGTTTAGTTCACTCAATGCATTGATGCTAAATTTACATGCAAATGCGCATAACAACAAGAATACAACAAATCTGCGAAATGCAAATTCGCAGCAAAAAGAGCAAACATGAGCGATTGTGAAATTCAAAGAAATGAAAAAGCGAAAAGCGATGAAAAGTTCGCAAAAAGAAGCTAGCATCGAAGTTAGTACTAGCAAGTGCTACAATGTCATCTCTAAAGAGATGCAGATAAAGAGACTGCGCGAAAGAATTGAATTCGCAGTCAATCAGCTAAGACAAGCAATATCAGAACAGAAAGAGACTATAAATCATAGCTTAATCTACATTCAAAGAGCATGCAATGAAAGTATAGAAAACTCGATTCAGAAGCAAATTGATCGACTTCAAAGTCAAATAAACAACAAACTGAAGATCATTCTACAATTGATTCAACAAAATGCTGAAAACATTAAAAAAAGAATCAACGCAAAGCAAATGACAGAGAACTTGCAAATCTTGCAGAAGACGCAGATTTTGCAAACGTTGCAAGTCATGCAAAATTCGCAAAAATCAACGCAGAAGCTCACATATGTGCAAAAAGCAGCTCAAGTCACAAGCGCAAATGCAAATGCAAACACAAATGCAAATGCGAATGCAAATGCAGATGAATGAAATCTGATTATCAAAAAACTCTCACAAGAGATATCATATTGCGAAAGAAGATTGATAATCACTTCGAAAAATGAGAACTGAATCTTACAAGCGATGAAAATGCGCAATGCAGTGAACAACACACTGAAGAAGGCAAAGTCTGACATAATAGTCGCTACAGTGACTAAAATACAAAGAGGTAATAATATTGCTCTAATGATTTCAGAGAAATACATCGCGAAAGCTCTACTGAAGCAAAGAGATATATGAAAGTATATATTCAAAGTCAAAAGTATCAAGAAGAATGAAAAATGATACAAGATAGTGATACACAGTCTGAAAATTGATATTTTCAACATGAAGATCGAAATGAAATATCTGAGAATTGAGCTAAAGAAGTACAACTCTGAATTGAAGCTGATAATCAACTTGATATGATTATCAAAAGATGAAAATAAAGTAAGAAACAATCATGCTTCGACGATACTGATGTTCAAAATCGAAGTCGAAGCATAAAAACATCTGAAAAAATGAGTTCTAGCTGTTATGAGTCTGCATAGAGTAAATCATATGAGTGTATTCTAACTAGAAGTTCAAAGCTAAAGAAGAAAGAAGATGAAACACGTCAAGAATCTTATACTCACGAAGACGCGCTAGGTCACTAGCGTGTCAACATCAGCTCTATACTAGTCTATAATAGTTTAACATGATTTATGTTAGACTAACTCAAGATGCACGCTTGCAACATTACTTTCTCTCTTCATTTAGCAATGTTCTCATTGTTGCAGTTTAGTCAATCTTTCTTGAGTTGATTTCTATCTTGACTTGTTTGAATAATGTTCATGAAAGTCATTGATGACTTTCAAGCAATCTTTGAATTCACTTTCATCAATGTTGTATCAATGTAGATTGACGTCATATTTTTTTCAATTGACATAATATTGTAGTAGTTTGTCTCGTTCATAGTGTCTGAAGTTCAATATGTTCTTCACTTCTCATTCATCTTCGTCTTCAATCACTATAGAATCAAACGATTCATTTCATTGTTCTTTTAAAGCGTTTTTTGAATCTAGTTGCAGCAGATTTGACGCAAACTTCGAATGAATCTTCATAGTCAATGACAGTTTCAGTCAATATGCATGTTCAATCTCAATCAGAATCTTGAAGAATTCTAGCATCTTATCATCTAGCTTCTTTAATGATCGTGAGATCATTATGTTTCTAGAATTCAGAAACATCATGTCATCTATCTTGTAAATCATTTTCTTTCAATGCTTATCAATCTGTTTCTTCATTGTGACTCTGACTCTTGCTAAGACTTGCTTGATCAATGTTAGTGATTATTTCATGTGTTTGAATATATTCTCTGCTTTGTCTGCTTCGATTCTAGCTTAAGTGATCTCATATTCAATTGAGTCCGAATTGAAGCTCATATGAGAGTGAAAGCTCTTATTCAGAAAGAACGTTGACTGTTCAATTGACGACGAAATAGCATTGTTATTGACGAATTCGACCATAAATAATCAGGCGAACCAATCATCTTGCATATATGAGTAATAACTTCGTAAATATTGTTTCACATTCTGATTCGCTCTTTCTGTTTGATCATCAATCTGCGAATGATAGTCTGTGAATAGTTTCATCTTGATGTCAAGTCTCAGACATAGAGACTTTCAGACAATCAATATGAATTGTGAATCATGATTGAACACTATTGATCTTGATAGTTCATGAGTTCTGAAGACTCATATCAACAATAGCTTGACTGTTTGTTCTGCAAAGATTTCTTCGTCATCTGATCAATACAATACATAATGTTGTTTCTTAGACAATTGATCTATGACTGTCAGAATCGCGTTGTTTTCATCACTTTCTGATAGATTGATAATGAAGTTTAATAATATGTTCTGTCATTGCTGCTCAAGTATGAGCAATGACTTCAGCAGTTCATTGATTCGATCTCTTGATACTTTTGATCTACAACAAACGTAACAGTTTCGAATGTAGCGCTTGATCGTCATTCTCATCTTCGATCAGCAATATGATTGTCTCAGCAAGTTCAACATTTGATTCATGTCAGAATGATCACTGATTGAAAGATTATGTGCTTCTCTTATCAATCAAGTGATCATTGACTGAAGAACTCATAATCTATCATCTTTTCAGAGTACTTCATCAAGTACTTTACAATTGTCTAGATCAATATCTTGACAAGTTCTTCTGTTTTGTTTCATGACTATTTAAATATCAAAGCACAGTTGATTCGTTTAATTTTCGACTATAATTTGATTCTGAATAGAAATCATCTCTTCGACCGAATTTTCGTTAGCGTTTAATTCTTGTTTCGAATCTGAGTCAGATCTGAGCAAAATCTGAGTCAGATCTTGATCAGCTTCTATTGACTGCAGCTCAAATTTGTCTTCTGACAATAGCATTTGATGCTAATATAGCTTTCAATCATCATTTGCTTCAACTGACTTGACGTCTGACATTCTGATCAGCACGTCAACTTTCAGATTCTGTTTTCTCGACTGATATATGATCTTGAAGTTATATTCAGATAACTTCTCAGCTCATCTAGCTTGTTGTCAAGTCAGTTCTTTGATGATCATGAAGTACTTTAAATTCAGATGATTGATAAAGATCTTGATTGAAATATTCGTACATTTCAATTCAAGATGTCAATGTTTCAAACAGCAAATAATGATCAGCAGTTCTTTGTCATAAATCTTGTAGTTGCATTCTGTAAGAATTATGTTCTTGCTATAAAAGATCATTGAATGTAGAATGTCTTCATCATCATACTGAGACAATACTTCATTGTTTACATAGTTTAAGAAGTTCGTTTTCAGAATAGCTTTTCTGATCGAGTTGAAATGCTTCAGAACGAAGACTGTTGTCATCTATTGCTTTAGTTCTTCAAATATTGTTTGACAAATCTCTGTTCATTCAAAGAGATGATCTTTTCAAATCAGCTTTATCATGAATTGAATGATTCTTGAGAAGTTCTTTATGAATCGTTGATAGAAATTGCAGAAGTCAATGAATATCTGCACATGAGTCAATGATTGCAACACTTTTCAGCTTCGAATCACATCTACTTTTCAAGAATTCATTCGTAGATCATTGATGAATATCAGTAGTTTAAGAAATGAGATTTTCTGAATCTTGAATTCACACTTGTCAATGTCTATCTGCAGATCGACTTCATGAAGCTTGTCTAGCACTTCTTTCACATGAGTTCTATGTTCTTTCAAGATCTTACTATAGATGAGAATATCATTCAAGTATGTCTGACAAAACTTGTGCAGACAGTCAAACAATACATCATTGATATAGTGCTGAAAGAATGCAAGTTCATTGATCAATTCAAAGAGCATTATTCTATACTTGTAAACATCGAAAAAAGTAACAAAGATTGTTAAATTCTCGCTTTCTGAACTCATACGCAGTTTATTGAACATGATGATAATGTTGAGTCAAGTCAGATACTTACTGTCTTGAATTCAAGTGAGTACTTCGTTTATCAAGAGTATTGAATAATGATTTCTTTTGATCAGAACATTCAGTTTCAATAATTCATGCAAAAGCGAAGACTATCATCTTTCTTTTCAACAAATAGTATTAACGAAGCGAAAAGAGCTTTGCTGAATGTAATAAACTTCTTCTTTAAGTTTTCTTCTAAATATTTCTTGATCTTCTGCAACTTGTAGTTCAACATGAAGTACAATCAACTTCTAGAAGATTAACTCTCATCTTCTAATTCAATCTTGTGATCATATGATTGATGTAAGAACAACTGTGTTATCTTTTCTCTATCGAAAACATTTAGAAAGTCATGATAGACTATTGAAAGCTTCTTCTTCAGTTCACTCAGTAACATGACAGAGATCACTTCATTTAGTTTTACGAAGTCTTTGACTGAGCTAAGCGCTTTGTTGATTTCACTAATGATCAAGAAGAAGATCTTGATCTTCTTATTCTTGACTAAAGTTCAATATACAGCGACTTCAATCATGACAATATTGACGAGCTTTTCTTTCTCTGATGACTGAATGAGTCAAGATTGATCGAGATCAACTTGAGTGCTTGACTTCACTAAGAATAATGATTCAATGAATTGAACAGATTCAATGAACTGATTCACTAGTTTCTGATTCATGAGTCACTTCAAGATGATAATCAACATAACAATTGAATTCAAGTTCTTTCATTTCATTTCACAAATTTCGCTTGACTCAAATCTGTGAAATGCTGATTGACTGCTTGCTTTTGAAACAACAGATTTCAATGTTTGAATCTTCAACAATGATATTAATTGATTGTTTGCAGAATTTATCAAAATTTGATTTCTTTTCAATCAGAGATTTTCAATGATTATCTTGTGCTGATCTAGACAAGTTATTAATAAAAACATCATTTCATTCTTGTGTTCTTGTATCATGATCAATGTATACAAAGTGTGTGTAATCAACTTTTGATCAGAAGTTTCATTATACAATTGAATTGACTTTGATTTTAACAATGATATTGACTGAATATCAAAGCATTCACATAGCTCTGACATCAAAGATTCATCAATAAAAGTCATGTCAATAACTTTAGTATTTATCAGAGCAAGAAATCTGAATATCTTTTCTAAACTACTCAAGATGACGTCAACAGTGAACGACTTGAAATCAAATGAATCATCAGACATGCTGATGAAACAGAATATGAGTATATCGCTCTCAGTCATTACTTTGACGAAGACAGGTCGTTTTTCAAATTCACAGTGATCTCATGCACTTAAGTCGTCTCAAGACAGTCATATGCTTTATGTTCTGACTTCTTACATTTGAAGCAGAGTTCTTTCTTAAACAACTCTTTCTGAATAAAATTGAGATTCGATCTTCTGAATTTCTTTTACAAAGAAACTGATAACGTGAGTTGAACAGTCAATGTGCTAGAGACAGATCAAGCAGCTTGAGTCGTTAATGCTTTGACGACTGATCAAATGTTCAATTCAATCAATTTAACATTGACTTGCATGCAGATGTTAACAAACTCATTCAAATTCGTGATTTGTTTATTGAGCGTTGCTCGCTGAAGATCTGAACTGATCTTATGCTGAAGATCATTTAGTAGAGTCTCATTATTGTACTTTAGTTCTGCATTAAATCTCTGAAATTTCATTCAAAATTCATGAAAGAAGATCTTGTTCTGATACAGCTTCAAGTACTATCATTGAGTCGTGTGATGATGATTAAAATCGTCGTACATCTTATTAATGATCGATAGTACTTCTTCAACTTTTAGAAAGAGATTCAGAAACGTGTTTCTCATTCGTGATGCTATATGCTTGATCGCAGCTTCACTGACTCAACTTTCGATGTAAACAATCTTCAACTTTTTGATAGAAAAGTGATTCTTGTTTGCCTTCAGCTTATTTCGCATTCGCGATAGTCAATTGTCTACATTCTGTGATGAATCTTTGAACAGAGATGAATTGAGTAACTTGATTGACTTTGAAGATCAATCTTCAGAAATTGAAGTGCTTTGTCAACTTGATGCAGCTTTTAAATGATGTATAATCACGTTCTTGTTTCTATTCTCTTTCTGCAGACGCGTCTGCGTAATCTTCAACATGATGTTTATCTTGTTGACATCTTCTAACATCTGAATTATGTCATTGTGAATCTCGATCTTGATGTCGTGCTGTTAACATATGTACTTGATAAAAACAACAATGTCATCTGATTCATGAATGCTTATTCAAGCATTCAGTTCAGTGTTGATGCTGATTTTGATCATTTCGTGATTAAAAAACAACGCGTTCATGTTCTCTTCTTCTGTATCTGATGATGCATTCATGCCTTCTTCTTCTGATGCTGTTTGATTCTGTGATAGAAGTGATTCTCTTTTAGCATTTCGAAGATCATAGCGAGCAATGCTCGTTGATTCTGAGCTTCTAGTCATGATATGAGTAGAAAATTGCTGATTGAAAGATTCTGATGTTACTCTATTAAACTTTCTGAGTTCAAGCAACGACTAGTACTCTATCAAACTTTCTGAGTCTGAGTACTGCTGAAATTTCTGATTTCTGATGATGAGTTCAATAAAGAGTTAGTTAAGAGCAACGCGTTCGTGTTTTTTGATTCTGATTCTATCAAAATTTCTGGTTTTGAATCAAGATTCTTCTTTAGAAATTTCTGGTTTCTATCAAGCTTTCTGAGTTCGAGTTCTGATTCTGCTGTTAAAATTTCTGAATTCGACTTTTGATTTGAGTTATGTAGCTTGTTTTTATATCGTTTACATGTCAATAGCAAGATTAATGAGCTTTGAACTAATGTTATGAGTCTGCATAGAGCGAATCATATGAGTGTATTCTAACTAGAAGTTCAAAGCTAAAGAAGAAAGAAGATGAAACACGTCGAGAGTCTTATACTCACGAAGGCGCGCTAGGTCACTAACGTGTCAACATCAGCTCTATACTAGTCTATGATAGTTTCACATGATCTATGTTAGACTAACTCGAAATGCACGCTCGTAACACTAGCAGCGAGATCAACATATCAAACGATCGAATATCAAAAGTATTGATCAAGCGATCAGTGTCAAAGATGTCAAACATTCAAACATTTGCAAAACAAGTGCAATAAATCATCAAGATGCTTGTTCTGTGAACGAAATCATCTGACATGAGAGCATAAATGTCAATTATCTACGTGCAAAGACAAGCAATCATGCAATCACATGATTTCTAGATGCTGCAACTGTCAAAATGCGCACTTTGCAAACAGCGCAATGTGCAAAACATATCAGGCAGCTCAGCTCATTAGCGCTCAAAGAGATCATCTGACCGAGAAATTGTAATGAGTATTACATCAGAAAACTCTCAAAATATTGCAAATGACGAAAGCTTTGCAAACGAATTGAATATTCGAATTCTACAGCACAACTGCGCAAGGTCAATGCAAATCATGCATGCATGCATGAAGTTTGCGAAAATCAGAGCAAATATTGTTATTCTGCAAGAATCATGAATGAGAGATGAGAATATAACAATCTTGCATTCATCGTTTATATGCATCAAATCAAATATTCAGAAGACTCAAGTTAGAGTATTGATATTTGTTGCAAAAAACGCAAGAGAGTTTATCTGCACATCAAGATCAGACATAGTCAACAGCAAAGACATACAAGCGATAATGATAGTGAACGATAAAATTTCGAATGAAATTTTGTTGCTCAACATATATAACGAAAAAGCACAAAACGCAGAGAAGAAGCAATCATACACAATTGAGCGAGAGTTAGCAAAGATTAGACTAAACGACAATCAAAAAGTTATTATTGCAGAAGACTTTAATGTGCATCATAGCTGATGAAACGCGAAGATCGCAAATCTCATTAGAACGAAAGCATTAGTAAACTGAGTAAGAATGCATGACTGCAATCTGATTAATACATTGAATATAAACACTTATCACAGTTATTTCAAAAGATCAAGCTCAGTAATTGATTTAGCTTTTGCATCAAGAAGTGTGCAAAACTACATCAAGAACTGACATGTGAATGAAGATGCAGACACAGAGTTTGATCATGAAGTAATTTTGTTTATGATAGTCACAGAAAAGATGAAAGTGATCGAAAACTCGCTAAACGCATCTTACAACTTGCAAAAAGTTGACTGAAAGAAATTCAACATGCACTTACAAAAGACGAAGAATGAAATGATTATCAAAATGCAAAGAACTATCAATCTAGAGACAAAAGTCATTTACTTGATTGAATGCATCAAGAATGCAGTGAAGTTATTTGTATTTAAACAGCAAATATGCGCAAAATCGAAACTCTGATGAAACGACAAGCTCATCAAAATGCAAAAAGCACTGTCATCAAAAAAGCGAATTTGAAAAAGGTGCAGAACTGATGATGCATGAAGAGAGGTAATGCGAATGCGAAATTCGTATCATAATGCAATAAAGTTGATCAAAAATCAATTCTGAATCAACTTTCTGAACAAAGTCAAAGAAAAGAAAGTGTTTCAGACATACAAGTTCATCAAATCACGACTAATTGAAAAGCTACTCTCAATACAGAATGCGCAAAAGAAGTTGAAAACTGAATTCAACGAAAAGTGCAAGACATTCTTGAAAGCAATGTATTCATCATCTTTGAAAGTTCAAATCAATGAGAATTTACTATTGAATGAAAGTATACAGTGATCAAGAATTATCGAGAAGAAGATTAAGCATGCTATTAACTTCTCAGCACTCAGAAAAGCACTTGAATCAGATGATATATCATTCGTAATCGTGCAGCGAGCATACAAAAGTGTATCGAAAATTTTCAACCTGATGTATTTGAATCTGATCGAAAATGACTATCATTCAAAGATATGACGCGAAGGCACAGAAATCATTCTGAAAAAACCGAATAAACCGAATTATTCAATCTCAAAGACATATAGAATTATCACACTGCTAAACTGCTTAGACAAGATAGCGAAAAAGCTAATAGCGATGCAACTGTCATACACAGCGAAAACGAATGACAAGCTGCTAAACTTCGATCAAATGAGAGGCAGAAAACAAAGATTAACTATAAACGCAGTACTAAACCTAGTACATGACGCGCAAATGGCAAAAAGTCGCGAAAACACGCTTACATGTTTACTGCTAGACGTCAAAGATGTCTTTGACCATGTGACGTTGAAACAGCTGATCAAGATCTTGATCAAACAGAAGATATCAATCAATTTAATCAACTGAGTAAAATGCTTCTTACAAAATCGAGTCATTGACTTAGCATTTGATGAAGAATGTCAGAAGTCAAAGGAAATTTCCACAGAAATATCGCAAGAATCATCTATTTCGCTCATTCTGTTTCTAATTTACATTCGACACTTATTCTCGAAGATTCGCGCAAGAATCGAAAATCTACAGTCACTCAGTTACATTGACGACGTCGCACTGTACGTCGAAGGAAAGAGCATTGACAAGAATGTGAAAAAGCTGAAAAAGACGATGAAAATCGCATTTACATGAGCAAATGAAAACGCAGTGCAATTTGATGACTCAAAATTCGAATTGATTCATTTTGAAAATCACAAAGCGACACTCGATCAAACGATTATGCTACTCAATGACACAGTCGTAAAATCGAAGATCTGCATACAATGACTAGAAGTCTGACTGAATCGAAAGCTTAACTTCAAGATGCATGTGCAAACGAAAATCGTCGCAGTCACAAGAACGCTACACTCACTCTTTAAACTAATGAATAGTGAGTGAGAACTAAACGCAAAGTCAGAAAGACAGTTGTATCTAGCATGCGTCACAATCATTAGCGACTACAACGTCGAAATCTGATGAAACAATCAAAAAAGTCACGCAATCAAATTTCGCAAGCTGCAGAACGCAGCATTATGAAAGATATTGAAAGCATTTTGAACATCACTCATAAAAGTCATGCAAATAGAGGCTGAAATTTCGTCAGTGAAAGTACGACTAAATAAAAAATGCAAGAACTATGCAATTAAAATAGTTGAATTATTGAAAAAGCATTCAACAAGAAAGCAAACATTCATATTGTATTCATCTTAATACATCATCGAATTGAATCTGAATCTGAACGCGACAAATTATCTGAATTGAAACAAGTTGACAACAAAGTTATTTCAAAAAGTCAAGAATTGCAAAGAGAAGCTCACACAAATATATTAAATATTGAACAAAGTGCATAAAACGCTTAGTTCAATACAGAAGATTGAAATATCTCACTTCAAGAAATCATGAGATCAGAAAATTGAATATCTGACAAAGATGCAAATCGAATTCGCAAAAGATGAAACGTGCGAAACGATAAATACACACTATAGAAAACTAAAAACAATAGTCAAAAAGACGAAAAACATAGTGATGTACATCGATGCATCGCAAACTTGAAAAAAGATAGCAGAGCTCAAAACAGAAATCGAAATCATGATGATATTCACGCACGAGTCTGTTAGATGCAGCAAAGCGACAAGCGTGATCGACGAAATAATCATAACGAAGGCGAAATTGCAGACTATTAATGATGCAATCGCGATATGCAGCGAAGAAGCATTTGAAGACAGCGAAATTTGAGTGTACACAGACAGTCAAATGACGCTGCAAAGATTAAAAGCAAAGAGCAATGTCAACTTGAAGTTATTCAATAACATACGACAAAACCTGATCAATTTACAACAAAATCAATGTCATATTTGCATACAGTGAGTATTGAGTTGCAAAGACATCATTGAAAACGAAGCAGTGAATCAATTGATCAAAGATGCAACACGAAAAAGATCAACAATTAACATCAGAAAAAGAACAATCATGAGCTTCATCAAAAAGCAAATAAACAAAGAGGCAAAAGAGCAATGACTAATTGCATGAAATGACAGCATCAAAAAAGAAAATCAGTATCAGAAGCACACAGCGAGAATGAATCTGAGTTACAAATCACTAAAGAAGCTTTGAAAAATAGACAGACTGACGTTTTCAACGTTTATACAGCTAAAAATGAAACATGACTATTTCAAAAGCTATTTGCATCGATTATCAAAGAATAATTCAAACAAATGCTATGAAATATGCAAGGCGAGACAAACGTTGAAGCACTTACTACTGAACTGCAAACATTATAGAGCAGAACAGTTACAGCTTAAAGCAAAAGCACAGTTCAAAAACATGAACACTATATTGATGTTGTTTATCATCAAGATTGAAAGAATCGCAATGCTAAAGTACTTGAAAAGTACTTGAATTGCAACAAGAAAATGACTATTGAGAACGAAAGAGTAGAGTGAAAAGAACACGAAGAGACGAGAAAACGAGAGCACGAAAGAAAGAAGTTGTTTGATTAAAAGCGCTTGTTTGCGCAAACTATCGATGTGATTGATCAATGAGAAGATATAAAGCAGCGACTTTGATCAAGGTACATGTAATCTAACATATGCACAGCGTCTAGACAATGTCATAGTCATAGACTGCATGTACTTAATGAAGAAATAAAAAAAAATCTGACGTTCATTGTCAAATGCTAAGTCAATAACTCAATTTTGTAAGAAACATTTTACTCAATTGATTAAATTGATTGATATTTTCAATTTAATCAATATTTTGACCAGCTGTTTCAATGCAACATGATCAAAGACTTCTTTGACATTTAGAAGTAGACAGATAAGCGTGTTTTCTCGACTTTTCATCATTTGCGCATCATGTACTAAATTTAGTACTGCATCTATAGCTGATCTTTGTTTTCTGTCTTTCATTTGATCAAAATTCAGCAACTTATCGTTAATTTCAGCTGTGTACGACAGTCTCACTGCTATTATTTTTTCTGCTACTTTACCTAAACAGTTTAGCAGCGTAATAATTTTATATGTCTTTGAAATTGAATAATTTAACTTGTCTGATTTTTTTAGAATAATTTTCGTGCCTTCGCGTCATATCTTTGAATGATAGTCGTTTTCAATCAAATCTGAGTACACTAAATTGAAGATTTTCGATATAGTTTTGTATGCTTGCTGTATGATTGCAAATGACATATCGTCTGGTTCAAGTGCTTTTCTGAGTGCTGAAAAGTTAATAGCGTGCTTGATTTTCTCTTTGATAACTCTTGATCACTGTATACTTTCGTTCAATAGTAATTCTTCATTGATTTGAATTTTCGAAGATGATGAGTACATTGCTTTCAGAAATGCCTCGCACTTTTCATTGAATTCAATCTTCAATTCTTTTTGCAAGTTTGTATTGAAGATAGCTTTTCGATTAAACATGATTTAGTGAACTTGTATGTCTGAAACACTTCTTTTTCTTCGACGTTGTTTAAAAAATTGATTCAGAATTGATTTTTGATCAGCTTTATTGCATCATGATACGAATTTCACATTTGCACTATCTTCGCTCATGCATCGTCATTTCTGCATCTTTTTCAGGTTCATTTTTTTAACAATAACGTCTTTTGCATTTCGATGAGTTCATTGTTTCACCAAGATTTTGATTTTGCGCATATTCGCTGTTTAAATACAAATAATTTCACTGTATTCTTAATGCATTCAGTCAAATAAATGACTTTTGCTTTTAAACTCGTGATTCTTTGCATCTTGACAATCATTTTGTCTTTCGTCTCTTGCAAATGCTCATCAAAGTCTTTTCAGTCGACTTTTTGCAGATTGTATGACGCGTTCAACGAATTTTCGACCAACTTCACTTTTTTCGTAACTATTGTAAATAGAATTACTTCATGATCGAATTCTGTGTTTGCATTCTCATCTATATGTCAATTCTTGATGTGATTGCGCATATTCTTTGATGCAAATGCTAAATCAAGTACTGAGCTTGACTGATCTGAATAGCTGTGATATGTGTTTATATCAGAAGTGTTAATCAGGTTGCACTTATGTATATTTACTCACTTTATTAACGCTTTCGTTCTACAAATTTTGTCGTATGTCATTGAATAATCTCACATTGACGTTGCTCTTTGCATTTAGTCTTTGCAATGTCATTTGACTGTCTGTTTACACTCAAATTTCGCTGTTTTTGAGTGCTTTTTCGCTGCACATTGCAATTGCATCGCTAATAGCTTGCAGTTTCGCTTTCATTATGATGATTTTGTCTGAAATGCTTGTTGCTTTGCTGCATCTAACAAGTTTATGCGTAAATATCACTGTTGTTTCGATTTCTGTTTTGACTTCTGCTATCTTTTTTCGAATTTGCGATGCATCTGTATACATCACTATGTTTTTCGTCTTTTTGATAATTCTTTCTAATTCTTTATAGTGTGTATTGATCATATCACAAGTTTCGCCTTTTGCAAATTCAATTTGAAGTTTTGCTAAATGCTCAATTTCTTGCTCTCACGATTTCTTGAAGTAAGAAATTTCGATTTCTTTTATTGAATTCAGTGTTTTTTACACTTTGTTCAATATTTAATATATCTGCGTGAGTCTGTCTTTGCACTTCTTAGCTTTTCAAGATACATTCGTCTTCATCTCGTTTCAGTTCAGATATTTCAATTAAACTGATCATCAAGTTGAGTTTTGATATCAATCTTCTGATTCAACTCAAGTACTCAATATCAATCTTCTGATTCAACTCAAATACTCGATTTCAACATTCTGACTCAATTTGATATTGATCTCAAGTCAATATCAGATTCGAATTCTTGACTCGACTCATCAAGAAATCGAAAATGATATCAAATGTCAAGATTTACTATTTTTGAATCTGTTACGTCATTATATTTGAAAGACTTACGTGAAACAAATGAATCTATTTCTCTTCTCGTTGTTTGCATTATCTTGTTGCATTATCAATAAAATATATTGCAAGATGTCTGATTCTGATAAGACATATGAATTATCAAGATCTTCAATCGAGAAAGAATTTAATTTCTCGATCGTTCATTCATCTACTTTCAGTAGTCTTCATTCTAATAAATTCGCAAGTCAAGATTCACGAAACATCAATCAGAATTTCGTTGAAAAGAAACGAACTCTTCAAGAAGCGATGAATAGAATTCATCGCGATACTTCTCTTCTAATATTAAGAGAGAATAATCAGTATGTTGAGTGAAGTGCTGATATCAATGCTCAATTTCAACAATGATGACTACAGATGTCTGTTGACGAAAGTGTCATCAACAAGACTCAAAGAAAGATAGATAATTCACTTTAAGTTAAGAAGATCAAAGTAAATAAACAATTCGACATCTGAAACAAGTTTATTCAAATGATCTTGACGTTGAAAGAATATTCTAAAATTTCATGCAAGAATTGTCTTAAAATTCTAGATCATTCTACGACTATTGATGAATCTAGTACGTTCAATATGATCAAGCATCTCAAGTCAAATGCTTGTCAGAAACGAAAACAACTCAACTCTCTTTCACAGCTCAAGATATCTTTCAATCATGTAAGTTCAATATGATAATGCAAATAAATAATGCAAAGTTGATGTATTTATAGAAGAAAAGTTATATCAACTTATCATTTCAATTCAATCAACAAAATTGAGAAAAGATATTATGTCAGATCTTCGTTGCACTGAATTTGTCTTTTCAAATCATTGAAAACAAGCATTTTCGACAGTTACTACAAATGCTTCGTTCAGAGATTACTCTCGTTCATTGCACTAAATTGTTAAGCATGATTTTCTCAAAATATGATGAAATTTGTGCAAAGATAAAGCAAGACTTAAAAGAGTCACGACAGATTTTTATTGCGTTGAATGCATGATTTAGTTCTTAAAAAGTCGCTTATCTGAAAGTTTTGATATATTGAATGAATGTTACATTTTAATATCATGAACATCTCATTGAATTTACATCTCTTCAAGTTGAGCATACTGATTATCATTTGATGCAAAAGCTGTTCAAGATTTTGAATACATACGACATTAAGAACAAGCTTTTTGATGTTGTTATTGATAATGCAAGCAACAATGATACTCTAAAGAAGAAGCTTGAAAGAATGCTCAGTCGACGTGACATTTCATGAGATAGAGCACAAAACTTGATATTTTGTATAACTCATATCATCAATCTAGTGACTCAAGAGTTTATCAGAGCTATTGAATCAAAGACTTTGAACAACAATTTCGCTGTGTCATTAGATGATTATCAAGTTGAGAATGTAATCACAAGCAATGATCTTTGCACTGTTGTCAAGAAGATATTTATCAAGTTGATAATGCAAAAAGATAATGCATTTACTAATCAGTGAAACAGGTTTGCGCTCTTACTATTGTCATCAACAGTTCTTCTCAACGAAAGCTTCACTTTCTAAAGCTTCAAGTCATAAGATCTTGAAAATTGATACAAGACATTTGCATTCGCTGAAACTTTATTTATTTGATGCTTTGACATGTATATCAACTGCGCAACATGATTGATATATGAGTCGAGAAATTCTTGACAGATGCAAAGATTCAAGCTATTTGATTAAAGAAGAACGAATGATCACTAGTATTGCTTGTTGACAATATGTTAAATTCTTTCTATGAGCTAACTCTGATTGTGTCTAAAATCATCAATATTAATATACATTTAAAATTTCAAATGTTTGATGCTCTTTTCAATCATCTCAATGTTATTAAGACGATAGTACGTGATAATGCATGTACTTCACAAGCACTTGTTCTTCGAGCTTGCGAACTAACTTCTAACAAGCTTGCAAAGTACTATTTTAAGACGAAGAGCAAAAATGAACTGATATACAATCTTGCTATGATTGACAATAAGATTTATCTGTACAAGATGCTGACTACGAATCTTCTGCAAGCTATGCTTATCAGAAGAGCTGAACAATTTCATCAACATTGACAGAGCAGTAACAGCGCTTTATTCATGTGTTGAGCTCACACACAGTCGAAAAGCGAAACAATAACAACGCAGTCATCGACGTGTTGAAGCTTGCACATACACAGAAAAACAGCAACGTCTTTGCATACATACTGCGATTCATATACAACATATATACATATACTGCGAAGGTACAATTCAGCTTTTGCGCACATACAGACAGACGTGATGCAGTAAATTGATCGGTTTTTCGCATTTTCAGATTGATTTACACGCAGCGCAATGTTATGAACAAGTCTGAATCGATCAGAGTTCAGATGATGCTATGTCTAGTTTGAATCTAGCGCACCTCTATTGAACTCTTCGAGTCATTCTCAGCACTTCTTTTCGTTGTTCAGCACTTTCTTCATTCATCTCTTTCATCATTCTTTTAGACAAACACATCTGATATATTACATCACATCTGTATCGAGTCTAGCGCAGCCTCAAGCCATTATTTATAGAAGAGCTCGCACTCTTTCTCTTCTGTATTCTTAATGTCTTGTTATAGCTATCTCTAAAGAGCAATACATACATATCAGTCTTGAGTCTCTTTGATTGAATGATTTAGACATGATCTCAACATTACATTAAGAATATCGTTTATCATACGATACAGATACTCATTACTCGTTCAATATACTCATTCAGACAGATCGAGTCTAAAGAAATTCGTTTATCTGATGATCGACGCAATCGAAAGACAGAACAACACTAGAAGATCTATAGAATCAACAGCGAGGCTGGTTGAATTGCTAGACGACTTACAGCTCATTAAGTACACATCGTTTATCTCGATTAATAGAATCAGCGATAAAGAACCTTCGTTGATTGCTAGAGAATCAAATCGATCAAGAGAATCAATCAACTCTCAAATCAAACAACAAAAATGACTTCATCTTCTATTGTCGAGCATCGCTCTTCGCTCGATCTCTTTCTTTTAAAAACACTCGTTCAATTCAATCTCTTCTTTCTTCTTCATCATGTCTCGTCTCTTCAAAGAGCATTTCGAAGCTTCATTCTTCATTGTCGAAGATAATGACTCATTCGCTGAAATCATAACACCTTCTATGACTATGAAAGCTTTGAAGAAACGATGCGAAGAGCTGAAAGCTAGACTACAAGCTAAAGAGATTATCTCGTCATCGTCAATCTACTCTGAGCGTTCTAGATTTCAGAAAATACTCGATTCTTCGTTGTTCACTGATGAAAAGAACTCTATCTGAAAGAACTGATATGAAAAAGTTCAGAACAAGCTAGAAATCAACGTCGACCTCTTTTCAAGTGAATGAGTCAAGCTGAGCTACGTACATTTCAGATTATTCAATGATGCAGCTGAGATCACTCAGTCAAAACGCGAACGTGACTGTTTCAACTCATACAAGATCGTCGATGAGCTTTTGAAAGAGCTAGCTCAGTTGTTCAATGACTCAGATAAAGAAGTCAACTTTCGTAGAAACTACTACAACTTGATTCAAGAACAGAAGAAATTCAGCGAGTTTTATACTCAATTTCAACGACTATTCTTCTATCTAGACTATCAAGAAAAACAGCTGATCGTTGATCTAAAGAATAAAATAAACTTTTGACTTCGATTCGCTTGAGTAACTCAATTGATTCAACTCAGTACTCTGAAAGAAATTCGTTTCTACCTCATTCAATTGAATAACGATCAACGAGCTATTCAAGAGATCAAGAATAGAGAAGCAATGATCAAAGCTTGAACAACTAAACAGATCATCTACGCTGAAGAATCAGTCAAAGCTACTCGTAGAATCATAGAAACGAAGATGACTGATCAGTCAAAATCACACGACGCTGTTTTGACTAACGTCAAAGAAAATGACTTACTAATCGAAAACTGCTTTCTATGTCATAAGTCTGATCATACTTCTAAAGAGTGCTTGAATAGATCTTTCAGAATTAACACATTAGATGATGAGTTTGATTATTCTTTGAACTTCGATTCAGAGTCTGATTCAAAAAACTAATCATCTCTTTCAGAGTCATCAAAGAGATAGAGATCATTTCTTTGTGCAATCTAATTGACGAAATTTCACCTATCGAAGAGAACTACTTCGAAAAGTCATTTCTAGTCGATGTCACTCTATTCTCGCAAGGCGAATTCTTCAAGCTACGATCTCTGATAGATAGTGACTCGACGATCTACATCTTGATTCATACAAAGCTAGTCGATCAAATATGTCAGAAGCTCGAAATTCAACTCATATGACTAGCTAAAGAGAAGTTAATAAGAGAATATGACGAAAAGCTGGCAAGAAAGATCATTACTCATAAAATTCTACTCAATCTCACAGTTGAAAGTCATAAGAAATTGACTGTTTCAATGTTAATAGCTGATATAGATCATCATGACGTCATATTGAGAAAGCTCTGAATGAACAAAAATGAAATACTACTAGATATGCGAAACGATGTCATCGTTTTTTTGAATCAATTAAAAGCTTTCATTTCTGTTTTTTCGATGTCAGTCAGAGCTTCACACTCAAAATGATCATGATCATCAAATTCTTCTATCAGTTCAGCTTTCAAAGTGCTTCAACAATCAGCTTCTACTGCTTCAAAAAAGAACTTTTCTATGTTCAGTGTGAAAACTGCACCTTTTCATGCACTGATTAAACGATCAAAGAAGAATCGCATCGAGATTTTCGCTATGTCGATCAAAGATATTGATAGAAAAATAGTCTACAACACTCAATGCGAACTGAACGTTCTAGACGTCGCTTTCATCGATGCATCAGCTCAAAATCTAGAAGACATCAAGGTCAAGCTATCTTCGAAATATCAGAATTTCATCGACGTGTTTGATCGAGCTCAAGTCGATAAGCTATCATCTCATCGTTCATATGATCATAAGATAGAGCTCACTAACGATGTCACTTCTTCTAGATGTCGAGCTTATCGAATGTCACTCTACAAGCTTCAGAAGATCAAAGAATATCTGAACGAAAATCTGTCAAAGAGTTTTATTACTTCTAGCAAGACCTCATATTTCTCACTCGTTCTATTCGCTCTGAAGATCAATGATGATCTTCGCTTCTGCATTGACTATCGAAAGCTCAATGTCATTATCAAAAGAAATCGCTACTCTCTATCGCTCATAGATGAGATGATTGACAAAATCGTTGACTGCAAGCATCTGACTCGACTGAATATAATTTTCGCTTTCAACAAACTTCGTATGCATCTCGATAGTGAGAACTATACGATCTTCATTATCGCTCTAGAAGCGTACAAATCAAAGATTCTATCATTTGAATTAACAAACGATTCGATCTCGTTTCAGCAATATATGAACGATGTTCTATGAGACTTTCTAAATGACTTCTGCCAAGCTTATTTAGACGACATTCTCATATACAGCAAGACTCAAAAGAAGCATAGACAACATGTCAAGATGATACTAGATCGTCTACGAGACGCTGATCTGCAGATAGATATTCGAAAGTGCGAATTCAACGTAGAAGAAACAGTCTTCTTAAAAGTCATAGTATCAGAACAAGATCTTTGCATGAATTCTATCAAAGTGAAAGCTATAGTCAATTGAGCTACATCTACTAATCTAAAAGAGATACAAGACTTCGTTGACTTCGTCAATTTCTATCGACGCTTCATCAAGAACTTTTTGAAACTAGTCAAGTCATTCACTCAGCTGACTTGAAAAGACACGTCTTTTGTTTGAAACGAAGTCTGCGTCGAAGTCTTTGACAATCTAAAGAAGCAGGTCAGCTCGATCTCAGTTCTACGTCATTTCGATGTCAAACGTCAAGCTATTTTGAAAATCGATGCATTCAACTATGTAAAAGACGACATACTATCTCAGTACAATGACGAAAGTGTGCTTCACTCGATAGTCTTCTATAGCAAGAGCATGGTTTCAGCTGAATGCAATTATCACATCTATGACAAGAAATTGCTAGCTATCATTCGATGTTTCAAACACTGACGACTCGAACTAGAAAGTACTGAGCTATCTATTCAGATGTTTACTGATCATCAGACTTTGAAGATCTTTATGAAAAACAAACAGCTGACTCGACGACAAGCGAACTACCTGAATATTCTATCGAAGTTTAACTTTCAAATTATCTTTCGATCAGACAAAATAAACATCAAAGTCAATGCTTTAACTAAAATGTCGATGATCGATAGTTCTGAATCAGTTAAAGACATAAATGATTGTTTTCAGACTATACTGATCTTGAATTGAATAAATGTTCTATCGATTGAGTTCGAAATTGAACCTGAATACGAGACTAATCTTTATCAACGCGTACATCTAGTCAATCAGAAGAATGAACTATGCAATGAATATCAACAAGCTATGAACAAAGATGAACTGAAGCTTCATGACATGAAGCTAAAGAACTGTCAAATCATTGACAACGTTCTATTCAAAAAGAGTCTACTATGAGTGTCAAAACAAATGCATACGAAATTGCTTTGAAATATTCACGATCAATCATCAATCTTGCACTCTGACATTAAATGAACGATTGATCTAGTTCAACGCTTCTACTATTGGTCAGGTCATTGAGTAACTATTTGATAATACATTTGAAATTGTCATGTCTGTCAGCGAAGCAAAGCATCTCAAGATGGTACAAATGATTTGCTTCAGCCTCTATTGATTTCTCAGCAGCGTTGACAAGATATAGCTATGAACTTCATCACTGAGCTATCTTTATTGAAAAACTATAACGTCATTTGCATGATCATATGTTGTCTCTTCAAAGAACATCACTATGTTCTCTGTCATTGAGAAGACGATGACATCTCAATCGAAGAAACAGTATGAATCATGCTATGAAACGTCTATCGACTTCATGATCTACTCAGTTCTATCGTTTCGAATAGAGACTTTCAGTTCATATCAATCATGTGGCAAAGTCTTTGCAAACAACTGAAGATCAAAGTCAATCTATCAACAGTCTATCATTCAGAGATCAATGATCAGTTGAAACGAGCTAATCAAGATGTTGAACGCGAACTTCGAATCTACTGCAATTACATGCAGAATGACTGAGCTAAATGACTTTCAATGATGAAATTCAGTGATAATTTCAATACGTTCTCGACTATCTTGATGATTTCTTTCTACTTCAATAAAGACTTTCACCCTCGAATGAGTTTCGATTCAGATACGACTGATTATGAAACGACTCGTCAACGTATTGAAGCTAGAAAGATCGATGACATTGTCACTCAAATGAGCGAGCTTCTTATCTTCGATCATCAACAATTGAAAAAGATCAAGCAGATCATTGAAGCTCAGATGAACAAGCATAGACGAGACGTCATCTATGAAGTAAATGATCAAGTTTGATTAGTCTTCGAAAACATCAAAATCACTAGATCATGCAAGAATTTAAAAGACAAGCAGCTCGATCTCTATTCAATCACAGTCAAAGTTGAAATCTTCTATCGTCTTCAGCTATCTAGAAGCATGAAGCATATACATTCAGTGTTCAGTTCGAAGTGTCTACGACCTTCATCAAATGATCTTCTATCGAAACAACATTCTGAGCTTTCTAGATCATTAGTCATTGAAGAGAATGAAGAGCACTGAGAAGTAGACAATATATTGAACTTCAGGCGATATAGAGAAAGACTACAATACAAGGTCAAATGAATCGAGATAGATCGTGACGACGAATGATACTATGTCGATAAAGAAAAATTCAATGACTTGAAGAAAGTTCTGAACGAATTTCACAAGCTATACTCGAATAAGTCGCACTAAATTGAAAACACGATGAATTTTTTGCTCTTATTTCTTTTCTATTCATGCAAACATGAATGTTCGAAGAGAAGAATAATGTTACAAACATGTCTGAATCGATCAGAGTTCAGATGATGCTATGCCTAGTTTGAACCTAGCGCATCTCTATTGAACTCTTCAAGTCATTCTCAGCACTTCTTTTCGTTGTTCAGCACTTTCTTCATTCACTTCTTTCATCATTCTTTTAGGCAAACACATCTGACATATTACATCACATCTATATCGAGTCTAGCGCAGCCTCAAGCCATTATTTATAGAAGAGCTTGCACTCTTTCTCTTCTGTATTCTTAATGTCTTGTTATAGTTATCTCTAAAGAGCAATACATACATATCAGCTTCAAGTCTTTTTGATTGAATGATCTAGACATGATCTCAACAGTAAATCATGTATTCAATATATTCACTGAAGCATTAGCTCAGCTGTTTTTTCTGCTGTGATTTTCTCGTCATCAATGAAGCAAGAAATATAATGTCGTTTCTTTGTCAGTTTACATATCACTGTTAGTATGATGTTTTTGTCTTTTGAAAAAGATAAGTCAATGACGAAATTCATAATTATGTTCTTTCATCACTGTTCAAGTATGAGTAGAGAATGTAGTAGTTCATTGAATTTATCTCAAGAAGTCTTTGATCATTGACAAATGTAGCAGTTTTGAATATATTGATTTATTGTCTTTCACATTAAAGATCAATAGTAGTATCTTCATATGATCTTCATCGTTCTGAGAATTTCAAGATGATCAATAAAAGATTAATCATGAACTTTTCAAATTAACTTCATTTGAAGATGCTCATTGAAGAGAACTCATAGAAGATCATCTTGATATAGTATTTTGTTTTGAACTCAACAATCTCTTAATTTAATATCTTCATATTGTGTCTTATCTCTTGCTATTGCTTCGCAAAGTAGCGTACAATTCTCGTCAATTCTGTTAGCTTCTAGAATTAATTGATAAATTGATTCATCATTCTCTTTCTCTTCTAGATCAGCGATTTTCATTCGATTCAACGTGAGAATCGTAGTTCGCTGATAGCAACATCATTCATTCTCAAGACTTCTAGAAACTGAATCAACTTGACGAGTCAATGCATTGACTTTAATGTTTTATTTGTCTGAATGATACATGATTTTGAAGTTGAAATCGATGAGCTTTTGTACTCAGCGCATTTGACATTTACTTAGCTTTTTATCTTTCATTAATGACGTTAAAACTTGATGATCAGTGAACATCTTGATGAGTAGTTCAGTCAATTTCAGCTCAGATCATCAATGCTTGAAGACATGAATGATTGCTAGTAGTTTCTTGTCATAGATCTCGTAATTGCACTCAGCGAGACTCAGATTCTTGCTGTAGTAAATCATTGAATGCAATGTTTCTTCATCATCATACTGAGAAAGTATGTCATCATTGACGTAGTTGAATGAGTCTGTTTCAAGAATAGTCTTTTTATTCTGATCAAAATGACGAAGAATAGAAGCTTTAGTCATTTGTTTCTTCATATGATCAAAGATCATTTGACAAGCTTAATCTCATTCAAATATCATTTCTTTTTGAGTTAGTTGAATCAGAGAATAAACAATTTTCGAAAAGTTCTTTATAAAGCGTCGATAGAAATTGCAGAAGTCAACAAAGAACTGCATCTGAGTGAGATTTGTAGAAGTAGATCATTCAACTACTGCTTGTACTTTTCTGAGATTCATCTTTAGTATTTGAGTAGAAGCTGAACTCTTCTGTTCTATCGCGATTTTCTTGCTCAAAAGAACAGTCGAATGAGCTTTGATAGAAGCTTTGATATGAGTTTTGAAACTAGAAAATTGAAGATGATCATCTTTTATATCAATAGTCATCTCGATCTTGTTCATTCATGTTTTTTCAAGAATCATTTGATGTTGATCTAATTGAGTGATCAGCATAAAGACGAAACGTTTCATATGATCTTGAACAGTTAGATTCAAATAAATTGCATGAGTAATGAGCTTTTTTGCATAATGATCATCGAATTTTCTTATTGATTTGAGCTTGATTAAAGATAAAGATTTAATTTGCAAATGATCACAAACATTCTGCGCGATTAATTCATCAATGAACGAATAGTCAGCTGCTTCAGTGTCAATCAATGACTTTAATGAGTAACTAATTTCATTGCTAGATAGTACACATTCAATAGTCAAAGATTTCGAAGCAAAAAGATCATCTGAGCTGCTCATTGTTGAAGAAATTAACACATTTTTCATCGCGTCTTTGATGAAAGTCACTAGTTTTTTGCCTCATTCTTTGATTTCTCTGTAAATAATTTCTTCTCTTCTTTCGACATGATGATCTCATTGAGACAAGAAATGAATGCATGAGATGTTGAAGTACTAGTCTTCAGCTGAGAGCAATTCTTTGAAAGATGATTTGATACTTTACAGTTAAAGCAGATGATTGACATTCTTGATCATTCAGATTCAAGAGTGAAAAAAGTAGTGAGTTGAACATAGTTAGTAGTCAAGACTGAAGCTGATGTCAACAAAGAAACAAAACGTTTTTTCGAAGCTGCTATTGATTTGACTGTTCATTGCTTATCATGTAGCTGATAATTGACTTGTTGTTTATTATTCACATTTTGAAGAAAGATTTTGAGCTTATCAAGTGAGCTAAACTTTATGAGACAAACTGACAACACGTTTTGAAGATGATTGTTGATTTTATTCTGAATGTCGTTCATCAGAATGACATTATTGTAGTTCAGAAAGCTGAATATTTTAGTGAATTCTGAATAGAAAGAGCTGAAGAGCTTGTTGAGCTGCTTCAGAGCAACATATTCATGATGATACTTTCAAGTCAGATTCTGATCTTCATAAATTTCTTTCAGATGTTTCAGTAACTTTGATAGTGATTGATAGAGTGAGAAAGTGTCAACATGATGCTTTGCATAAATTTGCTGATCAGCATCGTCTTCTAGTCTGAAAATCACATAGACAATACGAATCTTTTCAGTAGAATAATGATTCACATTGACATCGAGCTTGTCAGCTATTTTGATGTTTCATGTCTTTCAGATAGAATTATCTGTTTCAATGAAGATGAGTGAATTCAAAAGCTTGATGAACTTGTGATGATCATTCTTGTTATCAGATAGAGTAGAAAATTCTCATTGAGAGCGAGCTTCTTTCTGATTGACTTGTTACTCAGCTGACTGAGTATCTTGACGAAGCATAGATCAATCAGCTTGACGTTGTTTCACTCTGAAGTTCAATCACTCGCCTTGTAGCTGACTGATCTTTTTCTCTAACTTATTGTTTTTATCAAAAGCGACTTTTAGTTGTTTTGCTTTCTTTTTATGATCATCTTGTATGAGAAATCAGTGTTCATTGAGTTGTAAAGTCAAGTCTCACTGACTTTGAAACTTATTCAGCATATTGATGACTTTGTTGAATTGATTGCTGACTCAATGAAACAGTTGTTTTTCAATGTTTATGTTTCATGAAATATCAGCTTTCTCAACTTTGACTGAAGCATTAATGAGTAGAAGTGAAACTCTTCTATTGACAGTGCTTCTAAGCAGACGAGTTGTTCAAGATTCAACTGACTCGACGTTGTGTATCATGATGAGAGAAGATAGAAGTTGTTGAGATAAGAATAAATGAAAGATTAATGTTTTTTGATGAGTGAAAATTCAAAGAATCTCTTGTGAATTTCAGATAATAATTGAGTGCTTTATTTAAAGAATTTCTTGCGAATAGAATGATGAAAATGAGTGTAGAATCGAAGAATTTCTTGCAATCTAAAATGATGATGCAAATTTGAAGAATTTCTTGCAAATTTTCCTTACTGAATAGATTGTTTCATATCATTTATTCATCGATAGCAGAGTAATAAATGATGAGCATTTATCTAATGTTAGAGATCTGTCTAGAGCGAGTCAGATAAAAGTGTCATTTAACTAGAAGATAAATGCTAAGAAAGAAAGATAGTTACAGAAAAGAAGCTGACTACATATGTGTGTTTCTCAGTCGACGCTAGACTCAATAAAGACTAGTCAAGATGACGAAGCGAGAATAAATCTGACAAGACTAGAAGACTGAGTCTGACAAGACTAGAATCATGACAAAAGTGAACTGAGTATCTTGATCAAATACAATGAAGCTTGATAAATCATGAGTTCAATATACTCATTGAATTAACATCTCAGCTGTTTTTTTGACTGTGATATCTTCATCATCAATGATGCAAGAAATATAATGTCTTTTCTTTGACAATCTGCAGATGACAGTCAGAATAGCGTTGTAGTCGTACGAATCAAATAGATTGATAATGAAGTTCATGACTATGTCTTGTCATTGCTGTTCAAGTATGAGTAAAGAATGTAGTAGTTCATTTGATTTATCTTTAGATGTCTTTGAGCGTTGACAGATATAACAGTTTCGAATATAATGATCTACTGTTTTTCGCATGAAAGATCAATAGTAGTTTCGTTTTATGATCTTCACAGTTTTAAAAATGTCAAAGTAATTTATTAAGAATTGATCATGCATCTTACAAATCAGATTCATTTGTAGAAGCTTGTTGAACAAGATTCATAGCTGACTATCATAGTACAAGATTTCATTCTGAATTCAACAATTCTTTAATTTAATATCTTCATATTGTGTCTCATTTCTTGCTATTGCTTCGCGAAGTAATGTACAATTCTCGTTGATTTCATTAGTCTTAAGAATCTGTTTATAGATTGATTCACTGATGTTTTTCTTTAAATCAGCAATTTTCATTCAATTCAACATCAAAATAGTGATTCTTTGATAGCAAATGCGCTCATTCTTGAGACTTTTGAGCACGACATTGACTTAACAAGTTAATGCATCGATCTTGATGTTCTGCTTGTCAGATTGATACATTATCTTGAAGTTGAAGTCAATGAGCTTTTGTACTCAACGCATCTGTCATCTGCTAAGCTCTTTGTCTTTCATCAATGATGTGAATGCTTGATGATCAATGAACATCTTGATAGAAATGTCAATTAGCTTCAGTTCAGATCATCAATGCTCAAATGCTTGAATGATGATCAGTAATTTCTTATCATATATCTTATAGTTGCATTCAGCAGAGAACATGTTCTTGCTATAGAAAGCAATTGAATGTAGAATTTCTTCATCATCATATTAAGACAGAACTTCATCATTGACGTAGTTGAATGAGTTGATTTCAAGAATAGTCTCATGAGTCTGATCAAAGTGACGAAGTATCAAAGTCTTAATTATACATCTCTTCATATGATTGAATGTTGTCTGACAAATCTCATTTCATTCAAATATGATTTTCTTTTGAGTAAGTTGAATCATGAGATGAACAATCTTTGAAAAGTTCTTGATAAAGTATTGATAGAAGTTGCAGAAGTTAATGAAGAACTATATCTGAGTGAGATTAATGAAAGTAAATCATTCGACAATCATCTGTATCTTTCAAGAATTCATTTTTAGTCTCTCGATGAATATTAGTAGTTCTAGAAAAATAATTTTCTGTACATGAAACTTGCATTTGTTTATATCTATCTGTAGATCAATCTCTTGTAGTTTATGCAAGATTAATCATACATGTCGCTTGTGTTTCTTCAAGATCTTGCTGTAAATGATAATGTCATCTAAATAAATCTGACAAAACTGATGTAGATATTTGAACAACACGTCATTTATATAATGCTGATAGAAAGCAAATTCGTTGATTAAATCAAAGAGCATTACATGATATTTGTATAAGTTGAAGAAGATAATAAAGATAGTCAAATCTTCGCTGTTGAGATGCATGCAAAGTTTGTTGAACGCAGCAATGATATTCAATCGAGTCAGATACTTGCTTTCTTGTATACGAGCAAAAGTCTCGTTTATCAATGACAAAGAATAGTGATTTCGTTTTATCAAAGCATTGAGCTTTCTATAATTTATGCAAAAACGCAGACTTTCGTTTTTCTTTTCAATGAACAAGATGAGCAAGACGTATGATGTGAAGCTGAAGAAAATGAACTCTTTGTTCAGATGATTGATCAGATACTTCTTTATCTTCTGAAGTTTATAGTCAAACATTTGATAAAGTCTGCTTTGCAAAGATGTTTCTTCGTTGATCAGCTCAATCTTGTGATCATAGAAACAATGAGAAGAAAGCTGATTAATTATCGCTTGATCGAAGATGTCTAGATAGTCATGATATTCAAAGAAAAGCTTGACTTTGATTTGCTCAAGAACTTCAGTGTGAAAGAGCTCATGCAGATTCACTTCTTCAAGCTTATTTTTGACTGTAGTTATGAGTCAATCAATTTTCAAGATGATAATAGCAAAGATCTTCACGTCTGATTGTTTGATTAACATTCTATAAGTTGCAGTCTTTATCATTTCAATGTTTGTTGAATCTGAAGTCAGTTTAGAAATTTTGATATTAGTTAAAGTCGCGTCACGCAATTTTAACTATTCAATTTGTTTAACTGACTTTTCATTAAACTGATTGAAAGAGAATGATTTCTGACTAGGTTGAGATGTAACAGAAGTGAAAGATCTCTTTAGTATATGAGTAGAAGTTAAGCTCTTCTGTTTCAATGTTGTTTTTTCGCTTGAAAGAAGAATAATTGAGTGAGAATTGAAATTCGAAAATTGAAGAGAGTCAATTTGCATATTTATGACTAGATTTGTTTTGTTCATTCATGTTTTTTCTAAAATCATTTGATGTTGTTTTAATCAAATGATCAACATAAAAGCAATGTTTACTGTATGATCTTGAATCGTTAGATTTGAATAAATGACATGAGTAATGAGTTTTTTTGCATAATAATCATTGAATTCTCATATTAACTTTGCTTTGATCAAGATCAAAGACTCAATTTGCAACTAATCACAAATAATTTGCGTGATCACTTCATCAATGAATGAATATTCAGCAGCTTCAGTATCAATCAATGATTTCAATGAGTAACTAATTTCATTGCTAGAAAGTACACATTCAATAGTCAAAGATTCAGAAGCAAAAGAATCATCTGACATGCTCATCATTGAAGAAATTAACACATCTTTCATCGTGTCTTTGATGAAAGTCACTAGTTTTTTGTCTTGTTATTCTTGAAAGACATTTTCTCATTCTCTTTATTCTTAAGAATGAAAGCTTAAGAAGTTGAGATGTTGATCTTGTTCTGAAAGCAATTCTTGAACAAGTGACTTGAGATCTTGCAGATGTAGCAGATGATAGATGATCTTGCTGACTCAGAAGTAAAAAAGATAGTCAGCTTAACATAATCAATTATTGAAGTTGTCATTGACAATGAAGTAGCGTGTTTGTTAGATACGACAGTGACTTTGACGATGACAGTGCAACGTTTGCTGCGTAGCTGATAGTTGACTCGCTGTTTATTATTTACATCTTGAAGAAATTTCTTTAGACGAAAGAGCGAAGTAAAATTCTCTGAACAGACTGATTGTCAGAATCATGTCTAGATGATACAATCAATAAAGATCAGAGTTGATAGTGCTTGATCTTTAGAAATAACTATAACTGAATATTAAGAATACAGAAGAAACTGAGTATCAGAGCTTCTATATATACTAATATTCAGAGACTGCGCTAGGCTCAAAGAAAACAAGATGACGCAGGTAAAAATGTGATGTAAAGTGATGATGAAAAAGAAATGTTTGATAACACAAAGAGATGTTGAGAAAACAAAGAGACTTGAATAGAGACTCAAATAGAGACGCAGGCTAGCTTTAATTAATTCGCAGAATAAGCGCTAGTGTACTTTGTGAATTGATTAAAGTTTCAGCCTTGTCAGTCTTATGATCTTGATACACTCGTAACATTACTTCTCTCTTCAAAAATTCATGTTTGCATGAATGTAGTCTGTTTACTGACTTGCTTTTCGCTTTATTGTCAGTTGTTTCGTTTATTTAGCGCGGTTTATTTGAATGTAGTGTATGAAATTCGTTCAAAACTTTCTCGAAGTCATCAAATTCTTCTTTATCGACATAGTATCAATCATTGTCTCTATCTAGATCTTTTCATTTGACTTTGTACTGCATTCAACCTCGATAGCGTCTGAAGTTTAGTATGTCATTTATCTTTCAGTGTTCTTCGTCTTCGATAGTGATTGATCTGAGTGATTCAATATGCTGATCTGACAAAGAGTCATTTGAATACAATCGCAGTATCTTAGAACTGAACATTGAATGTATATGCTTCATGCTTGTAGATAAATGAAGATGATAGAAAGTTTCAACTTTGACAATGATTGAGTAGAGATTTAGCTGTTTATCTTTCAAATTCTTGCATAATCTTGTGATTTTGACGTTTCTGAAAGATAGTCAGACCTGATCATCTATCTCGTAGATGATGTCTTATCTATGTTTATTGATCTGAGCTTCGATGATCAGCTTAGTCTTTTTCAATTGTTGATGATCAAAGTTCAGTAGTTCTTTCATTCAAATGACAATATCGTTGCTTTTCTAGCTTCAATTCATTCACGAGTGATTTTGTAGTCAGTTGTATCTGAATCGAAACTCATTCGAGAGTGAAATTCTTTATTGAAGTAGAAAGAGATCATTGAGATTGTTAGAGATCAGCATAGAGCGAGTCATATGAGTGTAAGATAACAAGTATATAAATGCTAAGAAAGAAAAGTATCTAGAAGAGCAGAGTCGACTATCTATATGACTCAGAGAAACATAAGCTAACTCTGAATAAAGTTGATCTTGAAACAACTCTATAGTCTAGCGATGAGCAATCGACAATAGTCATCAACATAACTATCAACGTAGATGCGTAGCTAGAGTTGTAACATTACTTCTCTTCTTCAATGATTCATGTTCATATGAATGTGTTTCTTAGCTTTATGTAGAATCGAAATGTCTATTGTAGCAGACTCACTATGCAAGGTAGAATGATGTCATTGTAGCAGACTCACTAGTTGCATATGAACGTTTGATCAGATTCACTGATGAGTAAAACGATGTGAGTAGATAAATCATCACGTTGACGAAAGATGTTTTTGTAGCAGACTCACTATTTGCACATGATTGAATTGACGAATCGATTCACTGATAGATAGAGTGATGAGAGCGAGTAGATCATTGCATTGAGAATTTCATTGTAGCAGACTCACTAGTTGCATGCGAACGAGTCGACAGATCGATTCACTGATAGGTAGAGCGATGTGAGTAAATGAGTCATCACATTGACGAAAGATGTCATTGAAGCAGACTCACTAGTCGACTTGCTCATTGAAAAGATCAATCATCGACTTGTCATTGTAGCAGACTCACTGAGAGATTTCGATATAGAAACAAGCTCATGAGTTTGTTGAGATTCAATACATGAACAAGCTCATAGATTTGCTTATTATTGAAGATGATCATGTCATTGAAGCAGACTCACTAGTTGCATGTGAACATTTGATCAGATTCACTGATAGGTAGAGCAATGTGAGCGAGTAGATCATTGCATTGAGAATAGATGTCATTGTAGCAGACTCACTAATTGCATGTGAACGAGTAGCAGAATCGATTCACTGATGAGTAGAATGATGAAAGTGAGTAGATCATTGCATTGAGAGTGTCGTTGTAGCAGACTCACTGAGATTTGCTTCTTGAGATAGAGACTTCACGCAGTTCTAAACTGATCTCTTTGATTGCTCTTTGAGATAAAGACTTCACGCAGTTCTATGACTGACCTTATTTGTTCATCAAATTCGAAGAATTTCTTGCGAATCTGAATGAACGATTAATTCGCTGATCTTCTGATCTAGTTGAATGATTTCGATCGTTTGTTTATACTCGCTGATCAGCGCACGAGTTCAAATCTTTTGTTTATTCTCGCTGAGTCAGCTCACGAGAAAGAAGAGTGAGTGTCTGCACGATCGCAAGTCAACTAAATCAAAGTCAATAGTCATGTGAATCAAGCAAAGCAAGTTGATGCAGATTATTTCTCTTCATCTGTAATAAAGAAGCATTTATATAATGTTAAAGATCAGCATAGAGCGAGTCATATGAGTGTAAGGTAACGAGTATATAAATGCTAAGAAAGAAAAGTATCTAGAAGAGCAGAGTCGACTATTTATATGACTCAGAGAAACATAAGCTAACTCTGAATAGAGTTGACCTTGAAACAACTCTATAATCTAGTGACGAGCGATCGACGATAGTCATCAACATAACTATCAACATAGATGTGTAGCTAGAGTCGTAACAAAGATGGTCGAGAACATATTGACATTGTCACTGAACTCAATCATAGATATTCATTTAGCTCAATCATTCTGCATGTAATTACAGTAGATTCTGAGTTCGCGTTCAACGTCTTGATTGACTCGCTCTGTTTGATCGTCGATCTCAAAATGATAAGCTGTTACGAGTGTGTTGAAATTGAATAAAGTTTTCTAGTCAATAAGCTCTAGAGGTTTTGACTCATGTTAAATCTCAGTCTCGATACTCTATTCTAGCGCTTTCAATACTTGAGCAAACCTGCTTTGCTCTCTTTGTTTTGCCCTACTATAGATACAGCTCGAAACTCTCTTTGATTTCTTCTGTATTCTTAATATTCTAGTTATAGCTATCTCTATTGATCAAACATTCTATTCAGCTACGCACTATCTCGCTGCAGTGTGGTTAGATTCTAGGCATGATTTCAACATAAGCAGTGAATAGACTAACGATAATTTGTAGTCGCTTACAAAGACTCTTTCACATGATGAATACAAATTGAGAGTCTCTATTTGAAACAATAGAACTGAGTAGATCATGCAGTCAATAGACGTTTCATAGCATAATTCAGACTATTTCTTCAACTGAGATGTCATCGTCTTCTCAATGACAGAAAACATAGTGACGTTCTTTGAAGAGATGACATATGATTGTGCAAATGACGTTATAGTTCTTCGACAGAGATAGCTCAGTTATGAAGTTCATAGCTATATCTTTTCATCATTTTAGTGAAATAAATAGAGATTGATGAAGTTTGTTGATTGCATTTCTAAAGACTTTGCTTCGTTGACAGATATGACAGTTTCAAATGTACTGTCTGATAGTAATTCAATGATCTGATCAATAGTAGAAGCGTTGAACTAGATCAATAGTTCATTTATTGTTGAAGTGAAAGATGAAAGATTGATCATGCACTTCTTGTAGTAGTTTCATATGCATGTTCTCAAGAACTCAAAGTAATCTTTTTCTAAATAGAACGTTGTCAATAATTTCACAGTTCTTCATCTTAATGCTATGAAGCTTGAGCTTGTTGTCGTTTTTAGCTTGTTTATATTCGTTGCAGAACTCATTCATTTGATTAACTAATCATACTCTCTGATAGAAATTGACTTCTGATTTTGAATTTGCGCTCGATTTCGAGTCAATAGATAGAATATCGACTCTATTAGAAGTAAGAATAGTTTGAAAGCGATCTTCAAACTGTTTAGCTGATTCAGAGACGTTCGCTAAAGACATTCAAGTTAGCGCATCGACTTTAATGTTCATTTTGCCTGATCTAAAGATGATTTGAAAATTGAACTTCAATAGAATGTTCAGATAGTTGACTTGACGTCGACTCAGCTGTTTGTTTTTCATGAAGATCTTCAGAGCTTGATGATCAATAAATATCTGAATGAGTAATTCAGTACATTTCAGCTCAAGTCATCAATGTTTAAAACAGCGAATAATGATCAACAATTTCTTGTCATAGATATGATAGTTGATTTCAGCAAGAATCATGCTTTTGCTGTAGAAGATCATCGAGTGAAGTACATTCTCATCATCATACTGAGACAGTATTTCATCTTTTACATAGTTCAATGCATTGATTTTCAAAATAGTCTGATGTTTGAGGTTGAAATGACGAAGAACTGAAGCGAAACTGATCTGTTTCTTCAGATTTCTGAAAGCTTGAACACAGACTTCATTTCAAACAAAAGACGTGTCTTTTCTAGTCAATTGAGTGAATGATTTGACTAGTTTGAAGAAGTTTCTAATGAAACAACGATAGAAGTTTACAAATCTCACGAAGTTCTGAATTTCTTTCAAATTAATCAAAGTAGTTCAGTTGACTATGATGATCATCTTGCTTGAATTCATGCAAAGATCTTGTTCTAATACAATAACTTCTAGAAAGACTGTCTTCTTTACATTAAATTTGCACTTTCAAATATTTATCTGTAGTTCAGCTTCGCGTAGTCGTTTCAGCACTAGTCTGACGTGATTTCTATGTTTCTTTCTGATTTTGCTATAAATGAGAATATCATTCAGGTAAGCTTGACAAAAGTCATTCAGAAATTCTCATAGAACATCGTTCATATATTGCTGAAAGAAGATCAATTCATTAGTTAATTCAAAGAGTAGCACTCGATATTTATATGCTTTTAGAGCAGTGATAAAAGTGATGTAATTCTTGTTATTGAAGTGCATTTGAAGTTTGTTGAACGCTGATATGATATTCACTCTAGTCAGATGCTTGCAACCTGCTATTTTATTGATGATCTCGTCTATTAGAAATAACGAATATCTATTTCGCTTGAAAATAACGTTTAGCTTGCGATAATTTACGCAGAAGCGAAGATCTTCATTTGCTTTGAGAGCAAATAAAACAAGTGACGAGTAAAAAGCTTGACTTGAAGTGATGAATTTCTTTGACAAGTTCTTGTTCAGATACTTCTTTACTTTCAGAAGCTTGAAAGAAGACATTTGATATGCTCGACAATAAGAAGAAGTTGAATCACTAGTCAGCTCAATTTTATGATCATAGAAGTGATTCAAAGATAGCTTATTTGATTGAACTCAATCAAAAACATTTAGAAAATCATGATATTCTGAAGACAGCTTGACTTTAATAACTTTCAAATTCTGAGTAGTTTTCTTGACGAAAGAGACGTTCAAAGAGTTCAAATTGCACTGAGTGTTGTACGCGATTTCTCTATCAATATTCTTCATGAATAGAGCGAATACTTCAGTCTGATTCTTCTTTGAGTGATTCAACAGTGTTTTAAACGAAGCAACGTTTATGCTTTGAATTGAGAATGACTCTTTCTGAATCATAGTTGAAACAGATCATTTGAGCATTCTAGAAATTTTTGACTGAGAAGTAGAAGTAAATAAAGTTGATCGCGATCAACTTAAGTGCTTTGAATTGAGAGAAATCGGAAAAATCGAAATAAAAGTATTTAATTGGTTTGAAAAAACGATGATGTCGATTTGCATATTCAGTAATATTTCATTTTTGTTCATTCATAATTTTCCTAATATGACTTCGTGATGATCAATGTCAACTATTAACATAGAAACAGTCAATTTCTTATGACTTTCAATGATGAAATTCAATAGAATTTTATGAGTAATAGTCTTCTTAAATATCTTTTCATCATATTCTTTTATTAACTTCTCTTTTGTCAGTGATATAGGTTGAATTTTCAGCTCTTTACATACTTTATCAACTAGATTAATATGTATGATCATATAGATGATTAAATCACTGTCTATCAAAGAGCAAAGACTAAATGATTCGTTCTGCGAGATGAGAAGAGCATCGACTAGAAACGACTTATCAAAGTAATTCTCTTTCAATAGAATTTCGTTTAGATTGCACAAAGATATAATCTTCACTTCAATGACTGTTGAAGAGATGACTAGTTTTTTGACTTGAACTCTGATTCAGTATCGAGTTCAAAATGATCATAGTTCTCATCAACTGCATTAACTTTGATAGATTGATTCAAGCATTCTCTGAAACTATGATCTGATTTGTGACATATGAAACAGGTTTCAACTAGAACGTCTGCATTCTTGACGCTAGTCAAAACTGCGCTGCGCGACTTTGATCAGTCAATGTTGAGATCGTGTCTAGAATCTAATCACACTGCAACAAGATAGTGCGTAGCTGAATAAAATGTTTGATCAATAGAGGTAGCTCTAACTAGGAAACTAAGAATATAGAAGAAAGAAGACGATTTCGAGCTGTATTTATAGTAGAGCGAACAAAGAGACGAAGTAGTCGATTTGTCAGAGCTCAAATAGATGAAATGTTTCAGCATATTTCAATTCAAAACATCGTTGTTTCTTGTTCACATATCGAAATCTTTAAAGTCTATTGACTAGATTCTATTTCATTTCAACACGCTTCGTAACACTTCAAAGCAGAAGATTGAACAGCTATAGTTGCTCTAGAAATAATGATCTTTGAATCATCATGTTTGAGTAGTTTGTTCTTGATCTCTTGAACTGCTCTATGTTCATTGTTCAAGCGAATCAGATAGTTTCAAATATCTGATAGCTTGATGAGTGACTTCATCTGAGCTG